>Ga0123354_10013593_pt1 | contig 12642 bp, 10 predicted proteins | sample TergutLab28metaG_2_FD_97872 | JGI IMG/M metagenome (GOLD analysis project Ga0123354, IMG submission 97872) | Labiotermes labralis P4 segment gut microbial communities from Petit-Saut dam, French Guiana - Lab288 P4 | ecosystem: Host-associated > Arthropoda: Insects > Digestive system > Gut ... | reverse complement strand
CGCGGAAAAGCACGGGTAGGTATGGCGACGGGAAATACCTTGTTAGGATTCTCTTGGGTATTGGCGGCTTCCATGTCTTCATGTGTCATCACACTATGCTCTATGAGGCGAAACCGGCCGAAGGAACGCAAGTCCGCCGTAAGGGCGGTATTTTCGGTTAAATGCCTGTTCACGGCAAACACGGTGACGTTTCCTTCGTCATCACGCACGGCGGAAGCATCCACATATGGCACCCCGGTAAAAAACTTAGCATCGTATTCCGGCACGGTTATTTTTGGCAGAAGGGACTCCCCGCGGCCGAACCGGCTAGCGTGCATGAGCGGCCAGTATATGGTTTGCTTCCACGCCGAACCGCCGGACTGTGTCATGATGGGGGCGATTACATTAACCAACTGCGCCATACAGGCTATTTTAACGCGATCCGCATGCCGAATGAGGGTAATCAGCATTAAGCCGACCAGCAGCGCGTCCTCAAACGTGTAAACATCCTCCAGCAGCGGAAGGGCACTCCCCCATTTTTCGCGTTTGAGTATTTCCTGGTCCTGCTGTGTGGAATGATACCATACATTATACTCATCAAAGGACAGGTGAACTTGTTTTTTAGACCGCTTGGTACCCTTGACGGTGTCACACACGGCGATGACCGTACGGATGAAATCTTCCATATCCATATTGGAAGCTAAAAAATCGGCTGTGACATGTTCATCGTTTCTATAATATCTGTGAAGCGAGATATAATCGATATTATCGTAACACTCTTCTAAAACCCGCCGTTCCCATGCGCCGAACAGAGGCATTTGAGGGGAGGAAGACCCGCAAGCAACCAATTGAATGCCCGGGTCCACCCATTTCATCATCTTTGCCGCTTCATTGGCGACCCTGCCGTATTCTGTCTCTGTTTTTGCGCCAATCTGCCAATGCCCATCCATTTCGTTACCAAGACACCACAGTTTAATGCCAAACGGATCCGGTGAGCCGTGCGCACGCCTCAAATCGGAAAGCTGCGTCCCGCCCGGATGATTGGCGTATTCCACCAAACGCGCGGCGGCGTCCGGCCCGCGTGTCCCTAAGTTGACGGCATATAAAACCTCTGTTTGCGCCTTCCTCGCCCATGTGACAAACTCTTTAAGCCCAAAGGCGTTAGACTCGGTCGTCATCCAAGCCAAATCCAAACGCTTTGGCCTTTGCTCCGCAGGGCCAACAGAATCTTCCCAATTCAAGCCCGAAACGAAGTTCCCGCCCGGATAACAGGTGACGGGAACATCCAACTCTTTGACCAGGCGCAGCACATCCTGCCTAAACCCATCCTCATCCGCTTCCGGGTGCGCGGGCTCATACAAACCGCCATAGACAGCGCGTCCGAGATGTTCGATAAAAGAACCATAGATGCGTTTATCGATACTGCCGATTACATAATCTCTATCCAGAATGAGTTTGGCTTGTATCATGTATCATCACTCCGCTTATATATTTTCCCGCTTGCTATTATACCCTATTATTCATAAAAAGATCGGGTTTGTCCACGCCCTTCGTCCTGACGCGTCTTTCACGACGCCGCGAATATAAACCCGGTTGGACGGAATTTCATACTCAACGCGGACAATATCGTTCGTCTGACTATGAAAAAGCCGGGTTGGCATGCCATCTGAGCGAAAACCCGCACAGGCGCATGGTGAGCAAGTTAGCACCGCCCTATCATTTTCTACGTAAAAATCAGTAATTACAGGTCCGCAGGACGAATAGAACGCGCCCTGTTGCAATGCCTGTATAATACTGTCCTCATCATTATTGGCACGCACACATACCCAACCTTTACAATGATGCGCCATGTCGTGCCCGTCGTCAACCGCCACACCGTAAAGGCGGCTTCCCCCAAGGAGCAGTTCATCCCAATAAGCGGCGTTCCTATCTAAATCGCATTCTATCGCGGAACCGGAGTTCCATATTTCCATCGCAAAGAAACCGCTTACCCTATCGAAATCCCGCGCGGAAATACCGCTCCATTCGGGATGACACAAGATGACAATATTATTATGCGCAAGATAATCATCTACAATAGGTTGAAAGGCGTGCTGATCCGCGACCGGAACGGCGCGTTGAAAGCGTTCTTCAGGCGCATAACCGTTGCCTTTTTCGCGCGGGGGGCCTAAGAGTACCGTGTGATAAGAACGCCGCCCCGCGCCCGGCAGAATATGGTCACGCTCGACACCGGGAAGGATTGTGACATGCGTATCCCGGGCGTAGCGTGCGTGGTTGTATATATTATGATCTGTCAGCGCCATAAAATCGTATCCGTTCGCTTCATGCAGGCGTATGACTTCCAACGGGGCGCCATCCCCGTCTGAGCGGGTTGTGTGACAATGCAGCGCGCCTTTGAGTAATTGTTGCGCACCTACAAACGCCGATTGCCTGATCATGTTGATTCCTCCCCGGCTGGTATTTTCATCCATTTATTCTGACGGCAGCTTAGCGATTGCATCATCCAGTATATGGTTGACGATTGCCGGATCCCCTTTGCCCTTCAGCGCGCGCATGACAGCGCCTACCAGCGCTTGCCTCGCCTTGACACGGCCGCCTACGTAATCGGAAACGATGTCAGCATGGTCACGCAGAATCTGCCGTACGACTTGTTCCATATCCCCGGTATCTTTATTGATGGCCAGATTATTGTCACGGGCAAAATCACGCGGATCCGTGCCATGTTCAAAGAGCATGTCCAACGCTTTTCGGCCGGCGGCGCGGTTGATTTCATTATTTGCCACCATGATAATTAAATCGGCAAACTTCTCGCTGCTTATACTGATGTCATCTAAATTGGTTTTTAGCCGCCGCGCAATTCTAAACAAATCGCTGATGATCCACGCCGCGGTTTCACGCGGTAAACCCGTCTTTTCCGCCACTGCCTCAAAGAGATCGGCGATCGCGGGGCTGCTAACTAAAAGCTCACAATCGGGCTTGGACAGAGCATACGCCTGTATGTAGCGGCCGGCGCGCAGTTCAGGTGTTTCCGGCAGCGCCGATTGGATGCGCTTAATCCAATTTTCGTCGATACGAATCGGCATGAGGTTGGGATCCGGAAAATAACGATAATCGGCGGCTGTTTCCTTATGACGCATGGAAAAGCTGCAACCCTGCGCGTCATCCCAACCGCGCGTTTCTTGTATCAGCCGTTCCGTACCATACTCAATGGCTTCGATATGCCGGGTGGATTCGTACTCGATTGCGCGTTCTATCGCCGATAGGGAGTTCATGTTTTTCATTTCCGTGCGCACACTTTTTTCATCCGCGCCTTCCCGTCGCACCGAGATATTCACATCGCAGCGAATGGAGCCTTCTTCCCAACGCGCTTGCGATATGCCGCCGTAACGCAGCAACGCTCTTAAGCGGTGCAAGTAAGCCGTCACCTCCCCCGCACTGCGCAAGTCGGGTTGGCTGACTATTTCAATGAGCGGTACGCTCGTGCGGTTAAAATCGACGAGCGACGTGCCTGTCACGGAATCATGAATAAGTTTTCCGGCGTCTTCCTCCATGTGTATTTGTTTGATGCCTATTTTTCTTGGTTCGTCCTGCGTATCTATGTTGATAAAGCCATCACGGCATATGGGTGAAAACCACTGTGTTATTTGGTAAGCGTTTGGCAAATCCGGGTAATAATAGTTTTTTTTGTCGAATGATATGACACGATTAATTTGGCAGTTTAAAAGCATACCCGCCGTCATCGCCAAGTCAATGACTTTGCGGTTGATAACGGGAAGCATACCCGGCATGCCGGCACACGCGGGACAAACAGATCTGTTTTGCTCCGCGCCCCGTTCGGAGGAACAGGAACAGAATATTTTAGAACGGGTCGCCAGTTCCGCGTGAACCTCCAGGCCAATGACGATTTCAAAAGCCATGACTTATATCACCCCTTCCAGGACCGCCGCCGCCGTTAAGGCTTTTGTTTCCATGAGCGGCGCGGCTATCAGTTGCACACCGCGCAGAGCCACCGCCGGAAAACCCGTGATGCTGGCCGGTGCGGTAAATAGGCTCTCACGGTATAGAAGCTCCAAGCTTCCGTTCTTATAAGACGGTACGGAACAGGCGGGAAGAAGGAAGACATCATACTCGGAAAAAAGCTTTGTCAGCGTTTCATGAGCCAATCGGCGTATGCGGAGGGCTTTTTCATAGCATTGAGTATAACGGTCTTTCGACAGGACATCCGACCCGTACAAGATCATGGACTTAGCGGTAATCCCCAGCGTTTGGGATCGGGAGTTTGTGTATAGCTCATCGATATTTGTGTACACGGGCGCGCGGTATCCGTATTTGACGCCGTCATAGCGAGACAGATTGTTACAAACTTCCGCGCACAATAGAACATGCCAGGCGCTGCGTACGGCTTCGGCAATTGCGAATGAACCGCGCCGGATACGCGCCCCCGCTGCGGTTAACGCGTCTTCCGCTTTTTTTTGACTGCCCAGTTCATCCGCCGTAAAAACACGCAGGCCTTCCGCGTTGGTAATATGATAACAAGCTGATTCATGTATACAGGTACCGTCTTTCTGATCAAATCCGGCAATGACGCCAAGCGTGTCCGCCGCATGCGCGACACTTCGCGCGGCAACGCCAATCTGTTCTGCGGAACATACGCAGGGTATCGCCCCATGTCGGGAGACAGTGCCGTAAGTCGGTTTAATAAACACGGTTTCCGACAACGCCGCCGCGCGCCTCGGCGCCCCGTTCACATCCAAGCACAGCGCGCAATCCGCTTTACCTGCGGCAACCAAAGATGACGCGGCGCCTGCCAGACACCCGTCAGCGTCCGTCACCGCGCCGTAATACGATGTTTCACCCAAGATATCCAACGCAAACTCCCCAACATTGGCTTTACCGGATATAACATACCCATTCGCCTTCAAGCGCGCCACCGCTTCCGCGTCAAATAGCGGCTTAAAATTTTCTAATGCTTTAGAACCCGCCGTAGCCGGCATACCGGTTACCAGAATGGTATCGTCTACGACGGCTGTACGGCCATTACTTATTATTTCCGCTTGTGTGATATATTCCGCCATATACATCCCCCGCCTTTCCGCTACTGAACGAGCCGCGGCACTTGCCAGTACCCGTCATGCCTGGCGGGCGCGCCCGCCAGGAGTTCTTCCCGAGTGTATGCCTGACAGACCGTATCATCACGGAATACGTTTTCAAGCGGCATCACATGTATCATGGGCGGATAAGCATCGGTATTCAGCCTAAGCATCGCGGATTCCATGTCCATAACCTGCCGGGTGAAGGCCGTGATGATTGCGTTTTCATCCTCCGTCAACGTCAGCGCGTTCAACGCTTGAAGATCCCCGAACGCCTTGCTCACCAAATCCTCGGCGTTTTCATTCGAGACGCTCCTCTTGACGGCACTGCCGTAATGGATATCGTTTAATTGATTTTGCGAGACCTCCGCGGGCGCGTTGAACAGCATATCCTGGGCGTTCCCATTAAGCGGGAAGGCAATGACATCGCGGATGGATTCCTCACCCGTTAAAAGCATTAATATGCGGTCAATCCCGGGCGCCATGCCTGCATGAGGCGGCGCGCCGTATTGAAACGCCGTGTACAACGCGCCGAACTTGCTTTTTAATGATTGCGCATCATAACCCGCAATTTCAAAAGCGCGGGCCATTGTATCGGAATCATGGTTGCGTACCGCGCCGCTGGACAACTCCACACCGTTTAGCACGACATCATATTGATGCGCCGATATATCCAGCGGGTCGAGTGTGTTGAGCGCGTTTAAGCCGCCCTGCGGCATGGAAAACGGGTTATGCGTGAAGTTTATCTGCCCGCTTTCTTCATCCGCCTCGTACATCGGGAAATCCACAACGAAGCAAAAGCGATAAGCGTTTTGTTCAACCAAACCCAAATGGTCGCCGAGCCACGAGCGTATCAAGCCCGCGTAACGGTTGACATGATGCGTATCGTCGGAAATAAAGAACACGGTATCGCCGTTTCGCATACCCAAACGGGCTATCAATGCTTCACGCTGCGGGGTTGTCAGAAATTTTTCTATCGGCCCTTCGAAGGCGCCTTGGTTAAGCGTTAGGTATCCAAGGCCCGCCATACCGATGCGCATCGCGAAACGGAGTGAATCCTCGAAGAATTTACGCGGCCTGCCTTCGCAACAAGCGACAATACCCCGCGTCGGCTTCCCTTTGAAGAGCGGAAAATCGGTTTGAGCGAAGAAATCGGTTAAATCCGCGATACGAAGCGGGTTGCGTAAATCCGGCTTATCGGTACCAAAAGTTAACATGGCATCGGCGTAAGTGATCCTTTGAAACGGAGGTTTTGATACAAAGCGCCCGCCGCCAAACTCCATAAAAACGGCATAAAGAACTTGCTCTGCTACCCTTAAAACATCCTCTTGTTCCGCGAAAGCCATTTCAAAGTCCAACTGATAAAACTCGCCCGGCGACCGGTCGTGACGGGCATCCTCATCACGAAAACACGGCGCTATTTGGAAATACCTGTCGAAACCGGATACCATCAGCATTTGCTTGAACTGCTGCGGCGCTTGCGGAAGGGCGTAGAACTTACCGGGATGCTTTCGGCTTGGCACCAGAAAATCACGGGCACCCTCCGGTGAGGAAGCGGTGAGGATGGGTGTTTGAATTTCTATAAACCCCAGTGCTTCCATTTGCTTGCGGATAAACCTGATGACCTGCGAACGCAACACGATGTTTTTATGCACATCGGGGTTGCGCAGGTCTAAAAAACGGTGCCTTAACCGAATTTCCTCCCGCGTGAGCTTCGATTTTTCTATTTCGAATGGCAGCATGCCTACACACTTGCCCAGAACCTGAAGTGTTTGAGCGTGTACTTCTACCAGGCCCGTGGCGAGTTTGGCATTAACGGTATCACTGCCGCGCATCAATACCTCACCCGTCACGGCTATGACGGTTTCACGGTTGACATGCATCAGCAGCCGCTCATCATGAAAGACCACCTGCGTCGTTCCGTAATGATCGCGTAAATCCAGAAACAATACGCCGCCGTGATCTCGAATAACAGATACCCACCCCGCCAATTCGACCCGTTTGCCCACATCCTGAGGGCGCAGTTCATCGCAGTGATGCGTGCGGTACATGGTCATCTCCCCCTTCAACACAAAAACGTCCCGAAAAACCTTTTCGGGACGAGCTTTGCTTGAGCCCGCGGTGCCACCCGCTTTGACGCTTAACGCGTCCACTTTATACTATAATAACCCGTGAAATACAAAGTGTTGCCTGTTCCTCTACTCACCCGAACAGCGCTTTCAGCCGGTAACGCCATATCTCTTGCGGGCTTTCCGTTAGGGCAGGGTCTTTGCGGGGTTATTATAAAACGCCGTGGTAAAGGTGTCAATAAAAACTAAATGTCTGCGCTTCACAGCAGCTATCGGTCGTGATATAATTATTATGACGCTTAGAAAGGTGTGCAATATGGCGGAAAAAACCGGTCTTGTGGTAAAAGCATTGGGGCAGCAGCTGACTGTGTCATTTTGCCGTGATACAGACTGCGGCAAGTGTAACGCTTGTTTTATCGGCCGTAAAAACATGCTGATTACCCTAAACGGAGAGGCGAAGGAGGGAGATCGCGTTGTGGTGCAAATGCCGGAGGCGGGTATTTTAAAGGCTTCGGCACTGGCCTACGCCATTCCCCTTGCCGGCTTGTTAGCAGGGTTGGGCATCGGTAACGCGCTGGGGGGTAATGACCTTTATACAGGGCTGGGAGGACTGACAGGCCTTGCTTTATCACTTTTAGCCGTACGCTTGGCGGACAGTAAGGTGTTTAAAAGGGAAGACGCATACCAAATGAAGCTGGTAGGTATTATACCATCAGACCGGGAGGAAAAAGATAATGAGTTCCATCATCCATCTGTCGCAGAGTCACTTTGATGATACCGTCATGAAGGCATCCCTACCCGTATTGATCGATTTTTGGGCTGACTGGTGCATGCCTTGCCGTATGATTGCGCCCGTATTAGAGGAAATCGCAAAAAAATATGATAAAAAGCTCATCGTGGCCAAGGTTAATGTTGATGAAGAAGAGAATTTGGCACGGCAGTTCGCCATATTATCTATTCCGACGCTTGTTTTGACTATCGGCGGCGAAACGCGCGAACGCATCGTTGGAGTGCAATCCAAAGAGGCTCTCTGCCGAATACTGGAAACGCACAACATATAGCTATTTTGCCTAAAGTAATACGGCTAGATTTAGTTGATATTTTGACGGGTTGCCTACTTTTCAAGTTAACAAAAACATGATAGAATGACTATGTGTGGAACTTCAGCGATTTAGCGGCAGTGTTGTCGGATCAGATAGATTGTCGTCCGGTGTCGTTTGTCGTTTCTCGATAGGAAGCGGCTTAGGTTTAGTCTGTGTCATTCATCTTTTTTCCGCATACCCGTTTTCATATGCGAGGCGAACGCATATGAAAGAATGCTTGGGAGGGCTTCCTTGTGTCAAGTCTATCTAAACTGCGTATTATTCCGCTGGGCGGGTTGGACGAAATAGGCAAGAACATGATGCTGTTGGAGTATGAGCAAGACATCATTGTCATCGATTGCGGCTCCATCTTTCCAAAGGAGGACATGCTGGGGGTAGACCTTGTTATACCCGACGCCAGTTACCTTATTGGCAAAAAGGATTGTATACGCGGTTATTTATTCACACACGGCCATGAAGACCACATCGGCGCGGCGCCGTATATCTTACGGCAGGCTCCGGCGCCCGTTTACGGTACGAAACTGACCATGGCGCTTTTGGACTTAAAGTTTAAGGAGTACCGTGTAACGGGCATTCCGATGAACATCATCAACCCGCGGGATACGATTCAGCTTCAATCCTTTACCGTTACGTTTATCAAGGTGAATCACTCCATCGCGGGCGCCGTTGCCATTGCGGTTACCTGCCCCGCGGGAACGGTTGTTATCAGCGGCGACTTTAAAATAGACTATACGCCGGTTGACGGTGAAATAATCGACTTGGCTTCCTTTGCCGCGCTCGGCGATAGGGGTGTCATGGCGTTTTTATGCGAATCGACCAATGTAGAGCGGACAGGCTATACCATTTCAGAGATGAAAGTGGGCGAGACATTCGAAAAGCTTTACCAAGAGGCACGCGGAAGGGTGATTGTGGCTCAGTTCGCCTCTAATATTCACCGTATGCAGATGATTATAGACAGCGCCATACGGTATCGGCGTAAAGTATGCTTTGTTGGCCGCAGCATGATAAATGTCAGCCGTGTTGCGATACAATTAGGCGAAATGCGTATACCGCAGGGCTACCTGATTGATATTGATGAAATAGATTCCTATCCTGATGAAAACCTACTGATTATGACCACGGGAAGCCAGGGAGAACCGATGAGCGGCTTAACGCGCATGGCTTTTTTGGAACACCGAAAACTGCAAATCCGCCCGACAGATATGGTGGTGATTTCCGCAACGCCCATCCCCGGGAACGAGCGGTTTATTTCGCGGGTTATTAACCAGTTATACCGCTGCGGCGCGCAGGTTATTTACGACCGGCTCGCGGAGGTGCATGTATCGGGCCATGCGCGGCAAGAAGAGTTAAAGCTGCTGCACGCGCTTGTGAAGCCGCGCTACTTTATTCCCATCCACGGCGAGTACCGGATGCTGTGGCAACACGCGGAATTGGCGGAATCCTTGGGCTGCGACAGGACACGTATTGTTATACCGGATATCGGCCAGGTGATAGAAATGGATGGCGAGACCCTGTCCTTAGCGGAAGTAGTCCCTTCCGGAAGCTTAATGGTCGACGGGCTTGGTATCGGCGATGTGGGTAATGTCGTGCTGCGCGACCGCAAGCACTTAAGCCAGGATGGCTTGATTATCGCCGTCATGGCTATCGACAGGGACAGCAATACGCTTATATCCGGTCCTGATATCATCAGCCGAGGTTTTGTGTATGTCCGCGAAAAAGAAGATATTATCGAATCGACGCGCGAACTGGTAAGGCATATTGTTCAAGTTAGCAAGCACGAGGATAATTACGATATGAACAGCCTGAAGAATAAAATTAAAGATGACCTGCACCGGTATATTTATGACAAGCTCAAGCGTAATCCGATGATACTGCCCATCATTGTTGAAATTTAATAAACGATGCTCTAATATAAACAGCGTTTCACTTAACTTGATGCATTGGCCGATATAAGCGGCCTGGGAGGGGGCATCTATGGATTATAGCGGAGTGTATCGGCTTGCCGAAGAGATTAAACGCAGTGATGAATACAGGGCTTATCACGACATTAAAGATGATGTGATGACGGATGAAACGACAGCCGCCCTTGTTAAGGAGTACCGAAAGCTGCAAGTAACGCTGCAGGTTGCCGCCATGAACGGGCACAGCCCTGATGAAACGGACATGCAACGCTTTCAAGGCATTAGTGCTTTGTTATTCGGAAAACCTTCTGTTTCGCAATTCCTGTTAAGCGAAATGCGTCTGCAACAGATGGTAGGAGACGTTTTTAAAATTATCACGGACGCTTCCGGCCTTCAGATGGATATCCCCGGTTTTTAGCGGCAGGGAGGCACTTTTTTACATGAGGAATAAAGAAAAGCAATACACACATCAATCCGTACGTGATGAAAGGCTTTACGGTTTTTATTGGTATTCCGGACTATGGATGATAGTTCGCCCGATTCTGGTGATGGGCTGCGCGATTGTTATTGTAGTCGGCGTACTTTTGAGCGCTGCAAATTATGCGAACAATCGTTTTTTCAGCGCGGTCGATCCAACCGATAAAGCCATGCGTTCCTTTACGGTAGAGGCAGGTTCCAGCTTAACGCGAGTTTCTAATAATCTGGAGGAAAAAGACTTCATCCATAACAGGAGCCTCTTTAAGTATTACTGTGATTTTCTTGGATTCAGCCAAAAGATACAAAGCGGTGAGTACATGCTGAGCCGTTCGATGTCCATGACGGAGATTATTGATCAACTCACACGAGGCGACGGAAAACCCATTACGCATCCTATCACCGTCATACCGGGATGGACTATCGAGGATATTGCCGAGAAGTTTTATCAAGATAAAATCATTCCGGATAAACAAGCTTTTCTGGATTTGTGCAGGTCGGGTGACACTTACCGAGATTACTACTATATTGACGAAATATTAAGAACACCTAATGTCGGAAGACGCAAATATGTGTTGGAAGGATACCTGTCGCCCAATACATACGAAATATATACCGGTTCTTCCGCGGACGCTATCATCCGAAAGCTTTTAAGCCAAACAGAAGCCGTTTTACCCATGGATTATCATGAGCGCGCGGCTGAGCTTGGCATGACCATCGATAAAATAATGACGCTGGCTTCGTTGATAGAAAAAGAAGCGAAAACAGCGGACTTTGCGAAAGTATCGGCGATTTTTCATAATAGGCTGGCTCTAAAAATGCGCCTCGGTTCCGATGTGACAATACACTACATTACAGGTATTCGGAAAATGGCGTTATCTAACTCGGATTTGCAAATTAACTCTTTATACAATACCTATCAAAACACCGGCTTGCCGCTGGGGCCCATATGCAGCCCCTCCCAAAACGCCATCACCGCGGCCTTGTATCCGGATGAAACGTTTATAGCGGAAAAGTATCTCTATTTCTGCTCAAAAGACCCTCAAACGGGTGAACTGCATTTTTCCAAAACGCAAAAAGAGCATGACGCCGCCGTCGCCACGTATGCCCCGTTATGGAAAGCATACGATGAAAACCGAGGCTTATAGCCATCAATCGCCTGTTGCCAAAAAATTACGCAGCGTCTCCAGTTTCGCGGGCCCGATACCTCTGACGCATAACAGATCCTCGATATAGTAAACAGGACTGTATTTCTCACGGAACGCGATGATCGCATCCGCTGTGACACCACCGATGCCGGGAATGGTCATAAAATCCTCACGCGAAGCTTGGTTTAAGCTCATCACACCTTCTGCTGTTACAACCGGCAAGGGGAGAGAACCCGGTTCTTTGATATCATAGGTAAACCTTTGCGCCGGAGTGAACCAGGCCACGCCAATTTGGTACAACGCAAACGCCGAACCGCACACAAAAGCGATGCCCAGCAGCACGATTACAATGATGACCGCGGTTTTTTTACCGCCGGTCATAACCGATATGCATGCCAACTGCTTATTCCGCATGCGATGCCGGCCCGTTTCGGGCCGGCTTACGTACTTTTTGGCCGGCGGGCGTATCCTCAACCACATAACCTTGTGCCGTTATTTCATCCCTTAAGCTGTCTGATAAGCTCCAATTCTTTTGTTCTCTGGCCTGTACCCTGCGGGCCGCTAATTCCGTGATATGCGCGGGAAGATCATCTTGTTTTCTTATCAGCAGCCCCAACACACCACACAGATCCGTAAACGCGCGTAAAGCGCCGTTCACGATAGCCTTGGCGCTTTGATGGTGAAGCACGATGTTGAAGTCTTTGGCCATTTCAAACATGACACCCAGCGCGTCGGCGGTGTTTAAATCGTCCGACATGGATGACTTGAAGCGGTTTTTATAGTCTTCCAGACGGGCGATGAAGGCTTTTTCCGTTTCATTTTCTACTCTGTCCTGTGTATGGTCCAGTAAGTACAGCAGATGATCTCTGGCACCATAT
>Ga0123354_10013592_pt1 | contig 12642 bp, 10 predicted proteins | sample TergutLab28metaG_2_FD_97872 | JGI IMG/M metagenome (GOLD analysis project Ga0123354, IMG submission 97872) | Labiotermes labralis P4 segment gut microbial communities from Petit-Saut dam, French Guiana - Lab288 P4 | ecosystem: Host-associated > Arthropoda: Insects > Digestive system > Gut ... | reverse complement strand
CTGACCAATATCTCCGTAACCATTGAACTTTGGATATAGGTGTTTTGGGTTATATCGGTATAGTTTGACCTAAGGAACACTCTCCCGAAGTTAGGTCCTTTCCTCCTGGGACACCCTGTATAAGTAGGACACCAAGGACAGAAGCCACCGTTTCATCACATGGGTTATAACAAGGCTAATGCAATGCCATAAAAACAATTCAAACGCAACTCCCAGAAGTAATGCGTGATTTCAAAAACGGGCTAGATATAAGGAAAAGACTTAACTTACTAGCTTCTGTTATAACAGGAATTTTTGTAGGGAAGGTTTCTCTTTTACGAAAACAAATGCCCATTTCCCTTTTCATTTATATATCGTGCAATATTTCACCCGATTATGACCTGTTAGGTGCAACAAGTAGTGACTTAGTGACTTATAAAAACAGATACTGTTTTTATAACTAAAGACCTTGTGTTAACTGAATTATTCCATTCCATTCCCAACGGCATTACAGCCCAGGGTGGGCCTCGGCCTCCTTCAAGAGTTTCCTCCATCCTTCCGGGTTTAGGACGACTACTGTCCAGTTTCTACACCCAAGTTTTGCTGCATCTTCCTTCACTCCATCTTCCCAGCGCAACCTGGGTCTCCTGCTGGGGCGCTTTCCTCCTGGCTCACTGAGGAGGACTCTCCTGGATAAATCATCATCGTCCTGGCATACGATATGTCCTGCCCATCTCAATCTGCTCAATTTGCAGCATTTCACAATGTCATTCTAACCACACAATTGATAGAGTTCTTGGTTAGTTCTAATTCGCCATCTCCCCCCATCAATCACTGGGCCATAAATTCTCCGGAGGATTTTACGCCCAAAAATACTAAGATGATGTTCATCTTGCTTAGATACCACCCATGTTTCTGACCCATATGTAAGTACCGGTTAACTGAATTATACTATGGCATATTAAGTTATAAAAACACAATGGTAGGTCGTCAGTTAAAAACGAAGATCACTTCTGACACAGTGTCACTTCTTGTCATGGGACGCAATATTTCTTATCAATACTTAATGCTGGCTAGAAATCAGTGTCCGGAAGGTCCTGCGACCGGCCACCTCGGCACTTGTTTTATTTTTTGGTTTCCCTGTATCTATAAGCGAATGCTGAGATGGCTCCCAAGACTCCAAGTTGCTACTGCATGCTTCTCATGTAGCCCTCCCTACTTAAATTTCTTAGATCCATATTTCATATTTATGTACATGCATTATAATCACTGCCACCGGGTGACGGTCCATTTGAAGTTAAATATATTATTATTATTATCATTAATGTAAACCACAAATACGTAATATTGCTTCCAAACAGACTTATTCATTTGCACGTTTTCGGTTTTCCCGTGTAACTACCTGTTTTGGATTTCGGATGTTTCAAATATTACTTGTTAAATTATGTCGAAAAGAAAAACCTGTTCCACACCATATTCGAGCCATGGCAGAAAGACGTGATGCTACGGAAAATACTCAAGCGAGTCATAAAATGTGTCAACAGAACCTGCCTTCATTATGACACAACCTATCTTATCAAACTGTTGCCGACTCCTTTTTACATTAGACGACACAAAGGAACGGTCACGTTCTCTTTTTGAGCCATCCTGCTCTTAGACTCCAGTATGAATTACAGTTAATTGCCCACAACAGTACAGTACTATACGTATTGCTTTCTTTCCATATACCCTCGAAAAATTAACTGCGCATTATATTCGCAGATGTTCGAAATAAAATATACAATTTTGTGTGGAAAGTTTCCAAAATGTTTAATAAAATTTCGTTTGCAGTAAGTTTTATTTCGAAAACATTCAGTGCATTTTGTGCTGGTGACGTGCAAAAAGCTTATGCGTAGATTAAGTCCTAGTGTATTACAATAAAAGTTAGACCCAGTAAGATGTAGAATCGTTGTGGATAACATGTTTATAACAAGTAAAGAATTTTAAATATCTCAGTTGTGAAATTTCCTATGGAACTGAAAAGGATATTCAACAAAAACTAGCAAAACTTTCTCAAATACAAGGAATTCTAAACAACACTTTTCAACCAACTTTGTTCCAGAAATTTTCAAGGATAAATGTATGTAATATGTAATGCATTGGCTATTCCCATTATTTTATTTGGAAGTGAGATGTGGACCCTTAAAAGGATAAGAAATGACTGACAGTAATCGAGATTAAGTATTTCAGAAGAACAGGCAGCTACAAACTTTTTGAACACAAAAGGAACGCAGAAATTTTGGAAGAATTGAAAAGAGAATCAGTTGACGAGAAACTAAGAAGATACAAATAAACTTGGCTACGACATGTAACAAGAATTAACGACAAGATGCCATACATAATGCTGAATTATAGACCAAATGGACGAAGACGACCTGGAAGACCTTTGAAGGGATTATTAGACAAAGACGAAACAGGTCTAGCCAGGCCTAACTCGTGACGGATGATGATGATGTTGATAGTCTAATTACTACGTATGCACCAGATTTCTGAAAGAAGTATCACCGGTCAGTGTACAATTTCAGAAATCTAAAATTCTTTGAGCACAGTTTCTCAACTTTTCCCTTGGCAGCACTGGCAGACAGTTTCACGCATCACGCATATAAAGATATGCACTTTTATTATTACAAAATCAGTTACATCGATGCTTCATCGCAAGCTGCGGTCATGGTATCGAAACCCGCCCAGGGCTGATTGTTTCCAGGTAGGGACATACCGTTGTGATATGTAATACAGGTAAAAAACAGACGGCCGATCACAACAAAAGTTATTTGTGATTTCAAAGTTTCGCCGTGTTGTGAATGTTGCATTCTTTCTTTTGGGTGATTCCCCGGCCTCTGAATTTTATGTGCCGACGTTTCGGAACACTCCGTCTGTTCCATCTTCATAGGTCGTGCGAACAAGAATATACCCTAGCGTTCCGAAACGTCGGCACAAAAAATTCTGACGGTGGAGAATCACCCAAAAGAAAGAATACAATAAAAGTGATTCGATTATACATTGCTGATTGAAACGTATTTTGGCATTGTCGTTAAGTATTTTTCTCTTGATATTTCTATAAATAAGGCTTGGCTAACAGAAATGAATTTCGGCAGACACACCTAACGGTGATAATCAATACCAGGTACACAAGTTGTGATCGAAGGTCTCTATACTGCCTTGTGCCGATTGGTTTCAAACGCAAGAATTCCTTCCACCCGTCAGAATGAGACACGAAGCGTAATCCGTGAAATACCATGATATTAACAATTAAATCTGCATTATGGGTATTCAAGTCTTCTGCAATATGACACCTTGTCGTTTTGTCATTGTTACAGACGTTTCGGAGAGGCTTTCTGCCCCCATCTTCATGGTATATGCAGTCCACTCTTCTGGGGACTGCTTGGACCTAGAAGATTATGGCAGCAAGCTGATCTGAAATGCCAGTAACTACTGTATTTACCACTCCCCACGGAAATAGTATCATACACTGGACCACTTTACTGTTTATCTGCACTACCGCGGGAATTTCAAACCTCGCGTTATCCTTACCGTAACCAGAAAATAAATACCATTCAAGAACTCCTGCAATCATTCACAAATTATTAAACTTCTTAGATCTTTTATCTCTGTGACTTCCCATCACATGTAATGGCACACATCGCTTTTAATGTCATATTCTCCACTCCAAACGGCCTATCTACAAGACGTTTCCCTACCAAACTTCTGTACATTTACAAGCAATGTATCCAACCCAACACAAGACTTGATTATTCTTAAAATATAAGGAATGCTTTATACATCATGGAGTTCGTCCTTACATAATGCAATACACTTCCCATTCACTTGGTCAATATAATAACTTCTTGAAAACTTTCTGTCTGATTAGGATCTTGTTGTGATGTAACTGTAAGATTTACATAACTGAACATCACTGCTTTTCAGACTGTGATTAATTTTTTTTCTTAATTTTTTGTTGGCAGGGAAATCACAAGCTAGCCTACCAACTTTACCATGGAGGACGTTCCTGCTCTGTTACGTTTGTGCTCTTTCATTCTTACAATAAACCACATTACCAAAGATGAGTTAGTCTTACAGATGCAGTAACTTAACTTCATATGTGAGCAAACAGAACGAAGGTTACCCAAGTGCAGCAATTGCATGATATTCTTCCTTAAGTCCAGATAAAATTTAGAATTCATAGAAAGGAAGAACACAGCTCAGGATTTAGAGAACATGACTTTGAAAACGGTGTTGGGAGTTACGAGAGCTGGAGGAACAAGGAATAGAGAAGACTGCATTATTTGTAGCACAGTCTACAATTCCAAGTAAATAGTAAAAACTATGAACCATCTTGCAAATTCTGCAGTTTTCTCCATTCTTCTATTTCTCCAGATCTCTCAACTCTAAGCAGTCCCTCATAGTGTTCTACAACATCTTTGTGTTCCTGTCTGAGGGTTAAAGGCACCCCTAAAAACATTAAGTTATAGTTTTATGAATTTTTATCTTGAAATTTTTGGAAATAATAAGGTGACCATTATGAATATACATAAATATTTTTACTATCAATGTTAATAAAAATTGTGTTAAAAATCCTCCCAGGGATTGCAATGCAAGTTGTAAGGTACTGTCAGTCTTAATCCATGGAAATCCCATATAATGAAAACCTATCCCCTCCACTGCAAATACATCTCACTGACTACTTAATGTGATCATAACAGTGCTCATACATGCAGAATGTAGGACACTGCTGCATAAAACAGGCTACACAATCTTCACACGACACAGTATCATTACTTCTGCCACTTTGTTGGCCTAGTGTTATGCAACTACAAGCCACTTCCAATGAAGTTATGTAATGCTAATGTTTGTTTCATGTTCTCAGTTGATAAGGTCTTCTACGTTAAAACTGTCTTAATGCAAATTACATGGTTTCAGTATTGCCTACAAGCAACAAATATACAGTTCATTTGTCTGGAGATTAGAGTGTTAAGTGGACCCCTTGTCAAAACGGCACAGTGCATTTTCAGGTTGTGGGTGGAAGCAACAGTCTCCTGGTAAGGAAGGGTTTTATGAATAGTATACCAAATAAGCAGTCATGGACAGCTGACAAATGGCATGCCTCTAGTTTAGGGATTGGGCAGGTTGACAATTGCCTGCCAGACAAAAATAATTCATCATGCTACAAAGTTTTGTAAAGGGTCTCAGATTTGGATGATTCTTTGGAACACCTAAAGTAACAGAAAATGGACTCTTTAAAACAGGAATGTCAGTAGTCAGGTCATATTACATAATAAAATTGCAAGAAGTAGCAAGAAAAGCAGAAAAATTTGAATTAGATTTAGCAGGAGAACAGGATGTCAGCTGTGACAGGTGTGGTACTGAACCAGCAGATGACTATACAATTTTCTATGGACATGAGAATGATAATCATGTAATATGGACAAGGAATCATATCAACAGTTATAATGCTGCAGTTTTTTTAGAGACAGGATGTCCTATAAAGCAACGACGGCTCGTCCGTAAGGGCTGCAGGGCTGCAGCTCTTGAAGACTTTTGAGAAAATGAAATATCTGAATAAACGTTTTCCTTATTAGATATGAACGTTTTTTTAAAAGAACACAAATGAAATAATTTTAAATTCAAATACTCACAGCAGACTCCAAGCTCTGTGGAGATCAAAGCAGGCTGTGCCCTTCCCGGACATTGTACACTGGCTTCAGTACAGCTAGCGTGAGTGGTGAGGAGACTCCCCAAGCTAAGGGTGATTGCAGCTCCTGACAGTGTTCCAAGGAGAAATTTTTATATTTGTTTATCTTTCCTAATCTTTCAAATGCTGGAAATTTGATCACCATTTTTGCCTATCCATTTTTATGGCAATATTTGCGAATCTTTTCAACTTATTAACAGCAATTTTAAGATAAAAAATGAACAATAACTGTGTGAAGTGTTTACAGGTTTTTGCATTTAAATCTCACTGAGAACATTGAGCTTAAAAATTTTGGTCATGCAACACCTCAGATATGCTTCTTTATTCTGAAAAGAGTGAGGACTTGTTCAGGAGCACATTGTTATAAGACCAACTTTCTGCTTTGGCCAGTCAAGTGAGGAAAGAGTGATGACTGAAAATATTACTAACTTTTATGAAAAAGTGACTGATAAATTTTCCAATTGTACAATACAGAGAATAGACTTTTTATACAAGTAAAACAGTAAATGAGGTAGGAAGTTACTGAATGGCTTTTGGCAACATCATTCCATCGTGCTAGTTAATCAATAGCAATCAAATCCACACAAACACAACACCTGAACACTATACTTCCTTTTATTATTATTTCTCTACAACATGTTTTGATTGTTCATTTGACCATCATCAGGTAGAAGATACAAGGACAAGTTTGCTGTACAGGAGGCCTCCATTTCACAGTCAACCTAATAAAATACATTAAATATTTTAGTTTCAAATTATATCAAATATTTACATGCTTATATTTCCTTCACTGGGAATAATATTTAATGTATTTTATCAGGTTGATATAGCACACTTTTTTCTCGTGTACTTGTATACTCTACCTGATGGTGGTTGAATGGATGACCAAAACATGTAGAGAAATAAACGTAAAAGAACATATAGTGTCCAGATGTTTAATTTTTTGTGTGGAATGGATTGCTACTTATTAAATGACATTTTTATAATGTGCTTTTATTACAACTAAAACACACTCTCACATATTCTTATACACATTTTTGTGAAAATTTTTGCAGTGGTTCATCACAGATTACAAATAAATAACTCCAAAAATTAAATTAGGCCATTTGATTAATCATACAATAATCCTAGCCCCATTGCTACAATAAGAAATCCCACGAGCCATTGATGGTATGCAAACTAACACCAAGACGTTGCTGGTAGGGTGATACTGCTGAATGCACACACACCAGCTATGGAGAACATTATGACATGCAGCACAAAGCTGAAATGTGTAGTTAATTTCCTCCACCATACCACAAGGAACTTTTGATATGTGACTGCAATGCAAAGTTAAGGTGACAGGACCTTTTCAAACTGAGATCTCAAGATGAGAGTTTACACACAGCTGATAATAACAATGGTGTCAGAGCAGTTAACTTTTGTATGAACAATTTTATCATCCTCTAATAAACATCATTAGAAATATTTGTTGTGTTATTGACTAAATACCTGTATGTTCTATGAAAAAATGTACAGTGTTAACACATTACAGCATTCATAAATACACTTAGAATTCTGGAAAACATATATACAGATTGATCATGTCTTGAAAGAAATCAGACACTATTCACACACACACTTTATCGCCAGTTTCTTAGAGGAGCTGAATGATACTGGACACTAAACAGTAATTAAATAGTTTATGGAGAAACAATTAGAAAAGCAAACATGCAATACAAAATATTTATATGAAGAAATTTACTACTAAGAAAATATTAAATGTAATACTTCACAATTCAGCAGGGGTAATAGATTTATTACTGCCACAGTTGTTTCCTGGGGTTAAAGTAACCAGGGTGTGAAGCTGATTACTAAATTGTATTCAGGGCTGAGTTGGCAAATGAGCAGCAACGTACTTGCACCCACACATACGCCCTCATGACATGTGCTTGACCAGTTTCATGTTCTCACAGTCTTCATGTTAAAGGCTGTTCAGAACATGTTCTTACTGGCATGTCCCAAGGCTTGTGCCACTCTGTGACTTACATCACAAGGTTGCTCCTCTGTAGCACACTACTTGAACTAAAGGTCAAACTATTAGCAATCTTTTAACAATTCCACATCTTTGACAATGCACTGACAGTTTAAAGGGTGTAACCAAACTTAGCAAGCAAGTTTGGTGTGAACCCAAGCATGCTTCTTCCACATGCAGAGGCAGCTTAGATTGTGCAGCTGTGTTTCAAATTCACGTGCAAGTTGTGACGCATCAAGGGAGACCATTCTCAATGGGCAAGAGCAGGGGCATGCCTGGATATTTAAGGGTTTTCGGCATGTCCAAGTGTTTTACACCCAACAGAATGCAGTTGCAATACTTAACATGTCACACTTCTAAAATTAACTTTGAAATGTGAAGCATCCATATATTTTAATGGGACGTATTCAACTCTCCATCTTTTCTGAAAATCCATGGCACTGCTAAAGCTAACAGACAGCCTACCAGCCATGAAGGTTTGCTGACGAATGACAGGCACCAGTCTCTCCCATCCCTAGCACCTGTTGCCAAAAATGGGTTATTCTTGAAGTTCCAAACAAATTGGTCACAGACTTGCAGAAATTACAGTGAGGTCTTTCCCATCAAAAACTGAAATCAGTCATTAAAGGCTCATTCAGAGGAAAGGCAAGTGCCACATCATTCTGTATGTAATAGGGAATCAGTTGAAGGTTAAATCTTCTGTGATGTTATGCCACATTGATTTGTAAATACTTGCTGATGTTTTTGTGGAGTGTCATGCCTCCATCATCAGAGTCATGAAGTCCAAGAAGAGTGTTTGATCCTGAAGATGGAACCATTATACTTCTCAAAAACATTGGTAATTATTTACCAGTCACCATGGTCTAACATCTTAGAAAACTTGAATCTTCATCGACACTTTCATAAGGAATTTCAAATCTCAGCGAAACAGACTGTTTAAAAATTAATCAAAAGATGGACATATAAAATGCATAATCCTGTGTTTATATCAGCATCTAAGTAACAATACATGAGTGCCAATTGTTATTGAAAGAAACTGTCATGATTCAGAGAATTCAGATTACAAATGCTTGAAGCTAGACACCATGGCATGAGGTATGTGTACAAACTGACAATTATCCAAAGTGAAACTTTATAAACCAACATATGAGCTGTTGAATGGGCGCACCCTCATACCTAGCACATAAACATCTAACATGAACGGCAAAGCCAAGATAAGGAAGAGACAAACAAAGAAAGGAAGAATCAAAAGAAATGTTAATGTACACAGCATACCCATGCAAGTCACTTGTTACTAAAATGCCCTGTTCGCAAAAACAGTGCTCCAATTTGTGCAGTGAGGTACCAAAGCACTTCACATCTGCTAATATACAATCAGACGCAACTTCACTTTCAGCCTATTGAATGCTTACATTTTCAATAATTCTTTTTTAGGATTTATGAGTCCTTTACTCCTCAGTACTTGCACGTTTAAAATGAGATACTTTTTCTTTATCACAATCTATATTGTCTGCAAGCTGAAATGCAGTAAATGGTCCTAATAATGAAGCAGTGAATGTTCCTTCTGAACCAAAAACTTCCGTTTAAAATGGCCTATGTTTCACCCAACCTTCCTGGATTTTGATCTCAGCCAGCTGAATCTTCCTACATTTGATGCTGGTGTCTCACGCAATTTCTGCTTTGCCATGTTTGTATATAACTTACAAACCATCTAGTCAATAATACTACACCAGAAAGTAAATGGTATTACTATTGCAACGACACGAAAAAAACTAACAGGTGGTTACACGACCCATATACATACGGTGTCGTATTTTACTTTTTCGAAACGACAAAAATATCTACCACGAATTATTTCTTCTACAAGCTTAAAGCGCCCCTTGGTGAAACGTGTGAAGGTAAGGGCCTGCTATGAGAATATTACACACATGTTTCATGTTTCTTGCTTAAAATGTACAATTTGCTTGAAGATAGTGTCACGTCCCGTATGTCAATATCCTGAATACTGCCTACTTAAAAGCAGTTGATTAAATAAAACAATCAGTTGGCACAATGACTAGGCTCTGGTTGGGACGCCCAAGGAGACATGCTTCTATTCCGGGCACGAACACGAGACAGTTCTGTTCTCCAAAATATCGCGACAAGCTCCAAGGCCCATGCAACCTCCTATTCAACTGGTAATGGAGGCGTTTTCTCCACGGCTAAAGAGGTAGAGGCGTGAAATTGACCACTCACCTCCATATAGGGCCAAGGTGAAGAATGATTGGAACTGTGCCTGAACTGTACCTGAACTGTGCCTGAACTGTACCTGAACTGTGCCTGAACTGTACCTGAACTGTACCTGAACTGTGCCTGAACTGTGCCTGAACTGTGCCTGAACTGTACCTGAACTGTGCCTGAACTGTGCCTGAACTGTACCTGAACCGTACCTGAACTCCCCCCATAAGCCTTCATGTTGTGCACAGGGACTTCAACTTTTAAAGTCCTAAGTTTGGCGTGAAATAAATTTTTCATGTGTCTATCGAAGTACGATGCGAAATTTAAAAATTGCTAAAAACTGAATATGCGGTCCTTAAATCTGTAGTGCATCCCCTTAAAAAAATCCCTGCCCTTCATGGAATCCAGGGGTGCATTCCGTGTTCGCAAGAAGCCGCCGCTGGACTGTATTGGGAGCCACCCTAATCCAGTCTACATCACACTGCCCATTTACACACAGGTTTCCAAAGCGGTCTCTACCTTGCGGGGTTGTCGATTAAAATGTAAACAATTTACATATTCTACACGCGTGCTACTTCTCATGCCGATACCACATCCTTTCTTTTATCAACTAATTTTCCTGTTTATTTCTCCCTTTTCACGCTCACAAAATATTAATACTTTAAATGGAAGCTGACATACAATTAGAATAATGAAGGTGGGTAATCAAGGTAAGTATAGGCCAGTATGGAATTAAACAGTTCACCCTGTGGATTAGGCAACATCTCCTTCACATCTGTAATGCCGGTGTTCATACACACAGGTGTTAGGCATTCCCATCCTCCACCTAGGACTAGTAAAGAAGAATGATAAATCTCCTAGTGTAAATACGAAAGATGATGGTAAATAAAGGCTGCAAAAGACGTTGCTTAATTACGTGGTACATAAACACTTCTTAGATTACGTTTAATATTGCATGTATCCTGCATCGTATGATAATTAGTTTGAAGAATCACCTTCATGTGCACTTAATGTATTCTTCACACGTTGTCAATTCTCCAACATGTTTCGACACACCACACATGCCATCATCAGGGTGTCCATGTAGTGGTTATCGTAAAGATTTCGAATGGTCCGTTGTACAAGAGGAGAATGAATTCACTGTTATTCAATCGCAAACATCTAAAATTCCAGTCGAAACACATTGCAAATGGAATTTCGGAAAGTGTTAAGAGTGCATAACTGTGAATGTCTTCAACTGTTGTCTAACGGATCTTTCTAAAGCGTTATGATAACTACAAAAACTCCCTGACGATGGTACGTGTGGTGTGCCGAAACATGTTGGAGAAATGACGTGTGTAGAATGCGTTAAGTGCGTATAAAGTCGGTTGTACAAACTAATTTCTTAAGTTCTTTAAAATGCCACAGTAACTGTGTGTACCAACTAAATTTTCGATTGACGGCAAGTTCCTCGGACAGGTTCTATTCACGAGTGTAGCTTTTTCTCACGCCACACATCACTTTCAATTACATGTTATTAACAGACTGATATAAGTGGTGGATTTTCTGGGCTGCAAGGACGAAATGTCCAGTCACTTTTTCGCATGAGCTTCGCAGTGGAAATCTGTCGCTCACAACTGCTTGAATTACGAATACGCACAACTGTCCAGCGCAGATGTAAGCAGAAAAAAAAACTTCATCCTACACCATTCTTGCACAGGTGACGAGAAGTCCCACAATCCCGGTCTTATTACTGCACCAAACCTGAACACCTCTATCGTGGAATTAACACTCCAGATTCATTTCGGAGACATCACCGATTCGAATTTCAGCCAGGAAACTAGTTATATTACCGAGGTTCTTTCAGGTATTACCTGAATCCATCCGGGCAAACATCAGTACAGTGCTGAGAATAGGCTTCTATCACTTCCTTGCGGTCTCTTTCGAATTCATCACTCCTGCAGTCATCCTGTCGCTCCGTAACCGCTGAAAAAGCGTCGCTACATAACCGCTGTCGGTACAATTATTAATCTTATTTTCTTCAGCACCATGTTGCGCGTAAAAATCTCTTTACATATCTTGTAAAGGTAAAGGTCACCCTCTGACAAGCAACAGAAGGCACAGAGTGCTTAACCTTGGCGCTAGATGTGGGTGGGCGGTGAAAGCCACGCCCCGGGGGCTTTACTTCCGGCGAAAGCGCCCTATGTTACCCACTGTCAAGGAGGCTGAGCGGGCCCCAGGGCCGGTATAGACGGGTGTGGGAAAGAGAACATTTCTTGACCTTTCCGGAATCCCAACCCCGAACCGTCGAGACCGTAGCTAGTCGCTATACCGACTACGCTAAAGTGTTCCATGTATATATTGTAGGACATATATATAATACCATATTTAGGTCTACGAATATATTATCGGAATCTTGAGGCATTTACTGGAAATAATTTCTTTCTCTCAATACATATACTCAAGTAGTTAAAAGAAACACCTGTCTAATGAAGGTAATACTTCAAGTAACTGAGTATATCATGGAAATGAAAAACAGAAAAACACATTTCGACAGAACATGGTTATTACAGACACTCACACACACACACACACACACACACACACACACACACACACACACACACCATTACCATGAAACACGCAACACGAACCTGTCGCAGACCCAAACAGGATGGTCCGTTGACCGGCGTAAAGTTGACTTGTAAGCAACACCAGGCTGTTT
>Ga0123354_10013591_pt1 | contig 12643 bp, 8 predicted proteins | sample TergutLab28metaG_2_FD_97872 | JGI IMG/M metagenome (GOLD analysis project Ga0123354, IMG submission 97872) | Labiotermes labralis P4 segment gut microbial communities from Petit-Saut dam, French Guiana - Lab288 P4 | ecosystem: Host-associated > Arthropoda: Insects > Digestive system > Gut ... | reverse complement strand
TCCTGAGCGTTCTGGCATCGCAGGTGCGGGTTTCAAACCCGCCCAAAACATAGCCTGACACATGGTCTGCAAGCCGACGAACGGACATGGACGTGTTTGAAACCCGCACCTGCGATGCCCGGATGGAATAAATCAGCGTTTCCATAAAGAATTTGATTTTACTCTTTGGGAGCTGGGTGCTTTTCAGGGTCGAAAACGCTGAAATAAGTGATCCCCTTGTCGTCCCCGAATATTTTCACGGTGAAATCGCGATGGGTTTTGCAACCGGCAACCTGCCAGAGTTCGTCGTTTTCCTGCACGTAATCGCTAGGGGGGATTTCCTGTTCGTCCAGCAGGAACCCGCCGGAGGGCAGGGGCTGGAGAGTTTCCCCGTTCAGGATTTTCTCCGAGAACATCATCCTGATGTTCTTGACCGAAACGTCCACCCGCTCGATGTAGCTGCAACCGGTGGCGGCCTTGAAAAGCATGGCAGCCTTTTTCAAAATGTCCTGCCGTGTGGAGGGAGGGACATGGGTGTAGCCGGGAGGTTCCCCGCTGACCGCCGGGTCAACCTGCGCGTGATTTTCGCATGCCATTAGCATACAGCAGACGGCTGTCATTACCCTGAAAGCGTGCCGTCCTGCGGGCGCACCCCAGAAAGCCTTGCGGCGTCGAGCTTCTGAGTCGAATTTTTTCACACAAACTCCACCTTCATCGCCTTCGGTTTTGCCGGTTTGATGGCATCCGGCGCGCAGGGTTGCAGGCACAGGCCGCAGCCGGTACAGGCTGCCGTTTCGATTTTGACGAATGACAGTTCTACTTCCTTACCAGAAGGTTTGACGGCTTTTTCGCGGCGGGTGACGTGGATGGCCGGGCAGCCGATTTCTACGCAGTTGCCGCAGCCGGTGCATTTGTCTTCAAAGACTTCGTAAGCGGGCTGTGCCTTGTAATCGTCGATCAGCACGCAGGGGCGGTTGGTGATGATGACCGAGGGGCCGTTGTGCTTGATCTCTTCGCGCAGGGTCTTGAAGAGGACGGGCAGCACGTAGGGATCGAGCACGTGGATATGTTCAGGGTCGATGCCAAGGGATTCGACCACTTTGGCGAAGCTTATCCGTGGCGCTTCTTCGCCATGAATGTCGCGCCCGCTGGCGGGGTTGTCCTGTCCGCCGGTCATGCCGACGGTGCGGTTGTCGAGCAGAAGGACGGTGACGTTGCCCCGGTTGTAGGCAATATCGAGCAGGCCCTGCATGCCCATGTGCATGAAGGTGGAATCGCCGATGACGGCGACGATGTTTTTCTTTTCGTCGTCCGGCCCGCGTCCCTTGTCCATGCCGAGCGCTATGCCCATCGACGCCCCCATGCAGATGGTGGTGTCGAGCGCGTTCCAGGGGTGGCCCGCGCCAAGGGTGTAACAGCCAATGTCGCCCGCGATGGTGACATTACGCAACTGAGAGAGAGTGTAGTACGCGCCCATGTGCGGGCAGGCCGCACACATCGTAGGCGGACGTGGGAAGACCTGCAGCGGGGCAGGCATTGGCGCGGCTGCCTCAAAGGCATCCCGCAGTTCCGGGAAGAGGGGGGTAAGATGTTTTTTCAGGATGTGCGGGGGCATCTCCCCTGCAGTGGGGAGAAGGTCTTTGCCGCGCGCCTGGATACCTTCGGCGCGGATTTCGGTTTCGAGCAGTTGTTCGGTTTCCTCGACGACGACCAGGGTGTCCACCTGGGCGGCGAGTTCCCGCACTTTGTTCATCGGGACGGGGTAGGAAATGCCGAGTTTGAGGACGGGGGCATCAGGGAAGGCTTCGCGCACGTGCATGTAGGCGGGGCCGGAGGTGACGAAACCGACACGCCTGTCGCTGCCGGGTTCCAGCCGGTTGAAGGCGCTTATTGCGGACTCTTCGAGGAGCGCGCCTTTGCGTGCGAAAAGTTCGGGCATGCGCTTTTGCGCGTTGGCGGGAACCATCACCCAGCGCGCGGGGTTTTTGACGAAGCCATTGGCAGCGCGCCTGACTTCGCGCGTGCCGACTTCGACCGGGCATTTCACATGGCAAATGCGGGTGGTGAGCCGCAGGATGACCGGGGCGTTGAACTTTTCCGAGAGCGCGAAGGCGGCCAGAGTCATCTCGTAGGCTTCCTGCGAATCGGAAGGCTCCATGATGGGCAGGTGCGCGAAACGTCCCCAGAAGCGCGAATCCTGTTCATTTTGCGAAGAGGAAAACCCCACGTCATCGGCCACGGCAATGACCAGCCCACCGACTACGCCGGTAAGCGTGAGCGTCATCAAGGCGTCGGAGGCAACGTTCAAGCCCACATGCTTCATCGCGCAAAAACTGCGGGCTCCGGTAATGGACGCGCCAATGGCGACTTCAAGCGAGACTTTTTCATTCACTGACCATTCGGTATAGAGGTCGGGATAACGCGTGACGTTCTCCAGGATTTCCGTGGAGGGGGTGCCGGGATAAGCGGCGGCGACGCGCACGCCCGCATCCCACACGGCGCGGGCAATGGCTTCGTTACCGGACATCAGGAGGCGGGAACCGGCAGAGGGCGGAATGAAAGTTTTGGCGCTCAAGGTGTGTTCCTTCGAGGATTGGGTCGAGACAAGAACCGAAAGACGAATTCTGCCGTAATTGCTCCCTCAATGGCAGCTTTGGTTAAACCGCACGAACTCCTCCAGTTTGGTTTTCGCCGCGCCGCTTTCGATTACTTCAGCCGCGCACGCGATACCGTCTGCAATGGTATCGGCCACGTTGGCGGCGTAAAGCGCTACGCCGGAATTGAAGGTTACGATGTCACGGGCAGGTCCAGGCTGGTTATCGAGCACGGCGCGCAGCATCGCTATGGATTGTTCGGTCGTCTCGACCCGGAGGTTGCGGGTTCCGGCCATACGGATGCCGAAATCTTCGGGATGGATGCTGTATTCGGCAACGACGCCGTCTTTCAGTTCGCCAACCATCGTCGCCGCGCCCAGGCTGATTTCGTCGACGCCGTCCAGGCCATGCACCACGACGACGTGCTTGCTGCCGAGGCGTTCCATCACCCGCACGAGGATGCCCACGAGGTCGGGGTGGAACACGCCGATCAGCGCGTTGGGGGCGTCCGCCGGATTGATGAGCGGCCCGAGAATATTGAAGATGGTGCGCACGCCCATTTCGCGCCGCACGGGGGCAATGTTCTTCATTGCGGCATGGAAATTTGGTGCGAACATGAAACCCAATCCCGTACTGGCGATGCAGTCGGCCACCTGTTGTGCGCCGAGTGCGAGGTTGCCCCCGAGCGCTTCGATGGCATCCGCCGCGCCGGATTTCGAGGACACGCCACGGTTGCCATGTTTGGCGACCCGCGCCCCGGCGGCGGCAATGACGAAGGAACTGGTGGTGGAGATGTTGAAGGTGTGCGAACCGTCGCCGCCCGTCCCAACGATGTCGATAAAGTTGTCGTCGGGTGGGGGCACTTTCACCTTGATGGCCATTTCGCGCAGCACGGCGGCTGCGGCGGCGATCTCACCGATGGTTTCTTTCTTTACTCGCAGGCCGGTGAGAATAGCGGCGGACATGACCGGCGATAGTTCCCCGGACATGATCTGGCGCATCAAATCGAGCATTTCATCATAGAAAATCTCGCGGTGCTCAATGGTGCGTTGCAGGGCTTCTTGTGCCGTGATGCTCATAAGACGGATCCTCTTTTCACAAATTCCCCTCCAAGGAGGGGAGGCGCGAAGCGCCGGGGTGGTAAGTCCAGAAAATTGCCGAGCATCTCAAAGCCATGCCCGGTCATGATGGATTCGGGGTGGAACTGCACGCCTTCAACGGGCAGCGTTTTGTGGCGCACGCCCATGATTTCGCCATCTTCCGTCCATGCCGTGATTTCAAGGCAATCGGGCAAACTTACGCGTTCGATGGCGAGCGAGTGGTAACGGGTGCATTCGACAGGGTTGGGCACGCCGCGAAATACGCCGGTTTCAACGTGCCGCACCGGGGAAACCTTGCCGTGCATGAGCGTTTTCGCGGAAACAACCCTGCCGCCAAAGGCCATACCGATACTCTGATGCCCGAGGCAAACGCCCAGAATGGGAAACTTGCCCGCAAACGCACGGATCGCTGCGAGCGAGATTCCCGCCTGCGCGGGAGTGCATGGGCCGGGCCCAATGACGAGGCGTGCGGGCTTGAGTGCGGCAATTTCTTCCAGCGTGATTGCATCGTTCCGAAAAACGCGCACATCTTCCCCTAACTCGCCGAAATACTGTACGAGGTTGTAGGTGAAACTGTCATAGTTGTCAATCATGATGAGCATGGCCGTTTTCCTCTAAATTCGCGTATCCAGGCCGTTTTCGGCCATTTCCGCTGCGCGCAGCATGGCGCGGGCCTTGCTTTGCGTTTCCTGCCATTCGGAGTCCGGGTTGGAATCGGCGACGAGACCCGCACCGGCCTGGACGTGGATTTGCCCGTCCTTGAGCACGGCGGTGCGGATGGCGATCGCCAGATCCATATCGCCGTGAAAGCCGATGTAGCCGACGGCCCCGGCATAGATGCCGCGCTTGACGGGTTCGAGTTCGTCGATGATTTCCATCGCCCGTACTTTGGGCGCGCCGGAAACGGTTCCTGCCGGAAAGGCGGCGCGCAGAACATCGAACGCGTCCAGCCCGTCGGCAAGGCGGGCTTCGACGTTGGAAACAATGTGCATTACATGGGAGTAACGCTCAACGATGAAGCGGTCAGTGACTTTGACGGAACCAATGGCGGCTACCCGTCCGGCGTCGTTGCGGCCAAGGTCGAGCAGTTGGAGATGCTCGGCACGCTCTTTTTCGTCCGCGAGCAGTTCCTCTTCCAATGCTTTGTCCTCGATCGGGGTCGCGCCGCGCTTGCGGGTTCCGGCAATGGGGCGGACGGTGACGTCGCCGTCTTGGAGGCGGACGAGGATTTCCGGTGATGCGCCGATGACGTGGAAGTCGTCGAAATTGAAGTTGAAGAGGTAAGGCGAAGGATTGAGGGAACGGATGGCGCGGTAGAGCGCCAGGGGATGGGCGGTGAAAGGCTTGCTCATGCGTTGGGAAAGCACGGCCTGCATGACGTCGCCCGCGACGATGTACTGTTTGACGCGGCGCACGGCGGCCTTGAACTTTTCTTCCTCAAAACTGGAAACCGCCTGGGCAGCGGGGCCGCAAACATCGGCAGGGATGCGCACGGGGTCGCGCAGGCGGGTGAGAAGCCCGGCAAGGCGTTTGCGGGCATGGCGGAAAGCGCCGGGGACGTTGGGATCGGCATAGACGACGAAGGTGAGCTTGCCGGAGAGGTTGTCGACAATGGCTAGCTCTTCGCACAGCAGGAGCAGGATGTCAGGCGTACCAAGCGGGTCGGGCAAGCGGGAAGGGCCAAGGCGCGGTTCGATGGTGCGCACGGCATCGTATCCGAAGCAGCCGACGAGTCCCCCGGCGAAACGCGGCAGGCCATCGCGTGGCGGGACTTTGATGCGGCGCATGAATTCGGCAATGAACAGGAGCGGGTCGGCGTTTTCAAGGCGCTCGATGAGCCGGTTGCCGGTGAGCAGCAGGCAGGTGCGGCCATGCACTTCGATGCGGGTGGGGGAGGCGAGCCCGACGATGGAATATCGCCCGAAACGTTCGCCGCCCTGCACGGATTCGAGCAGGAAAGTATGGGGTTCGTTGGCAAGTTTCAGGTAGATGGAAAGCGGCGTGTCGAGATCGGCGAAGGTTTCCAGAGTCACCGGGATACGGTTATAACCTTTGCCAGCAAGGGCGTTGAACTGCTGTTCTTCAAGCATGGATGGCTCCACAGGCGGGAAAACGGATTCGGACGAGGGCGGCGCCGACGCGCCGCGAATGGACAGATTCTTAGTGGCCCAGAGGCCAACGCCAAGCCGCCCGCCAGCGAAGCTGGGGAGCAGAAGCCTGCACGGAGAACTTGTCGGTATGCGTCACGATGTTTTGTGGAGTGAAGGGTTCGGATACTGGAACCCGAAGTGTGCTGGATGGTATCCCATCTCGATGGATGCTGTCCAGCGGCCATTCGGTGGTGCCTCCATACGAAGAAGGGCAGCAATTCATCGAGGATGCCGATTATGCATTTAGCATGCAAAATTCCCGCTGAACGGGGCGATGGTGCTTGTTTTTTTTACTGCAACGCGTTAAAAAACCAGTTGATATGAAAGTCAGTAACGTTCAGTGCTGCCTTTTCCTGCAAAAAATTTGCAATACTTGTTTTTTTTGGGTTTTTTGCTTCTTAAACTTTTAAAGGTGGATTTCATGAGCAGTCAAGACGGCAACCAACCATACGACCCCTATACGCCGACAGCGAACGCAGAACTTGTCCCTGCGAACGCAGAACCTGTCCCTGCCAAAGAGGGAAATTTCATTCCCGGTGGACGCCCGGTTTCTGTGATAGACGGCATAGATTGGGTTTCCAGCGCCTGGAACCTGTTCAAGCGGCAGCCAAAGAGGTGGGTGTTAATTGTATTAAAAGCCCTGCTCATTTTGATAGCCGTAGATTTACTGCAGAGATTTGTTTTGGTTCGCTTAAATTCCAATGTACAAGGCGTTTTACAGATAATTTTGTTTATTTTATTTCAGGTCATTACTATTTTGCTACCCGCAGGCGTTGTTTATTATTGTGATCGGCTTCAGCGTGAAGGGTTGTTTTCTTTCATCGATTTATTCGCCGCTTTTGGCCGCCGAGCTGGGCCCTTTATTAAAATTTGCTTGCTCTTATTATGCTTAACACTTGTGCAGATTATCTTCATATTATTAATTCTCTTCTTTGTTCTCGGTGCCGGCAATGTGTTTAGTTTTAGCTCTTTATCATTGGCACCGATGCATATGGGAGGTATGATTCTATTGTTTTATTTTGGAGTATTTGTCGCACTTATCTCCGAAGCCATCCTCGTTATGGCGATGTGGTTTGCGCCTGCACTGGCGATGATGCATGACCTCTCGGCGCTCGAAGCGATGAAGATGAGTTTTTATGCCTGTCGCAAGAACATCCTGCCCGGAATCGTCTTTTTCGTAGTGATGATCGGAATGGCATTTATCTGCATAATCACATTCGGGCTTGGCCTACTGATAGCAGTACCGATGTTCTTTATTTGCTACTACACCACGTACCGTAGTGTCTTTTTCGACGAGAATTCAGGGCGTTATTGATTCAAATGACTACATTTCAGGATTGCTTCGCTACGCGCGCAATGACGGAAAGCTGCCTTGCAAGCTAAATGTGGAAATCCCTTCCATGCGCCACGGCGGGAGACGCTGAAATCAGGTTCGGCGGGGCGGTCGGCCTTCAACCGTGCCACCGCCCGGGCTGGGTGGACACCACATCAACGCCAGTTTGTAAGGCATCCAGCAGGGAACGCAACTGTGCCTTGGCTCCGGCGACGCTTACAATTTGCGTGGCGTCCGGTTTGGTCATTCAAGGTGACCATCGTCCAAAAGACAACAACGGGGGGCGCAAGCAAAAACGTACAAAACGTCTACATCAAGTGGCCTCATATGTACCATAATCGTGTCATTTGATTCATGCTACTTTTTTTGATATGCCTGCCTGACCTGCTCGAAAGCAAATGAAATGACCGAAATTCTGCAAAAAATCCTCGCCATCAAAGTCCGGGAAGTCACCACGGCTCATGCACGCCTGCCCTTTGTCGAAATGCAGGCGCGGGCCCGGGATATTGCGCCAGCCCGTGACTTCACTGCCGCCCTGCGTTCCCGTGTAAAGAAAAAACAGTCGGCGGTAATCGCCGAAATCAAGAAGGCCAGCCCTTCCAACGGGCTTATCTGTTTAGACCTTCAACCTTCCGAAATTGCCAGAACCTACGAAGCCCACGGCGCGGCCTGCCTCTCCGTGCTGACCGACGAGACCTTTTTCCAGGGTTCGCCCGCTGCGCTGAAAGCCGCCCGCGCCGCCTGCGAAATTCCTGTCCTGCGCAAGGATTTCTTCATTGACCCCTATCAGGTCTTCGAGGCGCGCGCGATGGGAGCTGATGCCATCCTGCTCATTGCTACTGTGCTCTCCGACACCCGGATGCAGGTGTTCGCCGAAATTGCGCGTGATTTGGGTATGGCCGTGCTCGTCGAAGTTCACGACGACAGGGAACTCGAACGTGCGCTGCAACTGGACACTCCGCTTATCGGCATCAACAACCGCGATCTCTCCACGTTTAATGTTTCGCTGGAGACCACGCTGAAACTGCGCCCACACATTCCGCCCGAGCGCATCGTGATTACCGAAAGTGGCATCCGTACGCGCAAGGATGTGGCGGCCATGCGCGCGGCGGATGTGCACGCCTTCCTCGTGGGCGAAGCCTTCATGCGAACGGAAGAACCGGGGCAGGCACTGGCGGATATGTTCGACCTATAGGGCAGGAAAAGCGTTCAGGCGGGGGGCTGATCAATGAGTGAAGGAGCGCCGCATCCCCCTGTAATTCCGCACAGGAAACGTTTGCGCCGCTTGTTGTGGGGGTGCGTCATCCTGATCGTCTTTGCCGTGAGCGGGTTCACGTGGATTTTCACCACGGAATCGGGTTTGCGTGCACTAATAGACACGGTGGCGCGTTTTAGCGGTGGGGCATTACACGCCGAAGGCATCGAAGGTACATTACATGGTTCGTTTTCCGTAGCGCGCCTGAGCCTGGAGTTGCCGAAAGCAAAACTCGCACTTTCCGGGCTGGCCTGCGATTGGCAACCGTCCGCGCTCTTGGATCGAAAATTTGCGCTCATCCGACTGCGGATTGAACAGGCCGACGTTTTCCTGCGGGAGTCCCCGCCGTCTTCCGAACCGCCGACTCTGCCGGAAAGCCTGCGGTTGCCTCTCGATATCGACCTTGCGGCGCTGGAAATCGGACGGCTGAAACTTGTCGGTCACAGCGCAGATACTGCCGGTGAAAGCGATGCCGCGCCGCTGTTTGTTTTGTCCGAAGGCCGTCTTTCCCTGGCCGGTGACGCCACACAGTTTCATTTAAGGCAACTGGCAGGCACCTTGCCCCAAGGGTATGTGAAAATTGAAGCCGAACTCGACACGATGCCTCCCTATGCCCTGCGTGCCAATGGGCGGTTGGAGGGTGAAGAATTTTCGGCACAGCTTGATGGCGAAGGCAGCCTTGCCGAACCTTCGTTGCGCCTGCAGGCACAAGGCCGGGGTGCGCAAGCGCAAGTGACGCTTGTCGCCACTCCGTTTGAGGCGTTGCCCCTGAAAACGCTCAAACTGAATGTCGACAAGGTGAACCCTGCCGCGTTCGTGGCCGATTTGCCACATGCGGAATTACGAATACAGGCGAACCTTGCAGCGGATATCGCGGGCGACGGGCCGATGTTGCGCGGCCCGGTAAAGATCGACAACGCCCGGCCCACTACGCTCGATGCAGGTGGGCTACCCGTATCGGCACTGAGCATGGAGGCCAGCATCAACGCGGCGCTGAACGAAGTGTGGCTCGATGCGTTTGCGCTCGAAGGCGGCGGTGGCAAACTCATGGGCTGGCTGCACTGGCGCAAGGAAGAAGCGGAGCACGGCACTGTTCCAGTAGGGTTCGGGCGGATCAAAGCCGATCTCGAAGCCCAGGGCATCGACCCGGCCAGCGTCAATGGCCGTCTGCCATCCCGCCGTGTCGATGCCCGCGTGGAAATGGACGCCACTGAGGCGCGGCAGCAGGGCAAGCTGTTGCTCCGCACCGACGGGATGCGGGTGACTGGCGAGGCCGAAATCGTGGCAAGCGCCGTGGGTGTGCCGGTATTTGTACTGACCCTGGATTTGCACGACTTCAACTCCGCAGCGTTTCATCCCGCCTCCCCTCCGGCGTCGATCAACCTGCATGCCGCATTGAGCGGCACGTTGGCCGAAAAACCGGCCATTGCCGTGCACTACACGTTCGACGAGAGCCGTTTCAATGGGCGGCCGCTTGCGGGCAGCGGCTTGCTTACCTGGGATGGCATGCACGTGTGCAACGCTGATCTTGGGTTCGACATTGCAGGGAACCGTCTCAAACTCACCGGAGCCTGGGGCAAAATCCAGGACATCCTGACTTTGGAACTCGATGCTCCCCGGTTGGCCGATGTCGGATTCGGGCTGGAGGGACGGCTATACGCCAGCGGTTTCATTACCGGTGCGCTGGAAGCCCCAGCGGGGACGCTGAAAGCCGATGTCGAAAAACTCCATCTGTCCGACGTGCTGGAAATCAGCTCGCTTGCAGGCGAAGCACGCATCGAAGCCGGGGACAGCGGCCCGCTGGCCTTGTCGCTGAAAGCCTCCAGGCTGGTAGCGGGGGATGTAAGTTTTGCCACGATCAACCTCATGGCGGACGGGCAGCGCGACCGCCACCAGATTCAGGCCAGGTTCGACGGAAAATTTGGTAAAGATCCCCTTGGCCTCAAAGCCACACTGGAAGGCGGCCTGCAAGAAACCCATTGGCAAGGCCAGATTGCCGCGCTGGAAAGCACCGGGAATTGGGCATTGCGGCTACGCGCCCCGGCGGCGCTGGAAATAGGTTTCGCCCCAGAGAAATTCGGACTGCTTGATGCTGAATTCGACATCAACCTCGGCTCTGCCCCCGACAATGCAGGCAGTTCCCGAAGCAGGAACAGTACCCGGAACACGCCCAGCGAACCGGGCCGCATCAGCCTCATTGAGACACGCTGGCAGAACAACGCCGCCATCCTGCGCGGCAAACTGACAGGTTTCCCGGCATCCCAGATTCCTGGGCTGGAACAGGGCGGGCGGCGTAGCCCGCTGATACTCGGTGCCGATTGGGATCTACGGCTTGATGACAACGTTGAAGGGCAGGCACGGCTTTTCCGGGAATCGGGCGACTTTTCCTTACGTGGAGAAATATCTACCCGGCTTGGCCTGGAACGCTTCGAGGCGTACTTTTTTGCCCAGCAACAAAAAGTGAAACTGGTTCTGGCTACACACGCGCGCGAAGCTGGGGAACTTGGCGTTTCGCTGGAAGCCGGGATCGAACGCGCGGGGCAGGGCTGGCGGCTTGCCCCCCATGTGCCCCTTTCCGGTGCGGCGCATCTCGACATGCCATCGCTTGCCTGGCTCGGACGGCTGTCGCGGGAAAACATCGAAACCGATGGTTCGCTGGTTGCTGAGGTTACCCTTTCCGGCACTCCTGAAACCCCGGACTTACAGGGTCTCGTCAAAGGCCGCGCCCTGCAATTTTCCCTCCTCGACCAAGGGTTGCTGCTCGCGGGTGGGCAACTGGAAGCCGGGTTTTCACACCATGACGGGCAGCAGAGGCTACGTCTCACCAAACTGGAATTTGAATCGCCCAACCGCGTTATCCCCGCTGACAAACGTTTGCCCGTCAAAGAACTCACGGCTACGCCGGGACGCATGCTCGTGACGGGAGATATTGCCATTGGAACCAAGGCGCGAACTGGGGAGATTCAGCGCGGGCGGTTTGAATTTACCGCTGACCGTTTGCCTCTGTTACAACGTTCCGACCGCTGGCTGATCATCTCTGGCGAAGGGCGAGCCGGGCTGCAAGGCTCGGCGCTTGACGTTCAGGCCCAACTGCGCGCTGATGCTGGATACATCGCAATCGACGATATGCCGCCTCCGAGCCTCGGTGACGACGTGATCGTGCGCAGCAAGGATGAAGAAGAAAGCGCATCTTCGGCGGGAGGGGAGGGGATTGCCATTGCCGGTAATATTTCCGTCGACCTTGGGCGCGCACTTTATCTGTCTGCCTACGGACTCGATACCCGGCTCATGGGCAAACTGGACGTGGGGTTGCATCCCTTCGAGTCTGTGCGCGTGATGGGGGTTATCCGCACCATTGGCGGAACTTGGCGCGGCTATGGTCAGCACCTCAAAATCGAACGTGGCGCCATTACTTTCCAGGGAGATGCTGTCAATCCCGCCATCAACATTACCGCCATGCGCCGGGGGCTGGAAGTCGAAGCGGGCGTCATGATTACCGGCGATGCGCGTCGCCCCCAAGTCAAGCTCGTTTCGGAGCCTGCCGTACCTGAGCACGAAAAACTTTCCTGGCTCATCCTTGGCCGTGCGCCGGACGCGGGCGGCAGCGACATGGCCCTGCTCCTACCCGCTGCACAAGCCCTGTTTGGCAGTACTGGTGGTGGCATGACGGAAAATATCGGCAGCAAACTCGGATTCGACACCTTTACTATCGGACAAGGGGAACTCAACAGCATGCGCCGCAACGCCACCAGCAAAGTCGTAGGCGGCGGTTCCCGGATCGATGCTGGCCCGACGACAGAAAGCGAAGTCATCACTGTTGGCAAGCGGCTCACCAACGATCTTTCCTTATCCTTTGAGCAAAGCCTTGGCGGTGCGGAGTCCCTTGTCAAACTCACCTATAACATCAGCCGGGAACTGTCACTCATTGCGCGTGGCGGAACCGACAATGCCCTGGATCTCTATTACACCTATGTCTTACGCAACAAGGAGAGGCGGGATAGAGAAAAAGCGAGGCAAATGGAAAAGGAATTGAGCGAAAGCCAACAGGAAGAAAAGGAATCAAGCGTGAGCCAACCAGGAGAAAAATTAGGCGTAGAAGTTCAGCAGCCATAGATACTGTTACCAAAGTCAAGCTCCGAGGGAGGCGTTTTCGCTAATGCTCGGCATGGCGTGTAAGGCACAAACCGCCTTACACGCCACACCGGCAAGCGTGTTTTGTCCCGCGCGCAGTC
>Ga0123354_10013590_pt1 | contig 12643 bp, 8 predicted proteins | sample TergutLab28metaG_2_FD_97872 | JGI IMG/M metagenome (GOLD analysis project Ga0123354, IMG submission 97872) | Labiotermes labralis P4 segment gut microbial communities from Petit-Saut dam, French Guiana - Lab288 P4 | ecosystem: Host-associated > Arthropoda: Insects > Digestive system > Gut ... | reverse complement strand
TGCGGATAGAGAGGTGTCACGTGGTCAGCGCAACGGGTCCCCACAGCCGTTAATCTCTGTTTTCTAGACCTGGAGCCGCTACTTTTTTCATTCAAGTAGCTTCTCAATTGACCTCACGAGGCTCACGAGGCTCACGAGGCTGAGTGGACCCCGTTCCAGACCCACTGCTACTCAGAAAATCTGGTAGCGCCGGGGATCGAACCCGGGACCTCTGTATCTGTAGCCAGAAACTCTGACCAATAGACCACAGTATTTAAATACATTATATTAAAAACTTGGGAACCCAAGGTCATTAAGTGTTTTGAATATTTTTAATTTTCTTAATTTTACTCGCTTGAAGGTGACAGAAAGGATAGAAACACGTACCGAAGGATTAAATTGTAGTCGGCAGAGTGAGAGGGCGGCTTTATGTATAGTATATACTCGTACGTGTATATGTTAGTACCGGGCAGTTCCTTGTAACTTCATATTCATGCAAATACGTGTACCAACGCAAACGTCGATATTTTCGTGTAGGAATAATTTTAGTTCCTTTTGTCAGTTTGTACCAGAACTATAGCTCTATTTGTGACTGACACGAAGTACTTCTGTCGTTATCACATCAGAACAGACAACACGAAATTCTCTTGACAGTTGCCACGAAACACCTGAAAGCTGATATTCGTAGGCCTTCTCTCGTTGCAATGGTCTTCAGAAATGTTTGGGTTGCCTGATCACGGATTCAGCCAAGTTATCTTTGCAGTAAAGCACCATCCTTTTCTACAACGTACCTACGCAAGCTTAGTAAGTACAGTGTAATCCCTTGTAGACTGCCCTTTCTGACATGCGGCACATATGCGAGTACATTAACGTTACAAACTCAAGTAAAATCGGTCTGTGCTACGTGGCTGAATAAATGTTTTTCCCCCGATATTGGCAACGGATTTGATAACTGTAAAGTAGATCTACGCACACGCGCGATTTCCGTATATGTGTTTTGTGCGAAGCATTTTGTTCTTCTAAAGATAACAACAGGTAACCGCGGTAGCACAGTGGTTAAGGTGCTGTGTTATAAATCTGAAGGTCGCTGGTTTGATTCCAGATGGTGTCATTGGAATTTTTCGTTGACATAAAATCCTTCCGATCGCACTATGGCCCTGGGGTCGACTCAGCCTCTAACAGAAATGAGTACCAGGAGTATTTCCTGGGGTAAAGGCGGCTGGTGCGTAAGGCTGACAAACTTACCACCATCCTGGGCCATTGTCACGTAATCTGGGAACCTTAACTTCCTGGAACGTTCTGGGCACCTCGGACCTGTAATGGGACTGATTTACCTAAAGATAACAATATGATGACGGCTGATAAGAAACGGACATTTTTGGGTAAGCCGACCGGTCAAAGGGACTTTTTTTTAAAAATTTTTATTACATTTTAAAGGTACCTAAATGTCTTCATATAAAACAATTTTATTCTTCGAGGCTTATTCAGAAAGTAAGTACCGTTTCGCTGTAAAAAAGAATCGAGTAAGGTCTCGTAAAAATTTTTATTGTTATCAGATTCTACATTCTTCAAACTATTTTTCCACATATTCGCTGCCATTATTGAGGCACTTATCGTAGCGGGGCACAGGTTTTTGTATAACCTCTTCATAGAATCAGGCCCCAGATAACCCAAATGACTACTGACAATGTAATAGAGTAGAGTCCTCGAAATCTGAGGAAATTGCAGGGGCAGATCAGAAATTGTGAAAAGTCTGTCGTCACGCACTCTTTCGTTGACCTTACGCACGAAATCATCATTCATCGAGGATGGAAGCCAACTTCGCGCCTCATCGTGTACGTTCTGTCGTCCTTCATTGAACATTCGAGCCCATTTCTTAACCATGCCATCATTCATCGCATTATCACCATACACTTGACAGATCTGGTGATGAATCTCACTTGGTAGGACATTCCTAGCGTTCAAAAAACGAATTACAGACCGTATTTCACAGTCGGCGGCCCCTTCAATTGTCTTAAAAATGTTTAACGCAAGGAACAAACATAAACATAATACGAATTTCACGAAATGGCGTCTGTGGCTTCTCAATTGATAGAGGAAGTTACTGCACTTGGGCAAAGTGACAGTCTCGAGGATGCGCGAAAGATATGCGCAGAAGGTACTTACTTTCCGAATAACCTAAGTACATTCCTGCATACATCTTACTTTGTAACAAACTTGACCCATTCGATAAGGTTTATTGAGTGGACATTTTATTCCTAGATCTGTTTTTCAAGGGTAGAAACTGAGTAGAATGGAAGATGGAGTTTACCTTCTTTAAGACTGTGAGAAGAGTGTCGATTCATACCCCGGAGTTCGGATAAAATATATCCTGCCTATGACTGAGATGTTTGACGCCAGTAATAATTTAAACGAAAGAAAACATGCTAAAGCGAGTGCAAATTTTTGAAGCAATGAAGGTACATAAAATCTTTCAAATGCAGCCCACAATTCGTAAAGCTGCAGTTTCGTCATAGAAGAAACTAACTCAACACTATGAAGCGTAGTGGTTACTGTATGTGTCACCAAGTGTAGCATGCAGAACTTCTGAGTTCTGATCACAGAGTGTGAACAGTGATGATTTCCAAACTCATCTCTAACCGACTGGTTTTTATAATCCGTATGTACTCTGTTTACTGTAAAGTATGAACTGAATCTTTCAGTAGAACTGAGGTAAATTTTCATCTTTAAAGGCCAGGTCAGCCCATGTGAGATTTTTGGTAGACAACGGGGCACTCAGACTAGTTTTCCTCCGATTCCACCAATCCTCCATACTCGTCTTTATCCACATGTTGCTTTTACCTGAACTACAAAATGGCGAAGCCAGGGAACCTTCCAAAGAGCAGTGCTCTAGATGCTCGTAATTGTAATAGCGTAACTTATGAATCCTCTGATTTCATAATTCCTGATGAAGGCACGTACCAGTTCTGGTGACAATACATCTTATTTTTGTCTAGATGGAACTGTGTGTGTAGGCCCCTACAGGCTAGAAGTACAGACATTTTAACAAAATTAGCTAAAAACCCTTGTTCTTCTGTTCTGCGTGATAGTCATAACATCGAATTGAAATAAGTGCCCAAGGAAGTCCTATTTGACTGTATTTTATTTGTCTTTTTGGCGATTGTTAGCTTGTGACCCATTTTGTTTATTAGAAGGCGGAAGAGATGGAAAGAAAGGAGCAGGTAACTCCTGCTATTTTCAGTCCGTTTTTTAGCACCAGACAAACAACAGCCTTCGGTTTGCGGACACGGGGCCTACTAACAGCTGAAGGGGCCGTCACTCAAAGTGGGTGCTTTAATATGACGTGTCCGTACTGACATGTTGATGGAGCACAAGTTCTCAGTTGTTTTCAGCACTGAGCGTGACGGATTGGTGCGCGATATCAATCTTGACACGCAGTGTTTTTCATGTTCATCAGGCATAAAGCCCTTGTAAATAATTAATGCCATTTATTGTGATACTAGTGTATGTGGGTCAGACGTCGTGGAATTTGTGGCGTAGCTCCGGAATTTAGGGTTTCACTTCCGGCATGTGTCATACATAACGTAATAAGCCTTACCATTACATGTCAATAGGCAAAATCTGGAGACCTGTGTCTGTTGGCCTTTTAATGTGTGTAACACATGCTGAAAATCACGTAGGCGCAGTCGGGCAAGATCCTTACACCTTGTGGCGAATTGGTTACCCAATACACTTCTTATTTTTAGATATATTTTATTCGTGTTTCGAGCGGTAGCCATTGTGTCCTTCACTAGAAATCTAGAGGAAACCCTACTAAATGTGATTATATTCCATATCCGCCCGTCTAATGTATCCTACACACTGCAAATTTAAAACTAGCAGTTCGGAGAAGAACCTGTGTGTGGAGTCTGTTGTTAAAAAGCGCTTAGGTGCGGGCTGGACGTCTGAGGAATCGCGGTTTGATTCCCCAGAGGAGCAATAGATTTATCTCATCTGTAGACGTCTAGATTGGTTCTGAGGGTATTGGAGATATCCTTCTCCGAGGGAATTAAAAATTATTTGGTTTAGCTTCTTGTATGCTTTTGCGGCGACTGTGATATTCTCTAGTATGAACTGCGGTTTGGATTATGAGAACAGGAAAGGAAGCTTTTGTATCGGTTCAGAATTACATATTTTCTGGTTTCTAGTATACACGATGCTGGTCAGACTTTCGCCTGTTAGTTATGCAACCGTATCCATTTATGAACACAACTAACGTACTGTAGTATATATTAGATGAGGATACCGTTTTTCTGGCATATGACCCTGCGTTACTAGGAAATGGGATCGTTATGAACATATCGATTTCCTGATTAAAAGGAAATGCATTTCATTGTTATTTTCTATACATTCCCATTAGTTAATGTCACTTTATACACAGGCATTTCTTCCACATTTTTATCATTTCAGAATGAGTTTATCATAAAGTATTTCTAATTTAATTTTACAAATGTTGTGGGACATACCTTCTGTTTCAGTGGTAAATTTTATGGATAAACAGGACAATTTTTAAAAGTGCGAGTAACATGGCAGCCCTGATTTGTCTAACTGTTCAAAAATATCACTTCACTATCAAAATCCTTTCACCAAAAGGCCAGTTAAGTCTACACATACAGACAACCACATAAGGTTTTTCACTTTTTCCCTCAATAAAAGAATCATAGGAATTTTTCACATGCATTTTGAACTCTTGTCTGTGATCTGATATCGAGATATAAGCTACCGCGTTCACTGAAACCAAAGTTTCAGTACATTTCGAAAACACTCCAAGTTAATAAAACCTGATAATTTATGCACCGTATTTAAATACCTTAGTCGCGTTTCAGGTAGGTAAGTTTTCACCCTTTTCGTAGGCCACGAAGGTCCTTAGGGAGAGTAGAGGTAGATCTCTACTCTTTCTAGGACCTTGGCACTCTAAATTGGGGTGGGGGTCAGCCCCACACCCCGGCCGCCTCTACCCCCGGGAAAGACCCGGTACCCATTGTACAGGAGGCTGGGTGAGCCCCAGCGCCGTTCTGGACGGGCGGAAAATCTCGTCCCCACCGGAATTCGATCCCGAACCATCCAGCCCATAGTCAGTCGCGTTTCAACCTTCAGCATTTTTCTAAAAGTTTAGAATTTTCACGAAAGTAAAATTGTATCGAGGCTGTTTTGATTTCTACAGGACCATCTCCATCGTGCGCTCTCTGGTTTATCGAGTTTTGTGTTAACGTCAAAAAGCTGTTGTTGTATCTTCGTATTCAGACCCTGTGGCGAGACTTCCGTTTTTGTTTCTGCTGGCCCTTATCCAACCAAAGTGGTGATTAGTGGAGAGACAATTACAAAAGCATGAAGGCGATACAAAGTACTCCTAAAATTTAGCTGGTATCGTATTCTGTACTACTTCAGTGTCAGAACTGCATGTTCACTTAACTAATTAAATACCTGAAGCACATTTGTAAATACACGTACCACCTACTCTTAACAGTAATAATTTCTGCGTAATGCCGCTTGGTGTATTTATGTGCTCTCGCAAAAAAATACGTAATCTCTTCCCCCCCCCCACCCCGAAATATTAGGAGTTGTTCTCCTCGAAAATCGGCGAGCATTGAATACAAGAGTACTATCAACTTTTTTTTTTTCCAGTCTTTGGTGCTTCTTGAGCTACGTTACGAACAGTCACTTCAAAACGTCCGCTATAACACGTCCCTCCGAACATCATCAAAACTTCGTCGTTGCGTAGCCTTGCAGTTCAGAATTTAACAAGATCTGAAATGTAGCCAGCATACTCATCTTGTTCCCTATAGAGCACACCCAATCATTTCACTTCTCATCACCTCACCTTCTTCCTTTCCGAAACCTCTATTCATACGTGCCGATACACAGTGAATAGAAGACTAAGTGGGCTTCACAGCTAGTCTGGACTTTTAGGAGAAGAGCGGGAGAAATTTAAAAACTGTGATCTTTAAAGTAAACATTTTTGGCTGCATTATGTAGAAGAGACGTCAACGTATTGGCCTATTTAGTTGTCCTTCTATTTGCTTCTGGACTATTTGTCCAAATGAACGTCAGATTGAGCTTCTATGTTTCTCTAAATAATACAAATATATAATACACAATAATGCCGGTCCCAGTGGTCGCGCGGTCTAAGGCGTGGTCTGCGGCGGTTGGCCTGCTGAGATTGTGGGTTCGAATCCCACCGGGGGCAGGAACGTTTGTCTGTTGTGAGTTTTGTGTGTGTTGTCAGGTAGAGGACTCTGCGACGAGCTGATCACTCGTCCAGAGGAGTCCTACCGACTGTGGTGCTTCGTTGTGTGTGATCTAGAATCCTCGTGAATGAGGAGGCCATGGGAGGCCCTGGCGCACGGGGGGCTGTCGCGCCAACAAAAAATAATATACAATAATATTTGTATATGTAACCAATATATAAACAAGCATGTTGTGATTGACGGTTGTACGTATAATACATTTCTTCCTACTCTTTGTTTGAGTGGAAGTATTCTTTTCGCAGGAGCAGGTGAATGCAAATCCTGAGAATGGTTTCCTTCCAAAGTGTTTCAGATAACGGCATATCGCCTGAGTTAAGCGCCCAAAAGAATTCAAAAACTCGATGGAAATGAACGTCTGTTTTCGTTCTCTGTCCAACTGCAAGGCTGCTGACACCAGTTGAAGATTATCTGGCATTCTTTCGACATTAAATGTGACACGAGGGGTAACGGGTCAATACCATGTTATACTTTCCTGATATCCCATTTTCAGTGACAATTACTCGTGCAGCTTCCGGATGATATCATTGTAGGTATGGCCGTTGAAGAAAAGTTATTACACACACGCGCGCGCGCACGCACACATACACAAACACACACACACACACACACGTCTCTCTCTCTGCAAGAGACTTGTTAAAACTGGCAACAAATTAATGTCCATAGTGTAGACAAAATTTTCCAAGTAGCTTCGAGGGCCGGATCCGGCTCGGATGCCGTAATATGCTTATCCATGTACTTGCACTGTACGTGCTTGTATCGATAAGTGCAACAGCCAGCGGAATTTAGGTTCCTAAGAGGCTATCGTGTTTCCAGCGCATCACTTTTCAAACCCTGAACGCAGTTCGACTGTTGCTGGGTTTGATGTTGTAACACCATTGCGTGTCTTGTCTTTTGTTTCACAAACAAGTGAATGATTCTCTTGCTATAACGACTGGCCGTGAACCGTATGTTTTTGTATCGCCCAGTCTGATTTTTTGCCTTGGTTTTTGTTTTATGTCTCGGATCTTACAAAGAGTGCTGTCCTTTGCCGCGAGGCTCTCTTGTCGATAGCCACATTCCACAATCCACAGCTACAAAACACCCACAATTTATAACCCACAATTTACAAAACATTAGCTTACTTTAGAAAAGTTCCTTCCGAACTCTCTTAATGGAAACCATATGTCGTCTTCTCTCTATCCAAAATTTGTTAAAACCTAGAAATTTTGGAACATCTGCGGCGTGTCCTTTGTGCAGTGTGTAATGCAATTAACTGCAAGGATGCATAAGTAGTAATTATTTTCATTATTTTCATGGCAGTTCTGTGTGTAGCAGGATTTTGGCCTGAAAAATATTAGTAGACGATGCATTAAGACTTACAGTCACGGTGTGGGCTATATTGGAATTAAGAAGTGTTTCTTGCCCTTAAACAACCGGTAGAAGGCAACAAAATTTATTCCAAACTTTACACTCATGAGAGTCGAACCCGAATCCTTTACCCATTGATATCTACGTCTGTGGTGTCTTCTCCCTCTCTCAGCACGTTTACCAGCTTCGACGATTCATGGAAATTAAGAATAATATAATTTCCAAAGACTTACCACTCTTGTGATCCCCAAATTCTAGCTTGTTGGAGGTTTTGTTATTTCCGAGTTTTCGTTGATATTAACACAGATTTTTTTTTTCGTATATAATTTTGTGTTTGCGGACCAAGTAATGACGATAAACCATTTAATATATATTACTTCCAAAAGGCAGCCACAGCCAGCGGAGTAATGGAGACAATGTTACTGTCCATGTCCTAAGACTATGTTGTGGTCACACGTGGTAGCGCAATTGGTTGAGGCACTGCGCTACAAGCCGGAAGGTCGTGGGCTCGATTCCCGATGGTGGTACTGTGGCCCTGGCGTCGATTGGGCCTCTAATAGATATGAGTACCAGAAATATTTCCTGGGGGGTAAAGGCGGCCGGTGCATAGGTCTGACAACCTTACCACCTTTATGTGCCGATTGTCTTGAAGTCAGGGAACCTCAGTTTCCAGAACCTTCTGTGCCTGTACAGGCCTGTGCAGGCACTGCTTTACCTCTCTTGAAATCGTTGATTTCTTGAACGAAGTCAATGTCACTTTTCGATACTCGACTCCTTCGTACATACGCTAAGCGCTGAAATGGGCAGGTACATGGTAGGAGAAGGCGAGTTAATTTCACAGCGTTGCGACCCATCTTCGATAAACTGCGGATCAGAAACCCGAGATCTTGATGATGTGCGGACTTATCGCTTAACTCACTGGTGGTGAGAAATAGACACTGATGGAATGATCATACAGAGGGAAAAACACAAGGTTTGCCCTGAGAAATCATGCAGTCTTCTGGGATATCGCTTCGAGTAGACTAGTGTTGAGTTACCGAAGTTTCGGAGAAGCTGGCTGCCACTGTATTCAAGGAAATATTAGAAAAGTACATGAAAGTTCTTCTTATACTGCCCTGAAGATTGAGTCAATAAGGTCTTCCGAAACGTCGAGAATTATAGACCATTATACACGTCGTCATATCCCAGAAGACTGGTGGAATTATGCCAAACATGAATAAACCCTACTGCCACTTTGTCTTGCATGTTTCCTGCATAGACTTAACTGTGGTTTGAACCTACGCCTCCTCTACATGAGAAGACAAAGACGGAAGAGGCGTGTCGTAAGGTTGTTCATCACGCCAGTGTTACAGGCCATTGCATTTTATATATTTGTTCTCTAAATGTCCTTACGCGCATCGTAACATTGTGGGATGTCTTGGTAGCGGACCATCTTCAGAGTCGTAACTCTTTGACCTGCATCCACGGCGCAGAAATCTCCGCGCCGCCGATGTGCATTCCCTCTCGCGGTGCGCTGTCTGCTGAATCAGTCGCACGAGACCCAAGGGCTTGTGAGTGTCGATGTTAGTGCAGTGAACCACGCGGCTCTCACGCGGACTCAGACACGCGCGTGTTATCAGAATGCTGCCTTGTGATAACGAAACGCTGGAATGACGAGTGACGTGGAGGGGAACGTGTGATGACTTCTAGTTAGTTTACGTATTCTGCTTTTTTAAAAGACGGTGTCATATTTCAATATAGTGCCTCTGTTGCATGTGGCGGTAAAGCTTGAGTAAACACTGTGAGAGACTGCACAGAAGGGACAGACGAAAAATAAAGCACACAGAAATTCTAAATTAAATCCATAAAACGAACAAGAATTTTAATGTTTCTACATTTACTGGATTTTAAATGAAAAACGTTGTGGGTGTTAAATAGATTTTTTTTTTTTTTTAAATTTTGATTTGGTATGGCTAAAGCTTCGTGTTACAGAACGTGTGTTTGTGGAATGGCGTGCGATGTATGAAGTCTTTGCACACACGACCTAACAATAAAAGCACCGAATTTATTTTATGACGAGACATGCTGTCCAGTTGAATGAATTTCTGACGTCGTGTTTGCACAGTTATGGAATGTAGGTGATATCGGAGTTTGCTAGAATAAAACTTGCGTTCGTGCTGTTGTGCAAATTTTATGAACTGTTATCTTCGCTTTTAAACAAGATCTGTTTCTTTCCTAGCGACGGCAAACTACATATCAAGAGCTTTCCAACAAACCTGTTACTTTCACGTGGTCTATTGGTGAAACAGTCCGTCGTCAGGTCTCGAACATCCCTCAGCAGGAGTGTAATTTGTAATGTTAACTACAATATTTCTGTGGTGACCAGATCAGTATGTTTGTGGCCATACCAAGTACAGTGTGATCGAAGACGACATTCAACTTCGTGAGACTACTGTGATTCTAGGTTGTATCATCAAAACACTGGATGGTTCTCGCGCTATTGTGTGTAACTGTCAGAAGTTGAGAGTGCCAAGGTATATCTGTTGGATGGACTAGTGCCTGTTGTTGTGAAGTAGCCATGGCGACGTCACTGACGGGAGTTGGCATTTTGTGGGCGTTCTTGTCCCTCGCGGCCGCACTGCTCTGCTGCTCAGGGTTCTATCTTCCCTTCTGGATACAGGTCTGTCACAATTACACGTGACGTGTAGCTATAGGATGTACAAAATTCAGTTTCCCACTCATTTCACAGGAGGTATCGGCTCAATTCCCCGTGTTGATAGACTTCCAAGAGGGACAACTTTCTCCCATTCCTCATTCGCGCGTAAGATTACCCATTTAGGATGATAAAGAACTTTCATATCGGAATAGCATTGTTTGTATATATATATATATATATATATATATATATATGTATATTTATATTTATATTTATATATGTATGATTGATATTGGAAACTGAATTTTGACACACCCAGTTACTCAGATTTTGATTCTACAGTACAAGTTCTTAATGAAATTAATGGTAGCATTTAAACGTACCTTTGAATGTTTTATTATTTGCTTATGGCGGGAGGAGATTATGATGGCCGTAGTCAAATGAGGCGATTTCGGAACTTCCATGTGGAAGAGTCGTTATTTTCGGCAGTGGTCTAGAGTGGAAACATTTAATACTGTCATTGAAGTTGGGTGCTGTGATGGGGTGCAGCATTGCATATCGCGTAGCTAATTAGTGCATTACCATGGACAGACCCACGAGACAGACTTGGCAAGCTGGGTCTGCTCTTAAAGTACACGACATGCGGCATCCTATAGGACTGACGTGAGAATTGTGCTTTTCAGTCGACAGTTTAGACCAGGGGTCTCAAACTGGTGTCTCGCCAGATTATTTACTAGGGCCCTTTCAATGTTCTTATTGTAATTATAGAATGGGGCCCGTATCAACGTCGAAGATTCTTATATTAATTTGTAATATTTTTCGTCACAGACCTTCAGGATTAGAAAGGTTTATCAAAGAATATACGAATTTCAGTCAAACACAACATTTAATTGTGCTGTTACAGTAACATGTTTCGACTCGTACATAATCAGGCTATCTTTTGAACCATGTTTAAGTTGTACAACTGACAGTGCACATTACCAAAATGTTCGCTCTTAGCTGTACAACTTAAACATGGTTCAAAAGATAGCCTGATGATGACTCGTACGAGTCGAAACATGTCGCTATAATAGCACTATTAAATGTTGTGCTTGAATGAAATTTGAATATTCTTTGAAAATTAAAAACACAACGGGATGACTACAATTAGAAAGGTTTGCCATTGCTGATGATAAAGCACAACATACGTCAGCAAGGGGGGAACGCAGTACACCTTTAAGTTCAGGTATTATATACTTACCTGTTTCGTTATTAATCGTGTGAAGTACAGTAGAACTCCACTTATCCGAACGATGGTTATCCGGGTTGTCAATTATCTGGATCGGCTTGGCCCTTCGAGTAAATTTGTCGAGAATTCTAAAAACTAACTTACCTTGAAATTACCGATGATCGGATCAAGTACAGGACAGTGTTATGGTTTCTATAACTTCAAATCAGGCGTGGTCGAGAGGTATAGTTGCAGGAACATACTGTAAATATTACAGGTCGAAATTCAAACTGCCAATGTAGCCTATTTAAAAAAAAATCCAATTATCCGGCTTTGCTGCATATTCGGATGGTTTGCCCTTTCAGTTAATCTGGATAAGTGGAGTACTACTGTATAATTTTGTTGAAACTGCCTGTTCTCCTTATTCCTCAAAATGACGCGCCGTCAGCCTGAGATTTGAAAGTTGTCCTTTTGGTTTGCGTAGTGTTAGAGTCTGGAACCTGTTGTGGAACGAATACACACAACAGTGATATGACAGACACTGGTTCATCTCCGCCTTATGTCGTGCCGTGTGTTGTTAAATACAGCTGTCAGAGCGACGTATAAAAAACGAACAGCAAAACAAGTTTCATAGTACGGTGCGTGTTCATTCTCTAAGATCCGATCCTGATCCGCAAGCAAGTACCATCTTCATAAAAACAGTGAATTGGGAAAGTCATTCAAACTATCTGGACATTGCTGTGAATAAACCGTCACTTATGCCTGAAACCTGATTCTCAGTATTGCATTGTTAATACAAGGTATATACAAAAGAATGGCGCGGTTTCAAAAGTTAACAAGAAATTTATTTCTCAACTTAACACGGGCACAACATACACCGTCAGCAGTAGCAAATGTCCAAGTTTCTCATGTGCTACCAGCAGTTCGCTTATCATGCTTACTGGGGGGCCGCGGGGCCAGTTTTCAAGATGGCGTCGCAACGGGAAAAGGCTTTCTGTGTTCTCCGTTTTGAGGTGTCCAGATCTATGATTACAGTGCAGCGTGAGTTTCGTGCACGCTTTAGAAAAGACGCACCTCAAAACGGAGCACACAGAAAGCCTTTTCCTGCTGCGACGCCATCTTGGAAACTGGCCCCGCGGCCCCGCAGTAAGCATGAGAAGCGAACTGCTGGTAGCGCATGAGAAACTT
>Ga0123354_10013588_pt1 | contig 12643 bp, 8 predicted proteins | sample TergutLab28metaG_2_FD_97872 | JGI IMG/M metagenome (GOLD analysis project Ga0123354, IMG submission 97872) | Labiotermes labralis P4 segment gut microbial communities from Petit-Saut dam, French Guiana - Lab288 P4 | ecosystem: Host-associated > Arthropoda: Insects > Digestive system > Gut ... | reverse complement strand
TGGTCTAGTGGTCAGAGTTTCTGGCCACAGATACAGAGGTCCCGGGTTCGATCCCCGGCGCTACCAGATTTTCTGAGTAGTAGTGGGTCTGGAACGGGGTCCACTCAGCCTCGTGAGGTCAATCGAGGAGCTACCTGAATGAAAAAAGTAGCGGCGCCAGGTCTATAAAACAGAGATTAATGGCTGTGGGGACCCGTTGCGCTGACCACGTGACACCCCTCTATCCGCAAAAGTTAGCACTATCTCCGCCGACCGGCGGCGGCCGCTCTGTCGGTATAGTTCGTGTGCAGACTAAGGCCACGGAGTTTGTTTTTTGTTTTTTGTTTCGTATAATTTATTGTTCCGTGTCTCTCATGGTATAAGTTAAAAACATAAGAATTTGATGTATGTTTGTCCGTGTATCGTTGTATATGCGTACAAATGAAAACCAACTAGATGCTACCGAATGCTTTATGGCACTTGTAATCTGCTCAACATATTTCGGGCACTTATATGCCCATCATCAGGAGCTCGAGACTAAACTTGTGTTATTGCCACATATGGTGTGTAATGCCTTGGTTGCTGGTGGTCGGTGGTTAGGTGCAGGGCAGATGAGGGAAGCTGCTCGACCAGCTTTCCTCATCCCGGACGCATAGCCTGCTGTCCTGCACCTGACAGCCGACCACCAGCAACCAAGACATTACACACCATATGTGGCAATAACACAAGTTTAGTCTCGAGCTCCTGATGATGGGCATATAAATGCCCGAAACACGCTGAGCAGATTAAAAGCGCAATAGACAATTCAGTAGCATCTAGTTGGTTTTCTTCTGTACGCTTAAAACATATGTTATACTAGTGTTTAGAAAAAAACAGAACTATGACCAAAGAAAACACCGTATCCCAGCTACATGTGCATTTTAAAATTTCCTATGTGCGATATTTCGCATGTAGTTGCTAACTAGATGTAACACAGCAAAGAAAGTACCAACACACTTAACAGTTGCAGTCTGACACGTAAGTATGCATCTGTGCATGTAAGTGCATATGTAAGTTTGCTTACAAGAATGCGTGCATGCATGTAGGCACAGATACAGTTTTAGAGATCTAATCTAACTCATGTTTATCCCTCACAAAATTTCCTTCCTTTGATTCTTCTACCTTGAGGATGGAGGCGGAAACTTCGCCGGAAACATCGAGATATATATCTGCCACATTCCAAAGTATCACATTGCAGAAATAAGTGTGTGTTCTTCTTAATATAATTTTCCCCAGTCTCTAACTCTTCCCTTTTACTTAAGATGTAAAATAATTTCTTGGTCATTTTGAAATACTATTTACCATCAGAGTCGCCACCACCAATGTACTCATTACGATCATTCCAGTTCTGTGTACGTGGCTTATCAGGGGTATTAAAAACAGAATAATTCTTCTTCTCCTCTTCGTTTAACAGAACAACATTCAAAGAAAAATATCGATGAAAATTTACAAAACTAATTGATGAATAATGTAGAAAGAAAGAATGCTGCGCGGTGTGCTGTAGTGCCAGGGAACATGCGGCAGCAGCATCAAGACATTGTCAGATCTTCCGCTCGAATTTGAATGTCCCAAGACAGACACTAAATGCTTTTGTAACATGTTCGTGCGACTTGTCCATATTGTGAACTAATTTACGATTCCCTTCCACCAGCTGGAAATATAAATAAAAACTAAATCCATATACCCCACTTCATCTGCATAAATGACACGAAATTCAATAGCCTTCCAGTTAAGAAAGTAAAATTTTATTCATATAAATAATCTAATTAACAACCACTTTCAAAAAGAGAACGTCACACAAGCTGTGTAAGATGCGAGAGACAGTGTAGGTACAGTAGCAGTAACGAGCACAGGGTGACGCTGATTGTTTTAACAACGACAGCATGAAAATCTTTACAGCAATCAAATACCAAACCCCCCCCCCCCATCTTACTTCATCCCTAAATAATTCACTTGACGCAGCCCTGAAAACCTCAAGGGACAGAACAACCCCTAAAAGAAAAGGGCTGTAATGACTGACAGCTGTGAAATAACCGAAAAGGTAAAACAGAGACTAACAATGTGCTGACAGTACTTACCTCTCTTCTGAGCCGGTGCATATATGTTCAGGTACAGACAATCCTCGTTCTGGTTAGGCAACAGAAAAGCGAAGAGTCTCTTGAGGTAGTTCGCACGGCCCTTGGTCCTTCTATTCAGATCTGGCAGGTTCTGGGGGCAAACAGGGCCGAAAGTGTCAGCAAACTTTACTCCCCTCCAATGTGGAGGAGAACCCGGAGGCATGAACCTCTGTGACCCAGTAGGAGGCGCCGCGTATGGAATCCCTAGATACACTTCCACAGCTTTCAGGTCCGGGTTGGTTCTTGATTGAAGTCTCTGTCCGATCAATTTACCCTGTTTAATTTTGATTTCTTGTGTCAACGTCCATTCGCTAGGAGTGTCGCATATAATTCCTGCCGACACACTTGATGTTATGAAAATACTGACACCAATCACGGACAAGGAAGGCGAAACAGCTGTGAAGAATTTAAGGATAGCCGTAACGACATACAGAACGTTCAATACGTGAATTTGTTTTGCCATGTCGCAGGGAGTATGTTCCTTGGTTGTTCTTACGGAACCTATTACATTGCACTCTTGAAGTTGCTTGCTTTTGAATTAATTTACTTTCAGTGTTGCTCTTCTTTGAAGTTATCATCATGAAAGCTGCCCATTTTTCAAGTCACTGACTCACAGTAATTTCGCACTATATGTTCAGCTCCTTATTTCACTGCAGTCATTCATTTATTTGTGTTTGAATCCAGTAATGTCGATGGATTTGGTTAGGTTACTTTGATTGATTACATTTTCGAGGCTGTGTGGGACCAGTTTAAATAGTTCTTGTTAGTAGCCTTCCTAGCGTCAGTCCCTCATCTTCACGTGTGTCTTCACCACGATCCCCATCCTCTCTTAAATATTTACACTGGGTGCTGCTCGATTATACATAATTTATTTACACATCAATTTCCGTCTAATCTCGTACACAAAAACGCACATTTAATCGGCTGTAACAAAAGAGTATAATAAACGTTCACAGAGTTATACCTTGGTTTAGTTTTCTCTCTACAAATTCGACATTCGTTTATTTTAGTTTAAAGAATTTTACCGTATTCAATTTGAAATTTGTTTAAATTCTGGACTAAGAGTAGCCTATATCACTTCCTTGAATTAACAAGGATGTCACGGTAAAGAAATTACGGAGTTATAATGATAATCATTGTGACCACCCCATCATTAATTGTCGATGGGGTCTTAAAGAAAGTCTGAAATGAAAGAGAAGGTAGAGAGAAAAAAAATACACAGTTTTGTGGATGACGATGTGATGCAGCTGTAAGTACAGGGTTATGGAACGAATCTAATAAAATTTATTTACAGGAGAATAACCAAAGTTGTAAAAGTAAATATTTAAGTAAGTTAATATGTACATTTGTATGTTATTTAATAATTTAAAACAACGCTTAAAAGTTCAGGTACGGAATACTTCATATGTTTGCTATATAATAGATCATAAGTGATGAATGTGGAGAAATACAACGGAAAAACAAAAATGTGTTTTCTTACAATAAAAGCCAACGAAATGCAATAATTCTCAAATTTGTTTTGATAAAGGACTCTATAAGTTTCGGAGAGATGTACTGTCCATCATCAGGAGTCTCAACACTGTATATACAGCAATAGGTATTTGTCATGCTAGTTATGTTAACTGTCTACTAGTGACAGCTAGCAGCCAGTAAACATAACCAGTATGACACATATCTATTGCTGTGAATACAGTGTTGAGACTCCCAATGAAGGACAGTAAATCTGTCCGAAACATGTAGAGTTCTTTATCAAAATAAATTTGAGAAATAGTGCACCTCGTTGGCTTTTAATTATAAGAATATATCACGATGCACGGCCCTCTGAATGTCAAAATATAATGTGTTTCTGTAAGAGTTTTATCTGGCGATGGGTTTGAACACAACTATGTTAAAACGGTACACAAAATGAAGATATATAGCGAACTACTTCAGGGAGAAGACTGGGAGTAACAAAACAATGAAAACAGTTTTTAAAAGTTACTTTTTCCTTAACGACTACCTATTTGTTTCAGTTTTTACCTAATCTTCCGTAGCTGTACCTTAATCACCATTTTAAATTCAGCGAACCTTTTACTGCTGAGCCCCGTCAGGAGGAAGGGCAAATTCGGTGTGCATTCTTTACGTCAGCATGTATTACGTTAATTGGTTAATAATGTGGTGATGGATTTTACAGTGACATCTCATAATGTTGGTCATGATTTCACCATCCTTACCCAGTTAGTTTACTTAGAATTAAATTTATGTCGTCTTGGAATTTCTCGATGTAATGCTTGTTGTATTTGTGCTTATCATTCAGCCTGGTTCCTTCTTGTTTCCTTTCATACTCAAGTACGACAGAGCAATTACTTTAAACATACTTTACTCCTTTCAATACCTCACAACGATTACAATTATATTATTGGTATTTTATACATATCTATTAAAAAAAAGACCTTCTTTTATATTTCATTCAACAATGTATTCTCATTGTGGAGGTGGTCCAATAAACAGCGATTTAACGACGCCTTCCCGTAAAAGAGAAGGGGAAAGTCCGTGTTTTCCGCAGTTCAGCAAAATAAACACTGTTATAGCTACTTCCAGACACCCGTCTCCATTTAGTGCCAAAGGTTAGGAAAGCCTACAGGTGTACTTCCAGTGCCTTATACACTATTCCTGGTTATTTGCTAAATGAAGTGTGCAGAGGACATTTATCATTCTTACTACAGTTACTTCCAGTCTTGCATCATTTTTGTCCCCACAATAGTCAGTTCCAGTTAAGAAAATATTTTATACAACATCGATGTTTGGAAACAAAATACCCTGGGAAATATAAGGATCTTGAACCATAAAGTAAATAAAAAATTTAAGATGCCACTAGAAGGAACTCTGTAACTTACACAAATTACTTACTTTTCCTCTAATAATAGAAACTAGATACACAAATTTCTCAAATTTATTTTTGGAATAAAACGCTACATGTTTCGGACATGTCCTCTGTCCATCATCAGGAATTTTTCATGTACATACAGCAATGGTATATGTCATACAGGTTTGCTGACAGCTTGCGAGCAGGATCAGGACGGACCTGCAGTTCCGTCCTGATCCTGCTCGCAAGCTGTCAGCAAACCTGTATGACATACACTATTGCTGTGTGTACAGTGTTAAACTCCTGATGATGGACAGAGGAACTGTCCGAAACATGTAGATTTTTATTCCAAAAAATAAATTTGAGAAATTGGTGCACCTAGTTGATTTTGTTATTGGAATTTATCGTGACGCACGGTCACCTGAAAGTCAGATTACCTATTTTGTTTAGGACAATCAAATCTAGCACACCACAGTCTGTTGCCAATAGGACAGCAGACACAAAATCATCCTACAGAAATCTCTTGGAAAATGTAGAATATCGGCGAGATGCAAGAATAAGAATAAGATGGCCTTAGGTTCGTTAAGTCGTAAATCTACGGGGTGAATGAAACTGGAAGAACGTGGCCGCCAGGTGGCGGTGTTTGTTATTATTGCTACTGAATATTTCTGAACACGAGATGCATCAGTTAAAGAAGTGCCTATTTCGCACCGCTTCTTCAACTGGGCGTCATCTTATATTTGAGACAGACTTGTAAGTATTATAAAGTTGTAATTAAGCCGGTATGTGCGCGTATGGATTTAATATACAAGCCCTCATTAAACACCAAATTTTACAAACTGATGACCTTTAAGCATTGTACTGCAAATTAAAAACTTACTTAAGTTTATCATCCCTTATATGGTGTCGTAAATGCCGTTACATAAGAACCTAAGTTGGCTTTAAGTAGGTACATACTTCATCAATTTGGAGAAGGGGGGGGGTTGTAAATATATGTATAACTTATAATGCTAAAAGGTTGTCAATTTGTGGTAAATCGAAAACTTTCCGCTTTCTAATTACTCTGTAAAAGCATGGGGGTCTGAACATTAATTGGATTTTATAAAATGCAGGGAAAAGCTGATTAAATGAAAATAATTAGAAAATGATATTGTAAATTGGATACAATATAGTTACTGAACGGCACATATTGCCACACTGATGATCTGCACGTGTTATATGGTATATATAGTTCCGTAATAAATGAAGCAAACATTGTGGTGTGATTTAAGTACTTCGCACTGTGCTAGGTGTATCTACTAGGACTGTGTGCAGTGAAAATACACGACAATGTTGTTAATTATTCTGCTACTGCATTACACACCGGAAAAGAGAATCTTTCATGAAGATGACTCAAGAAACGAGAAATTAAAAACATCGATAAGAAATTAAAACATGTCCTACTAACATAACAAAATTAATTGCCTACGGAAGGCCATAATAAAATTATTGAATCTTTAACTATTATTAAAATAAACAATTAGGCAAATATTCAAGATAAAGATAGTAAATTAAAATTAAAGGTTGTGAATCTAAACCAGACACACTGCACAAATCTTCTTATAATAAAACCAACTAGATGTACTAATTTCTCAAATTTATTTTTGGAATAAAACTCTACATATTTCGGACAGTTCATCTGTCCATCATCAGGAGTTTTTCACTGTACACACAGCAATGGTATATGTCAGACAGGTTTGCTGACACCTTACTGTGTGTACTGTAAAAAACTCCTGATGATGGACAGCGGAACTCTCCGAAACATGTAGAGTTTTATTCCAAAAATAAATTTGAGAAATTAGTGCATCTAGTTGGATTTATTATAATAATTTATCACGACGCACGGTCACCTGAACGTCAAATGCAGAAATCTGTTCACCATTACACACGCATTTCCAATTAATGACAACGATGTACCAGCCGGTAGCACCTTATCACAGATAAGCACTGATCGCGACAAAACAGAGGCGCCTTCGATTGTGAACTGAAACACTGCCATGCAAACTTCTCTACGCCGAGCCAAAATTATGTGTTGGTTCGTCCAATAAAGGGAGGTTCCGCCGGGAACGGTGCTCCGAGGTTCGACACTAAAAATAGTTTCCCCTCTTTTCAGCTCACAAGTCTATGAATGCTCACACTTTGATGCCTAATCATCATTCGTAAGGTTTTTTTGCAAGCACAAGTTCTTTATTTTATCTTTCAATATTAGGCACTCTGTCTACATCTTGTACGTAAACCTACGCGTTTTGGTGTTTATATCTGCATTTGCTCCAGTGTAATTTATGTTAGCACTCCATTAATATAACAAATAACTGAAAATCGTTTAAACATTATTTGGCTCTTAAAATTCCATGGTTCACACCATTCTCATTAATAATGAACCAGCATGGAGGACGCTTAACATAATGCTAATACAAGCCCTGCAACACATATGTCGACAAACAAGACACAAGTAAGGTAATACGTTTATTGGAAAATGTAATTCATAAGTAGAGGAACGGTGCGGTATTCACAGCATACAATTTACATGTTACCGAATACAAAATATACAGCCTGAACAGGAGACGCATTACAAGCAAAAGAAAGAATGGTCTATTATTTCAATAAGAGGGCAAAATTTTCGAGCTCCAATTACACGCATGTAAGTATGTATGTATATAAATATAAATAAATATATATATATATGCAGGTATTTATAAGCGCATGTATGAAAGTAGGCCAATGCCCCCGTTTACGTGTATTTGGTAAATGATTATTTGCAAAGGACGAGGTAAGAATTCATGACCTTATTCAAGAAACTTTGCGGCACGTGCAGAAGAGAAGTCGGCGTCTGGGTCGATTTACATTCTTCTCCTCGTTACTCTCAGGCCATACCTTTACCATTTGTTGCTCCTTCTCAAATTGCTTCCTTCACTCTTTCTTATCCATAATCGCACTTATTTACTTGTTTCTCTTCCAAATTATCCTTTCTACAGCTTCGCCGTACACAGTTCATTGTCATCTTCCTTCGCATTTTTCTTACATCTTATTCGTCTTAACTTTCCATTTCCCCTTCTGTTCTTCGTACTGGTACATTTCGATCTTCTCTCGCTTAATGCCTTTCTTCATGTACAGCATCCGTCTATCCTTTGTCTCTCTTCTTCCCTGTCTTTGTCTTCTAGTAACTGTCGCTGACAGATATCTCTAACACAGCTGAAATGTTCTTAAGAGAAACGGGGGATATGGAGAGCATTAAGCTACTGCGATGACTTGAGAGTGCTTATTTAGCACGGAAAATAACAAATTCATATACACCACTCACGAAGCCATATCCACACACACACACACACACACATACACACACTCACACACATACACACACACACTCACACACACACACTCACACACACACACACACATACACACTCACACACATACACACACACATACACACACACACATACACACACACACACACACTCTCGTGCACGCACGCTATGTACGTAAGCAAATACTTGACGCCAGATTACAGTAGAGTTTGTTCTTCTGTCGTATTGATTTTGATATTAACGTGTAAACATTATGTCCGCTGTCATGTGTACGGTTATGCTTTTAAGGTTTTTGGCTTTTAGGAGGAAAAAGCTGCTGCTAATTACCGAGTCTAGGGTCATGCTGTGAAGCGCACAGCAGTTTTAAAATTAAAGAGGAAATCTACAGTGTAAAATTTGATTATGATTACATGTATTAGGGCTGTAAATTTGTACACGTGGCTATTTCATAAATATTCTGAAAACCTAGGAAATCTGTTCAGACCACGAAAAACTGAGGAGGGGGTAACTTCCACTAATAGTGACGTACGAATATATATTGTTAGGAGGATATCTTTATTTCCCATGAGTTAGGAAGCATATCTAAAGTCTTGATGTATGTACCGTGCACTGTGTAGAATTTTGTTAGATATTGCCCAACAAATACACAATATATATTAACACTATTGTTAATATATATTGTGCATTTATAGGACAAATATAATAAAAAAGTATCTACAGAGCCTCGACATTCGAGGGAATAAGAGTTTACCTTCAGTGATAAATGATGCATTCAGAATCATAAATTATCTGCCAAGGTTAAACTTTGTTAGGTGCCATTTGCGTCCGTGCCTTGGGCGCCCATTCAGGTATTTCATTATGTAATACAGTTTTGCACACTAGCCATGAGAAACTGGACGAAGCCTATTGTTTTTGTAGCTCGAGAATTGCACTATACGAAACGTTCTATTACTCGTAATCGGAGATAACTTGCAATACATTATTTTGTAGTTCACAGTCCTGGACATCTATCCTTTCCGTCGTACAAACACCGTCAACCGTATGCTGGTTTTGGCACATCGTGATAAAAATACCTTATTCAAATTACATATACAGGGTGGGGCAAAATACCCTCCATATTTTCAGTAGGGCATTGTGAAGGAAGGGGAGGCCGTAGAAGGGTGGGGTTGGGCTCCAAAGGTGCAGGTAGTTGGGAATTTCCCGTTACAACACTCCGCAATCGTAAAGATGGTGTGGTCCAACGAGCAGCGCGCATTTGCCGTCGAAACATACTTTTCGCAAAGTCACTCTATCGTAGCGGTGCAGCGTGCGTTCTGTACTCGCTACCAAATCCCCCCTCGGGACCAAGTACCGGACCGAAAATCAATTCTGTTGTGGGTTGAGAACTTCAGGGAAACGGGAAGTGTGTCTGAAAAAAGATGAGGACGACCACGGACCTCTCAAACACCAGAGAACATCGAGGCTGTCAGACGGTCCGTTTTACAGTCTCCCAGGCGCTCTGCACGCAAACACCACGCAAACTACGGCCACCACTTGCAAGATATTCTTTTTAAGACTATGTGATTTAGAACTTCCCATGTTGTAGTTTCAGAATCCAAAAATAAAATATTTGTATCTCGAATAGTTTTTTTTGTTATTCACCTTAAAATTTATGGAGGTTATTTTGCCCCATCCTGTACTAACTTACTACTAAATGCAGCATAATCCTTAAGCTAGTAGTTCCCCAGGCGGTCAAGCAATTTCCGCACTTTGTGACTTAAACATTCATTATTATTGCACAACAGCCTGACAGCTGTCCCTTTCCCGAGTTAGATGGACGAAGTCTACGCTGTCTAATCTTATTTCTTAAAAATCTATTAATATTATCCTCCCATCTAAGTCTAGGCTTTCCAAGTTGTTTCTTTGCTTCAGATTTGCACACCAAAAATACTTTACACCTTTTTTTGCTGCTTCATACGTGTCGTATTTCCCACCATATAACCATTCTTCAAAATGACACATACTTGAGTCGTTTCTTTGCGCCGTATGACAAAGGCGAGAAGACGGCAAATATGTACGGCACAAAGCGTGTTATAAAGTGCGCCACATGCAGACATTTTAGCTCCTACATATCCGATTCTGATTTCAAAATTTGTGTTAAGACATACTAGTATTAACTTCAGTTTCTCCACCGATCATAGCAAGAGACAGTGATTCTATGCATACGTCCAAAAGGCCATTAACGGCTCTTACTCGGTACGAGTGTTTCAATGTCAGAGTTCAATAAAAAGGGAGAATTGAGATCTTAAAAAGAAGAGACTAGGAGACGAATAAAACTGGCGATGCGTGACGTCAGTTTCTATTACGTCACAATCAGTATAATTATGTTCTCCTGATCGTAAAGACGTGTGGAGGCTCTGCGCATGACCACCACACAGAAAGCGTCGCTGTCTCTACAGCAACTACTACAAGCGACGCTCTGCCGTCGTCTACTACACTCTACCTGTATTTACAGTCACCCCCCCCCCCAAAAAAAAGATTAAGTGTAAGTACTTTGCAATAACAAGTGTTGTGATCTGTCACTCTCTGAGGCCAATCGCCTATCCTACAAGCCAGCTGACAACGAGCATCAGACAGACAAATGTTGTTGACCGCTCGGCTGGTACTGTTCTGTTTGTGATACTGAACTACAAAATGTAAGGAAAAGTTTTGAAGGAAATCGAAAATAAATCTATTTATATTTTTATCAATAAAATGGTCAGTAAGTTCCTGGTTTAGCCGATGTTAATTATTTTAAAGGAAATATAGATCGTGATCTATTTACAATTATATTGTAAATTAAAAAATAAATAAACATCGAAGTTTTTCAATAAAAACACAGGAGTAATTAAGAGGTCGGTAAACAATGTCAAGAAACGTCATTCTAGTATCTTCGCTCTGTCTACGTACGAAATTTCTGATAATAAAATTACTGATGTTTATTGGACCGTGCATCATTGTGATAACTGAAGAATATAAAACCAACTAGATGACACTTATTATTTTATTGTACTTCTTATAAGCTCAGCATGTTTCGGGCACTGCTCCAGCCCAACCGCACCTAACCTCCAACCTACAGCAAACCAACACCGAAACGACCAATGTGGTAATCAACGTCATAGTCGCGAGCTCCTGATGATGGGCATAGTAGTGCCCGAAACATGTTGAGCCTATAAGAAGTACAATAAAATAATAAGTGGAATCTAGTTGGTTTTATATTCTTTAATAAAATTATTCTCGTATGTAGGTGACACGTGAAGAATAACCGATCAATTGTTGTACGTAAGTCATTGATTTCATATTTTCTCAATTCGTTACTGAAACAGTCCTTTTTGTCACAACTTTTACCTTCATTTCGGAACTGAGTATTACAAATAAAAATAACATCAGCGAACACAACATCCTAGCACTAACAAGCCCTGCATTACTACCCGCTGATACGATTTGCTAAAATTTATCTCATGTTTGTAATTGACACTTATAGTTCGATTTTCACATATATACGTATATAAACAAAACAAAACAAACAAACAAACAAAGTATATATACACATACATATTTTTCTATGTACGTGCTCACGTTTCCATGGAAGGTTTTTGTTTATATGGTGTTTTGGGTTATTACACCGTGCAGGGTGGAAATTTGGTTCCGATGTTTCCAAGAAACATCCTGCCTACATCTTCACACGAGTGAATTTGGTTCAGGTGATTGACCCCTACATCGAAACCAACTTTCCACCTTACACGACAAAAGAACCCCGAAATAACACCTTTTAATATTGATTTACTTACATGTAATGTTGTATTTAGGCTTAGGGGGGACAAGTGTCGGCTAGGGATAGGCTTGTGTCTGGTGTGGAAAGTGAAGATACGTGTCAGATGCAATTTTGAACCACAAAAAAGTAGGCTCTAGTAACGTATCTTGAAGCACACTTTACTGTTGTTATTTCATTTTTCGTGGTGTCAGTGTTAATGGAACATAACAAAAAGACTTGTCGAACGAGAGTAGAATTGTTAGTCCACTGGTAGTTGATTGAGATAGCCAGAGCTATTGACATTCATATATTATAATGGCAACACATTTCAAGTTATTACGCACATGACTGTTCGATAAACGACGTAAAAACAAATGAAACTAGCAGAAGATCTTATGAATATACAGTATCTCGAATGGTATTACTTACTCCATGGTGCAGAGTCCTTCTTGAGAAGCTAACTGGTTTGCAGCTAGTCAAGAAATTCCCCGCATTCTATGGAACCCGAAGGTTCATTACCGCACTCACAAGCGTCCGCCACCTG
>Ga0123354_10013586_pt1 | contig 12643 bp, 4 predicted proteins | sample TergutLab28metaG_2_FD_97872 | JGI IMG/M metagenome (GOLD analysis project Ga0123354, IMG submission 97872) | Labiotermes labralis P4 segment gut microbial communities from Petit-Saut dam, French Guiana - Lab288 P4 | ecosystem: Host-associated > Arthropoda: Insects > Digestive system > Gut ... | reverse complement strand
TTTTTTTCGTTTGGGGGTTTTTTCCCGGTTTTTGATTTTTTGTGGGTAGGAGTTGACGGAGAACCCCCTTCTAGATTCGAGGTTAAAAAAAAAAAAAAAAAAAATTCTCCATTTTTGAAACCGCGTACCATTAAAACTTTTGTGTTATACAAATGATATCACCAAGAAAGACTTTTTAAGCATTTCGTAAGTCACAGAAGCTGGGTTTTCAAGGTTAAAGCAAAGCTTTATGAAAAATCTCCATTTCTTGAATTCTGCTAGTTATGGGCTAAAATGATAGCAGAACGCACTCATCACAGCGCACACTCGAAGGGTCAACTGCACAGAAACACAAAATTCTCTTTTAGTAACAAGCACCACAATTATTCACAGGAGATTAACTCAGCGGTGCCTTGCGGCGCACAGGTTTATTACATCCGGTTAGCTCCCCTGCTGCCAGCCCGGATATTTTGTCTTGCGATTCGGATGTGTAAGTGCGGAATGGAGTCAGCCTGGTAAGTGTGACTGTCGGACCAGATTTCAGTTGGTCTGGACAATATAACTACAGGACTACGTATTGTATAAAAGCTGGTCCAACACTGTGCACATGCTTACACATTCAAGCAATGTTCCGACATGTTTTGATGGCGGCTACGACCATTATCAAGGAAGACAACGTTACAGACCAAAAAGCACCAATATATGAAGCTGTCTAGCATGTAATGCACACGTCACTGTATTTTGTATTCCCCTCCAACTCAGACCTTATTTATGTCACACTTCCTACGAACGTACTAGCAATGCCCCTCACAGAGCAAGGTAGACAATCAGAACTAAATATCATACTAAGATTAGCACAAAATAACTGATTTCCCCAGCACGTGATACAACGTTTGTATGGGAACATTACACAAAAATAGAGATACATACAATATCCACGCGTGCTACAAAAATAAAAAATGGTTACATTTACATATTACAGCCCCACCATCACAAAGGTAACCAACCTACTTCAAGAAGGCAGATTTACAAATAGCCAAGAACACAGTTCTCAAATTACTTAACAAGCAGGAGCTACAGCAGGACAAATACAAGAATTTGGGAGTCTACAAATTAGTTTGGCACAGCTGTAACAGTTTCTATGTGGGGCAAACGGCGGATGTCTAAGAGCCCGCTTCAGCGATCACTTCAGATGTATCAGAACTTGCCAATAGGCCTATATACCTGGGAGGTGTGACTTACACAAGGTCTGTGTGGAAGGGGGACAAGGTAAGACGCATTCCAGTATTGGTGTTTTTTGGTCTGTGGTGTTGTCTTCCCTGATGTGGTGGTGGCCGCCACCCTCTTCCGCTACCCTCTTTTATTTTCACTGACTTCTTCTTTCTTCCTAATCCATGTTTCTCCTTCACATACATGTGAAAGACCTTTCGATTTTATCTCTTTCCTATTTGTTTTAAAGTCCTTTGTACCTCCGCATGTGTCTTCATAGGAAGATTCTATTGCTTAGGTCACAGCAATACAAAAAGTGTCACACTAAAGAATTTAAAGTGGGAAAATAGAAATATACGAAGAAATGAATTTAAATTAGAATTTATAGTAAAATTTTAATTTCCCACGGCTTTGACTGCGAAAATTATGGTACTCTACTAACTGATACAATCAACTTTTTTTTAAAACTTTGTTCGTCGTATAATTTTTTTAACAAACACGACGTTTCGGAAGTCGACTTTGCTTCCGTCTTCTGGAAAAGAAACGCCTAACCTAGTGGACATCTTAAATCGATCTGTTCTCAGTCACTGGATTATTCTAGGTTTTTACACTACGCAGTTTGGAAGACGGGTGTCGAGGTTTCGGAGGAACCTGCTACCTACATATTGTGCTATATACACCAGTTTGATACTGAGAACTATGATTCATCTGATATCAAACCCTGTGCCTGATTTCTACGCATTCGGGATTACGGTTCGAGTTGCAACACAACAAATACTGCAATTAGAGCCCGGCGAGTTACTATGTTAAAAAATCGCTTGGCATTGGATGTTAATACTTCGTAAATGTTTAGAAGACAGATTATTGTACTTGCCACAAAAATATCCATATATTGCAATCATTATACCAACACATGGCCACGAAAGACAATAATTAGATTGACCCCAAAATTTCAAGAACCTGATTTATGTAGATTGACATTTGCGAAAATAATTTATTTCGTTATATGTGATCGAAATGAAAAGTGTCTGTTTTTGCAAGTGAAACAAACAGATGGCGCGACATTGCTGATTCTGATTATAGCGTCACTCACCAACTCTTAGGTCATGAATTTTTTTAGATACTTCGTAAAAGCATGTTGATGCGCACTACTGCAGTTCTTTCTGATGAGGAAGGAAATGGAGGTTGGTGGTAATCACACATTTTAAATGCGAAGATTTGCAGCGGTGTTGTTCCGCACGTGTAAATAAGCATGTGTGTGTGTGCCGGCCCATTATCATCACTGAGATTCAAGCCAGCCCCTCCCCTCCCATTCCCACTGTGCTGTAGATCAGAGTATCCTCTCTGCAGATTCGATTTTCTTGGTCCGATAACCTGACCTTTAAATGTATTTTACTTAGCACTAGCAGAATACCAGCGATAAAGAGCTTTCGGAATTGAACGTAACGTAGGCCTAAATATTAATGGAACTATTTCCCACAATGTCACATTTTTGTTGGCTTATAATGTCATTTATATAAATGCAAGAAGGCGGAAAAGGAACAGATCTCACTATCAAAGCATGTAGATCAGTTCCTTCATTATATATATATATGTAATAGAGCCCGCCAAATTTGTCTGCTATGTGCACTGACCTTTCTAGTTCTCCCTACATTGCAGGAGGGCAGACAGATAATACACATCATAGATATCAAGCATACCTAAAGAATTACTTTAAATTTCCAGTTTTGTAATTGAATGAATATCTACTGAAGCCTGTCTTGAATTCCGCTTTGTTCAATCCAATCTTATGCATTATTATCGCTAAGCACTGTCATTTTTAGCTCAACTTAACTTTACAACAGAATTCTTCATGAGCAGGTGAGAATGGCCAAATGCAAGGGATATTCCAGATATCCGATGAAGTCCATGGCTATACCTGCTGACTGACCCGTCGTAGTCCATAGATAATCGCGCCAATCCATGCATGTGTTAAGGGCCAGTGCTATTTTTGGGGTGGCCAGATGAAAATTAACAACTCATTCAATTCGTTTTGTAGGATGTATCATTTAAATCAACAAAGACGGGCCATCCTTGTACAATGAAAATTACTTCACGAATGGAAAGGACACTCTGCTCCAAACACAATAACCCTTACTTCGTTTTGCAAGCAGAGCTGTTATTATTCATGCTGCCATGCATTGATGGCGACCTGCACAGCCGTCTGCAAGGGTCATATCAAAACAAAAATTGCAACAAAAACGTTTACAAGACATCTAACAAGAAAATAGTGCGAATGTTGGCAATTTTAATACAGCATCTTCCATCTGAGGTCTAAAATGGCCGCCATGCTAGTGGGGACATCGATAAACAATGAGGTGTTTGGATAGTCGGCAGTCACTTGAAAGTGAGTTTCCAATTACAGTAGTTGTGTGAGCTATCAGAATTGTCACTTCGAAGTGGAAAGCGATAAAGTATATAATGTAGTATTTCAAAATATTAAATCTAAAAGCATTGGTATTTTACAAATACTTAAAAAAAATTTGGTCCCAGTCACTTACAACCAAATAAACTGTTTAGAATCTATCAAACTATCGCATACTTATATTCAAGTGTTACAGAGTCACGTCGCTAATTTGTAAAACTGTACTAAGCGCCCACTTGTATCACTTTTCCGGCGACCTTCTTAACACACAGTTACCTATCACGATGATCTCTTTCAAGTGACTGACGGCGCCATATTGACATGAGATAAATATCCGAAAAGGTAACGGGTGGCCACACTGGATGATTTGAAGATGTGAATAGGGAACCGTGTCAAACAAAAACATCAGAAGACTAGGGCAGGAAGACAGAAAACCCATATAACTGCGTTTCCGGCTATTAGAGCATCACCTTCTTCAGCCAATCGGGAGCGAGAGCCAAACTTACCATCTTGATGTCACTAATTGTTGCAATGCTTCTGACAAAGAGGTTTACTTGAACTTTAGCTGCTCCATCTAGCAACATACCGTTAAAAAAAGACAAAACAAGCACAAAAACATCTCAAACAATGAAAGACAAACAATTCAAGTCACAAGTTGCTTACTCTGGACAGGTCCGCAACACAAATGGCATCCTGTCAGCTCAACTCATGAGTGTACATGAGAAAAACTTATAAATATAAAAATATAAGATTCATTGATGGTACCAAAATTATTTTTCGTGTGTAAATATTTCCTTTTGAAACATGCGGAACTGTCCGAAATATGTACATGAATCTCAAACTGCAAAACTTTGTAAAAAGGTAAGTGTTCATCTTCATAGCTGTATTTTGCAGTGGCGAGTATTTTAATGAAAAGAAGGAAAGGAAAGAAGAGTGAATGAATGAATGAAAGAAACAGCAGGAAGGCCTAAATAAACAAGGAAGTGGAGCAAGGAGGGGTAAAAAAAGCAAAAGGAAGGAGAAAGAACGAAGACAGAAAGAAAGAAATAAGACAGATATATATATATATATATATATATATATATATACACATACATGTGTGTGTGTGTGTGTGTGATACTCCAGATAAGAAAATACAAAAATTTCCAAGCTCTTGTTTTTGCGATTATGCTGTACGGGAGGGGGTCTAGTTGGCTACAGGGGTAAGCTGGCTCAAGGGCTATAGCTCCTAGTTACAGCGCAGGAGAGTAACACCTGGCAATTTGAGCTCTTCAATAGCTTCTCCTGAGAGCGGACAAAAAGTGTCACTGGTCTGTGAGCTGTGACTGAAGCGTGGTGTGTGGTTTAATTTTATACACCACAGAGAGTAATTTTCCATCACTGTATAAAATGTTTTGTGTTCAAAGAAGTTTGATTATAGCTACATGTGATGTTGTGTCACCCATGTGATATTGTGCCACCCATGTGATATTGTGTCACCCATGTGATATTGTGCCACCCATGTGATGTTGTTTCACCCATGTGATATTGTGCCACCCATGTGATGTTGTGTCACCCATGTGGTGTTGTGCCACCCATGTGATATGGTGTCACCCATGTGATGTTGTGCCACCCATGTGATATTGTGCCACCCATGTGATATTGTGCCATCCATGTGATATTGTGCCACCCATGAAGAATACCTCCTTATGGCTAACTTTGGAGCTTGTGAGAATTGTAGTCTTCTGTTGCGTTTGAGGATTTTGCAGTTTAAACACGAAAAGTTGGCAAGGGGGCCAGCCGGCACACGCAGCGTGGGGCTTGTTGGTTCAGTGTGTCAAATTACCCCGCTTTCGTTTGGTAACTTATTGTTTAATTTTAGCAGTTCTATCTTATTTTTCTCTCCATTTCAAGAAGTTAAATAATGCGTACTTGCAACAAGAGTTCAAATAGAAACAACAAACGCTTTGACGCACTGCTACGAGATGTGAGAGTTGGGGAAAACGTAGAAGGTCAACGAGGAGCGCAGCGAAGGATTTCAGATTCCTTTTCGTATTTCGGCAATATACTGCAACAGGGTATGACAGACTGATGTAAAAAGTACCTCACTAAAACTGTCATTGAACACAGGGTACAGTCAACAGATTTAACACATGGTCCATCCATCTGGGCAAGTGGCGGAGGATCATTTTGTAAGATACATAAACACTTCATAGCACATGCCAAGCCTTCGAAAGAGAGGCCAGTAATTCTTTTGTTAGATAAACACGATTCGCATTTGTCCATAGAGGCACTAGAGTACTGCAAACAGAATGGAGTGACTGTTCTCTCCTTTCCTCCAAAATGCGAACATAAACTCCAGCCCCTGGACGTATCTGTCTGCAGGCCACTTAAGACGTACGTGAATCGTGCGTGTGGTGCCTGGGTAACTAACCATCCGGGCCATAAAATGACAATATATGACATTCTTGTTATTGTCATCTCTTCATTGCACCTCGCGTCTTCTTCTGGGACAATCAAAGTAGGTTTCCAGGGTACCGGAATTTGCCCCTTCAACAGGGATACTTTGCATGACGAAGAGTTTATGGGGGTTACATTACAGATAGTTCTAGCCCTCCTGTGGCTCCGGCAGCTTCCAACAGTAACAATGAAACTCGAGAGACGTCGATTAATTCTCCAGTACCATCAAAATCTACTTCAAAGCATGAAACACATCCTTCTTCCCCAGAGGACATTTGTCCTCTTTCTAAAGCTGGACCCAGGAAGAGTCAGAATGTAAACAAGAAAAAGAGAACACTGCCATTTTGACTGACACCTCCGTCACAAATACTATGAAAAACTGCATTGCACATCTAGGAGCGAATGAGAAAAACTGGGCACAAGAAAATAGGAAAGAGAAACATGTACAGCATTTCTAATGAGAGATTCACAAAAGAAGGGCCGAAAACATAAAGAAATCGGAGAATGCAAGCGACATAAAAGGAGAAGGCTCCAAGGATCCTTTATGCCTGTACTGTCGTGACGCATATTGCAGAAGTGTGTCCAGAGAAATGTGGATTCAGTGCATACAGTGCAAATTGCGGACACACGAAAAATGCACTGACGGCAGTCCCAAATTTATTTATTCAAATTACCAGTCCGATAGCTCGGAATACTTTGTTTCAAAATGAATTCTGACGTTTGTATGCCGCTGCTGCGTTGTGTTAACTTTGCTTCTAATTTCCTTTTTCATTTTAAATAAATGTGTTTCATTTTGAGCCGATTTTTCATTTTTTTCAAATTTGCTATTGCCATCATAATTTCTGTAGCTGTGTAAAACTTTTATTGGACACACTTTATCTTAAAACAGTGAAATGACCACAGTCTGTCATTATCACACTTTGAAATATTAGCACCTTGATTTTCAATGTCTTTTTATTATATGCCAACTTGCCCCGAATGTGGGGCAGGTTGGCACACGTGAAGAGGCTTGGGGGGGGGGGGAACTCCCTTTCTAATTACTTACAGATGGCGTTAAAATTGTATAGCTAAGATTGTAGCCCAAGTGTGTCACTACACACCTTTACCCTCATATTCAAATTAGCGAGAACAGAGAAAATGTGAAAAATCAAAAAGTAAAATGTGTGCCAACTAGCCGCCCTCTCCCCTACTTTTCAGAATTTGAGTGTGTTTAAATGGAATAAGACATAACCTACATGTTCACCATTTTGAAAATATAAGTAATGATATGCATCGTTCTTGCGAAGTTAGTGATTTCCTATGACTTTCAAAGCACAACTTACAGTCACACGAATCCATTAATCGTTTTTGTCATTGCTATGTCGATAAGTATCCGTACATCCTTCCCACATACGCGTTTTTTTTTAAATTTGTCTCGGACGCCTGAAAATAGACATTCAGTGTCCACTGGATCGAGTCACAGATTACACGCGATCAGGATCACTCTGCTTCCAGCTTGTGACGCTCAGTCAATGTGTAATCGAAATCCGACATTTCGAGCCAACGAATTGTCCTCATTTTCAAGGGCTTAGTATGTCTACAGAACCTTGCAAATGAAGAATGCTTCGAAATGTCAGGTTTATATTGCGCATTGGAGCAGCCTGCTAGCCCAGAAACCAGAATATTCACCTAACTCACTGTGGAAATTGCAAAATTCTTACACGCGATTCGTTATACAGGTAGACTTTGGTAGTCTATAGAATAATGTCTAGGAATTGCCAGATTCAATTCAATGTGAATCTCACTGTTTAAATGTGACAGTGTGTGTGTGTGTGTGTGTGTGCGCGCACGCGCGTGTGTGTGTGCGTGAGTGTGTGCGTGCGTGGGGGCGTGGTGTGTGCGTGCGTGCATTGTGTGCGCGTGCGTGCTTACGCGTGCCTACGTGTGTGTGTGCGCGCGTGTGGTGTGTGCGTGCGTGCACGTGTGTGCGTGTGTGCGCGCGCGCGCGTGTGAGTGGGTGTGTGGTGTGTGTGTGTGTGTGTGTGTGTGTGTGTGTGTGTGACGCATAGTCACATACGGGTTTGAAACCTCTCAGTTCTAAACTTTACTAAAGCAGCATTTTATTTGGGCTGCTTTATCACTGCAGGAGTTTCCTTATCGGCTGGTTTCAATTCGGTTAGGTAATATTTGTTAATACTTGTGAAACGAAATAGTTGAAGAAATCATATGCTAGCGTTTAGACTTAAATGTTAGATAAAGAATGTAAAGCCCGTCATTAGAGACAGACTATCTTGTAAAATGTAGAAATGAATGGTTTAATCGGAGTATTTGCGCGGAAGACAAAAAAATAAATAATGAAAGACAATTATATATAAAATATGTTCCATAAAATACCCGGTATGGGATGAAAATCTCATGTCATTAAAATATTAGGTATCTAGAAAAAGAAGTTACAATAATTTTGGTGAACACCATTCGAAGGATGGGAGAGTAAGCTGACAGGATTTGTTAATATGAAGACAGAACTATAAAAATATCAGTCCCTGTAAAAAAGACATATTATAATAACCAAAAAAGAAACACTTCATAAAACTGTCACATCACATAACACATAGCAACCTATCTGCAATATATGATATTACTACAATACATGAATATTCTCTGTGTCACAGCTTGTAAAAAACTACAGACGAAACGTCTGACTTTCTATAATACAAAGTTTCTTGGCAAGTTGAGTATTTCGCGAATACAGCAGGTAAGGGTTTTTATTTTGTTACCCCGTTTAAATGACGCACACACAACAGCCATCTGAAGGAGATACAAATATTTGAAATGTTTATATTTATCGATGTTTTGCAACGGACGTACTGTTCTGTTCTGTTCTGTTCTGTTCTGTTCTCATAGCACAACAGTGGCGAAGCTGGTGGCTTTATTTACGTATGTGGTCGCTGTCGGTCTAGTACGACACCAAACTACTTTGAAATTTCCACACCTACAGCCAGTCTTTATGTCGTGACGCATTACACAACAGCTATGGCTTCTTATTTCGGTTATATATCCAGGGGAAACAGAATCCGATACGAAGGTATTTTCCGATAAATTTATTAAGTGCAGTTACATTGTCCTCTTACGACCGTCTAAGATATGTATTTATTAATTTATTTATCTTGGACTATTTATTGAGCTCCTTCGGTTGTATAATCTTAAAATGCCAAATGGTAGGATTATGTGTGAATTGGATTGGATGGGAGGTCAAGCAGCTGTAGAATATTCTAAAATTATTCTCATATAAGCAGATGATTTTAAATTCCGCTGTGCCACGCGGCAGTACGCTTATAGCAAAGCAAACAGCCAGTAATTTTTGTCTTCCTTTCTCAATTATAAAAACGTAAAGATTAAAATTATGTGCTTATAGTTGACAATTGCTCTGTGTGGTTGTGTGACTTGGGGTTTGACATGAAGGGAAAAACATGACGGAGTTATGAAAACGTTCGGAATTACAGGAGGGTGGAGATTATTGCATGGTGCTAATGACCATCATAACCTGCACTTGTAGCCGGAAGTTACTACGATGATCACCTCACGTAGCGTGTTGTAGAACAGACGAGCAATGCATAACAGGTTGCCGTCGCAAAATCAGAGGGAGATAGGTGTGGGTGTAGACGGTAAGACTGACGGCGTATACTGGAGTCATCTGGCTCAGAGAAGGGACAAGCAACGGGCTTTAACAAACACGGTAAACTTACACGCTGTAAATGGAAGCGATTTCTAAACTAGATCAGAAACTGTCGGCTTCTGAAAACGAGTTCTGCAAGGAAAGGGTGAGTGAGGACTGAGTGACTAAATGAAGGACTCGGTTGGTTGGTTGGTCAGTTGGTTGGATGTTTATACTTGTACATAACCAGTCCTCTTTAAAAGTTCTTCGTGTATTCAGCAACATTTGATCTTATCCACGGTTACAGAGTTTCAAGACAAGGATACCTGAATGATGAGTTGGATAATATGTAGAACAAAGCAGCTGTGCTTATTTTTGAGTGTTTTAAAACACAGTGGTAAAGTTTGCATTTTGTGTCCAGTGCATCTATTCGTGATTTCGAATACTTGACAAAAAAAAAAGCAGTAATTATTTCGTGAACAGGATTAATATCAATTAATATCAATCTTTGTAATGGGAATAAAATAGTTTCGCTGAGGGGAAGGATAGTATTCTCAACCATGTTAAATTTTCCTTGGCAAACTGTGTAGTTCCCCTGAAAGTTTAAAGCAGTTGTACCAAAATATACGCCTTCACATTCCAGGTGACGTCTTCATCGCTACAAAAATATTTGTCTGGAGGGTGTAACCCGTTTAGTACATGCTCGACCAAAGAGTGGGCCAGACTACTAGAAACGTTTAGCAGCTACGTCGACCAAAACTAGACCTTATTTTTTTTCGATTTTAACTAATTTACAAGAAGGTGCAACATTTTATTTATATGTTCCAAAATATATAGCATGTAATAAAAATCTTTTTAACACTTCTGCGGTTGTTACTTGCATATAGACAGACAGACAGACAGTAGCAGCACTCTTGTAACTTTTACATACAAAAGCACTTTTGGGATTAGGGAATAAAAAGTTATCAGAATTTTCCTAATGCTTAGTTTCTTCGTGTTTCTTTTCGATTTACCTCATTACGCTTTCAATTAATTTCTTTCCCCACCGAAATGTCGCTCATCGCACATAATAACAGCACAGAAGACCTAAGTATTTAGGGAAAACTGCTTCATCGTCACTTTGTCCACCGAAAGTCATATTTGGTTACACTCTTAACGACCCCAGGGCTCAACGATGATTGTGCAGCTTCAACGGAAATAATGTCGTGAGCCTACAGAGCCTACGGAACTGTATGCCACAACGAGGCACCAACGTTTGTCCCAGAGATCTAATATTCTGTGTTCATGAGTTTCCTCAGTCCTACGCTAAGTTCGGAATATTACTATAAAATTGACCAAAACCCTTCCTTCTCTACACGTAAATCCACTTATTTACCCGCAAAACATAACCTCATTCTATGCCGTTTTATCATTGCAATGGAAATGTACGTAAATGGCGCATTATAAGCAATGCTCTAACGATTTTTTTCAAGGTCACTTATTTATGCGAATAGTGTGTTGCGCGTAATCGATCGCCTGCTCTGTAGCTTATTTGGTATAAAATCATATGATAAATTAACTTCAGTTTTATCTTAGGTTTATTGGTTACACAGTCATTTAGTGTTACTGGAAATGGCTGTAAACGGTCTTAATTGAACCTAAGGCCTTTTCAATTGATATGCTGTCATTACTAAACTGACATATCAGTCAATACAATGACAGGTACAGTCCTAAATTGATCGTACATTTAACTCCAGAAGTGTTGTTTGCCTCAAATGCAGCTAAGAAAAAAAGACAGTGTCAAAATTATGCTTACATAAACATATTTAATTTCGCTTTGTGTTTTTGTGTACCGTCAAAAAATACCATTTATATTATTCTTCATGTGTGCGGATTTTACTTTGGCCTCGTATGTGTTTTTAGACACATGAGAACTTCGTTAGACAAAAGAATTCCTGGATATACTCTTATATTTTTCCCGTAAGAAGGAGAGACTCGTAACCACGCAACTAAAGATATTTTCCTGGTAAAGGTCATCATGTTTTAGTGTGTACTGACTTCTGACCTTTGAGATTTCAAATACAAATTAGACGTGATTTTAGTAACTTGATTGAATCCTCATATATACATCCCAGTTCGTTTGCAGACGTCAAGCTTCCTAAACCAACCAGGCATGTGAAATATCTCTACAAAATCAGCCGTGATTACAATCAAAATACACCATCGCTTTTCCCAAGCAATGAAACGTAAAAGGTCAGGTAATCCATAAAATAATTATTGTTTTTTAAATTCTTTAAAAGGCAGTGGATATCATATTTACGAACAACCTGCATTCTGCCAATACTGTGTATTTATTCCTTGTATGATTCTCAGAGTGGGCCGGGATAATGTAGTCGGTAAAACGACTCACTACGAGTTGGACGGTCCGGGGATCGAATCCCGCTGAGGACGATTTTTTCCGCACCCGTCCAGACCGACCGTGGAACCCACCCAGCCTCCTGTACAATGGGTACCGGTTTCTTTCACGGGATACAGCTGTCGGGGCGTGGTGTTGACCACCCACCCTCATCTAGCACCGAAGTTAATGGAATAGTAGTGCCATATCTACCTATGGGTCTTCATGTCCTGTCTTAGGGTGACCTTACGTTTCTCAGAAGGAATTACTATTAAGGATCTAAAATTTCCCCGTTAATCAGTAACTGCTTGATCCCTAATGGACACGTAATTTGTCTTCGGTAAGATACGAAATTTACCGAAAAGAGTAAATTTCAGTGTATCACGAGTTAGCAAATGAAATTCACTCTCTTATAAATCCGAAATATTGTAACGTAGGTATCAACAATAGGTGTAGCTATCAGTCAATAGCACAACAATAACTAAAAAGATGTTTAATAAAGGATGATAGTAACTACATGTTTCGGCCTAATGTGGCCATCATCAGGTTTTCATCCGAAAGTATGGTGGTAGTGCTTTACAGGATTGGTATGGGTATGTCACGA
>Ga0123354_10013584_pt1 | contig 12644 bp, 10 predicted proteins | sample TergutLab28metaG_2_FD_97872 | JGI IMG/M metagenome (GOLD analysis project Ga0123354, IMG submission 97872) | Labiotermes labralis P4 segment gut microbial communities from Petit-Saut dam, French Guiana - Lab288 P4 | ecosystem: Host-associated > Arthropoda: Insects > Digestive system > Gut ... | reverse complement strand
GTTTGCAGCTAGTCAAGAAATTCCCCGCATTTCACGGAGCCCGAAGGTTCATTACCGCACTCACAAGCGTCCGCCACCTGTCTCTATCCTGGGCCAGCCCAATCCAGTCCATATACCCACATCACACCTCCTGGAGATCCATCCTAATATTATACACCCATCTACGCCTAGGTCTCCCCAGTGGTCTCTTTCCCTCCGGTTTCCCAACCAAGAGCCTATACACCCCCCTCTCCTCACCCATGCGCGCCACATGCACATAATGTCTATCATAAAAATAATAGGCATATAATGATAAAGATTACGTCAAATATTGATGAAAAGTGGCACTTTATATTGTCTGTAAATACTGACAGTGCTAAGGCGGATTTTTCGTATGTACTAATTGTCAGATTTGAAAATGTACCCACCGTAATTCTTTGTGCCCAGCTAGGTACCAGCTATCCAGCGGTGCTTTAGATCCTCTTCCCTACTGTGAAATATAAGAGGGTGAGGCGGTTTGTGGGATGGGAGGTAACTGGCGAGACAGGTCGTCGAAGTTGGTGCTGGTGAGGTGGACCACTTATAATCTCTTTGCCTTTTTGGTCGCTGAAAGTAAATATTTTGTAAATCTAAATTTAATGTTGAAATTTAAAGTTAAAACTATGTTCAATGATATTTTAACTTTGTTTTTTTCACAAATCTTTGGTTTAATCACTGTCATTTTAATATGAAGTAGACCATTTAACCGATAGGCCTATAGCGCATTAAGACAATCAAGTGCACTTCCTGGCAGAACAATACAGCACTATTACAAAGGCCTCTCTTTGCATTAAGTTACTGCAGTAGCTCTGTTATCCGCACACACACACCACAACACACACTACCTCGATAGTCCGAATAATTCACTTGGGTAACGTACTTTTTGTTCAGCTATGCTTTTCCAAAATTCCAGCTCCGACTATTATCGCCTGGTCCTCCTCATTATCGAGGATTCATGATCATACTCGACACACCACACTCGGTAGGACTCCTCTGAACGAGTGATCAGCTCGACGCAGAGACCTCTACCGGACAATACACAGCACTTACAAGAAACAAATATCCATGCCCCCCGCGGGATTAGAACCCACAATCCCAGCAAGCGAGCGACCGCAGTCGCACACCTTAGACCGCGCGGCCACTGGGATCGGCTTGCCTAGGCAAATACTAAAAATTTCTATGTGAGTTTTAAATGAAACCTTTACATCTCAAGTGAGCCAATTCCCGGGATCGAACCTGGCATGTGCGGACTCAAAACAGGCACCATATAGGGAGCCCTTAAAGACGACATGCTTAAAAGTCGCGAAATGTAAACTAGCAGATTATTGAGAAAATAAACTGAAGGAATAAAGACATTCCTGAACACAGTGTACTGCTGAAGATAACGTTCACAATAAATATTGTAAATATACAGGTTCTTAAGTTTATCCCTTCAAATGGCTGAAAAATGGCGTTCACAATAAAACTCTGTCACAGAACATAATTCGAGAACAGATGGAGTCTTCTCAATGTAGTATAGCATTGTCTTCATTGTAATATCTGTCCATTTACACTAATTTAGTGACGCTGTCAGCAACTCAGAATATATATAATAATAACACGGGATTTTTTCCCCCTGTCCGCTGCGGCCCAACGCGGGCCATGGCCCCCTCATTCTTGAGGTTTCTTGATCACACACGACGCATCACAGTCGGTAGGACCCCCCCTGGACGAGTGATCAGCTCGTCACCGAGACCTCTACCTGACAACACACAACAGACAAATAGCCATGCCCCCGGTGGGATTCGAACCCACCATCTCAGCAGGCGAGCGGCCGCAGACCTACGCCTTAGACCGCGCGGTCACTGGGGCCGGCAGCATAGGATAATTAGAGAATTGCAAATTAGAAGAAGTCACAGTCTAATTAATTAAAGCTGCTCCATTTCCTTGCCCGTATTCTTCTAAGGCATGCAGGAATTGACTAAAAGCCTCAAGTATGAGAGCCTGACCCCCAGCCGAGATTTAAACCTGGAACCTCCCGGACACGAAGTAGGTGTGCTAGCCTGTCGACCGGTGGACTTGTTGAGGTATTGTGGGGTTTGCGGGGGAATGAAATTATCTTCTTGATCAGGTCTTGTAGTTAATAAACGTCTGCTGCTATGCAGAGGAAAGTTGTTACAGAGCTGTGCCCTTGACAGTAGCAAATAGAGGTGCTATAATTGTCCGTCGCCGTGCTACGGCCACTGAAAACCTCAAATGGTATATAACCGCATATAAGATACGTTGTACCATTTCTTACCCATTCAATGTCATATTTTGAACGAAGAAAAGGGTTGCACCCCTTAAAGCACACCTGTAACTACATGTACCACTTACTGTAACATAAAAGTAATCTGCATTTTGCCCCTAAATATATTTCTCTGTTGGTTATGAACCTCACAATAAACAGGTTATTTCGCTAACCAGTATGAAAACTTTAATCTGTGTAATGGGGAAGGAATTTTGAATTTCTCAGTAACCTGTTATTTAGATAACTCTAAACTTTAGTTCACATCGACCCCTACTTGAATGACAAAAACTATGGCTAAATGCAGCAAATTGTCCCTCTGCTCCGTTAAGTTTCATCATCAAACCTAAAAATGATGGGAGGGAGGAATTCTACATTCATGTAGACACAGAGGGAGGTGAGTGGTCTGTCTGTCTGTCTGTCGCCTTCCTTATCCACATTAAGGCCTGTACAGATTGCGTAAGAGGGTGGGGTGCCCAACCCCCCTCAGGTCCAGTTTGAGAGAGGTGGCGGTTTGACCCTTTATAGTACAATGGTAACTGTATATACCACCTACCGTAACATAAAGACAACTCTGCATTTTAACCACAAAGTGCATTTGTGCTTCCCATACTTCTTTCAAAAACAGTGAATATTCCCCCAAACAATATTAGCGAATTCATTTCCGTAATGGAAACGCAGCGTGTTTTCTGCAAGGTATGGACTCAATTATTAAATTGGGACTTGATTAATTTTTGGTATTTATGACGTCAGAATAACTTCCACATACGTCAGACTACATTGTAAGCTGAGCGTTGACTGTCGGTTTAGGGCGGTGGAAACTTCCTGGCCGCGTGCGTGCGAAACAGCCCAGAAAGTACAATTGAAGGCACGTGGTTGGTCCGTTCACAGGTGCTCCCGTCTTTCCTCAGCCCCCCCGCGAGTTTTAACTCCTCCTACGGCCACGGAATGAGCATACCGAAACCCTTCATCACTGTTCAAGGCCATCAGAATTTAGGGATGACAGGAATAGGATCTGGAAGTATGGAACAAAAATTGTTATATATTTGTGAGTTCTGCAAATTATATTTCTTCTTGAATGTACAGAAGTGATGATTTTCAGGTGTGTATGTTAGCGCTACATGAAGGCGTTGTCAAACATCAAATGTTCGTGTGTGCAGGGGGGAGGGAGAGTTGGCCAAGGCGGGGAGATGATCCAGAGCGAAGATGCTGAGACGTGGAGAGGGGAGTGGGTGCGGGAAGTAACTGTTGAGGGGAGAGAGATTTCAGTCTTGTAGTTTCGCACAGACGCATACACGCACGTACTCTACAATACCCAGAGCACGTTAACATCAGTTCATGAGCAGTGCTTGTTCACAGTTATCATTATTCTCGTGTGTTATAGTCATTCTTGAAACTGAGTCCAGCGTTTCAGGGTTTTCAGTGTATCTGTAAATTTTGATGTTTTTTGCAATATTTTTATAGTGTTTCATTGATCGTAATTAATAAATTGCGATGTGCGTATGAAATGGTAACTGTCCAAGGTCATACGAAAGGGTGTCCAAGGTCGAGACGCTTTGTGCTGAAGAGATTCACATATCGTCCAGAAGGATCATTTTGACTTCATCACGAAGAAGCAGCTGGTAATGAAGCCTTCTCTGTGTGTGAACTCACCGCTAAGTTCTGTTAACTGTGTCAGAATTATCATCTTCAGCTGAAGTGATAAGGTGTACGTCTTGCAATATGTCGTAACAATAATAGACTCATTTTTATGACGTGTCAGTTACTCTATTCTAATGCCCGTACGGGAATGGTGTCCACTCAAGTAGCCAATCACAGAAAAGTAAAAGAATCAAATACGGAAACAAAAGAAGATATATGACCGTAATGGTGGCCGGTGTGACAAGAACCCTTCACTTGAGGTACAGAGAGAGAGGAGGGGCTATGGAACAGTGAACAGAAGAGCATCGGAGGCGCGCACGTCTGTTGTCTCTCGTTTACCCCCCCTCCTCCCCTTCCTGCCCTTCGCCGCTTTCTGTGTAATCTGTGTCGGAGAGGGTTTTACTTTTGTGTATGTATTTTTTGTATTTGTGTGTGTACATTATTTGTTTGGTGAGACAAGGACAGTGAGAAAGAGGCTTGGGGTTGGGTCAGCCAGCCGGACAAGACATTGCTGCAGTGTTTGGAACAAGGGCGGGCGTGTTGCAGTCCGTGCTGGTGCATGGCCCAACGTACAATGCATTGAGGAAAAGTGTATCCTATCATATTGTGCTCAGGCCGTCTCCATTTGGACAAGCACGTGGTGAAGCTACACGGTGAGTACTCGACTATTTTAAGAAACGGGTGTTGTATTTACGCAACAATGCATATTAGCAACCGGACGTTGTCATGTTTCTCTTATTCATTTAGATTAAGCCGAGTGTCATGAATTGCCTCGTTAGTGAAAATGAACTGCTGATTCCAGACGATTAGCTTAGATTTATTAATATATCGAATACTAAAGGTCATCCAGGCAGTAGCTATGTCAGTCACTTTCTACCTAACGGCAAATCTTCGCCATTTCAAAGACCAGTTAGCTAATGCAGTTAAAGGAAATAATAGCTGTTTATTTTGAGTCATATGAGATCCATTCACATATTCTGTCCCCAATATCAAGACATTTTAATACTAAATTATTGTGTACTTGTACTTAACACTGTGCTTCAAAGTTATAAATATGTAAACTAATATTTATTATAACTTGGTCTAAGAGAAGGGTGCTCGTTTCAGCATGGCTTTTATACCTATGCATTTTAGCTAAAGGGACAGAGTCATTACTTGCTTACATTATTAAAGGAGAAAACATTGCAGATTTGTCCTTCATACAGTATTCAGTTAAATACTGCTCATACCAAATGGGTTTCTTGATTCATTGAATGGGACTTGATTTCTTAGAAATTCACGTGTGCATACAACAAACCCTGTTACGTTGTGTGATTGTATGTTTAGATATTATTGAAGAACGATCATATCTTCGTCTGCTTTTTGCCTGTGAGCATTTCTGCCTTCAATTACAGCGTATACATTCATAGATTCTTTACAATTTCTAATAAGTAATTCGTACTCTGCAAAAGCGACATTGTACGTGTAACAGTTTGGCGCGTTCGCGTAACCGTCATTGCAGTGGAAACAGAACGGTGCATTGTGTGTGTGTGTGTTGTTGAGCCACAAGTCTCTGACAGCCATACAATATGTTGTTGCACAACATTGCTTTGATGGACAATTTGTCGCCAGCAACAATGAAAAGGGCACAAGACTTCGTACAGAAGTGTCTGGTGCTGCATGAAACAAAAGAATGCTTGTTTCCTCATGTCTTTCTACAGACGCACAGTGTGACTAAACAGATCGTAATGACAGATAAGTCGATGCGCAGTTTCTATGTTTTTGTAATCGTTGTCGTAATACATTCTACATGATCAGACGGAGTTAATAAATTATGAAGCAATACGTACTAAATATTATGATCCTGTATTTTTTTGCCTTAGTTATTTTTCATGTCAGTCTTGTCTATGCAGTATTTTATTTTCTTGTGTGGCCTATATGGCTGTACCATATTTTTCCATACTATAAACGTCCAATTTTCGGGGGGGGAGATATTGAACGTAAAATGTGGGTTTTGATTTTCTCACCATTTCTCATTCAAAGAAGAATTCAACAAGGTATTATATATATATATATATATATATACATACGTCTTCATGTAAAGTACCCCTTATTGGTAGATTTTAATCAAAGTAGGAATTTATCGGCAGATTTTCGAAAAAGACTCAACTGCTACATCAGTTTAGTGGGACCCGAGTTGTTCGTGCGAAAGAACGGACAGACGGACGGATGGACAGACTTGACGTAGTAGGTAATAGCTTTCCGCAATTTTGCGAATGTGCCTAATGCTACACACTGAGGACCGTCCTCTCTGAACTGAAACATTTGAAGTACATATATCAGTCCATCCAAATAATAGGCCTACATAAACATTCGTTTTCTACATCACAGAGAACATGTATCGTCTGCATTATAAATACCGACTCGTTATTAGTGTCTAGGTAAATAAACTGTGTTTATTGTGAGACATATGTGAAGCACAAAAATCTGTGCGTAAGTGAAGAATTCGTTGAATTGAAGTTAAATGACGTAGAGATCATTACTTCGGCTTTTTAGTGTCAATGCGCATTTATTCAGCAGTTTATTATGCATCTAGTTGTACGGGATTTTATACTTATTAGGGCTGCGTAAGGTAACATACGGAGTGGGGGGGGGGGGGAATGTCATATTAATTATCAGGTTATGGGCAAATATTTTTAATTCACCACACTTCGTTTACTCTCAGAGCTAAGAGTTGAACTAATTTTCACTTTCTGAACAAAAATACTGCAGGTTTATTTCATTTAGGCCTACGCATGTGTTTAAGATGAAAGTCCAGGCGTCCTGTATGACCCACACAACCTCATATTTAGTGGGTGCCGGCCGTTCTTTCTTCGGGGCTAAAGCAGCCAGGGTAAGGTTGATCACTTACTTCCCTCTAGTGTTAAGACCAAGAATGGGTGGAGCTGTACCTCCATTTATGTCTGTATTTTCATGATCTTTACAGTGACGACTTTACTCTTACCTCTTCTTATGTACCTCAAGAGGGCCTCAGTGAGAGGCAAGGCAGAGACAGTGAACAGGTATTCAGTCCCTTGCAGCTACAGGATTCGAGTTCACACCTTGAATATAAAAATTTTTAAAGCGTTATACAAGACTAAGTGGCGTAAGAGGCTTGCACTTTTGTCTGTGAATGTAGTGTGCTAGATTGGTACCAGCGTTTTGGAGGTACCACTTTCCGCCAATCTACACGGTGTCATATGCAGGACCACAGAAACCTTCATAGTCACTGCCACGAGAATTTCTTATGGTTATCTCTCATTTTAACAGATTATGAGTGCTGGGCTTAGTAACTGACATGAGTGAACCGCCAAATTAGCAGCAAATAAGCTTTAGGTTGTGTTCATTGTGTTGTAAAGTAATAGGGTATCGTATAGGTGCCACATTGTTCTGAGCTTGGACTTTATTGGTTAAAATCAACAATCTTAAACTTCATTCTAACTGGTAGTTCTTGTCAGTCTGGGAACAGTTTCTTTTGCTCTTGGAATTTCAGATATTGTCATTCAAAAATCATACGATTTTTGTATACCATCCGCTTTCAACACATTTCGAAATTTTGTAAACTTAGCGTTCAGAATACGTACTTTAGATGACATTGTTGTAAATGAATTAATCTGAATTTATAGCTTGTGACATAAAGCACGTAATCTGGCAAGATATAATTTTCGCTATGTGAGAATGATGCCTACAAAAACACGATAAAGACAAGTGAAAATGAGGCAAACGAACATAAAGAATAGGTGAAACGACCCATTGTCAAAGGAGTTGCAACAGGCCACGTAGACCTGAAGCGTGAAAATGATTAATACTTGTAGATGTAAGTTAAACGTCAAGAGAGCATTATTTTGTTTTTATCATTTGAATTAAATAGAATCGCTCTTTGTTGTAATAGTTTTATTGCCCCTCTTGATAGAGGACCACGAAATATAACATAGCAGTAGAGTAAAGCAAAGAAAGAGACATGGAAACTTACTAGTGCGTGATTTTTAACGCAGTTACCAATTATGAGAAGCTAGTTAGTTTACTTAGTTCAGTATTTCAAGTTTTTAACTCAAAATGTTCTCTATACAACCATTATTTTATCTGACTAATATTGTTTGTCACTTACTACCACTATTCCAACGCTGCCGTTGAGTTGGGTAAGGTTTATAAGTAAGAGAGTTGGCAGGAAGTGACATAATGGCAGGCGCTAAGTAATCTGTTGGGGTAAAATTGCAATCGAGTATGTAATGATGCACTGGATGTTCTCCTTGTCTCCGGTGGCGTGCGTGAATTTGCAGAGTTGTGCGGTGAATTGTCGAAAATTTAATTTTGCATCTCTTCTGAAATGAGGCCAGAAGGTACGCATTTTTTGTGCATTAAATTGTATGTGGTCATGAATTTTGTGAAAAATTGAGGCCCGGCTGAAAGTATTAAGCGAAGCTTGTGTTTGTCGCTGCTTTCCCCCCACCACCAAAAGTATCGGTTGTAACATTCATTCATTTAGTAGTCTGTCTTACGACAGGTCCAAAGCCACTTCCAAAGTGAGCTTTCCACATTGAGCGATCTAGAGCTTCCTCCTTCAAATGAGAGTATCCTCTCCTTTCCTTAAGGTCATCCAGTAGCTTCCTACGTCTTCTTCCTCGTCTACCTCTGACTTCTATCCCCCCTTTTATCTTTCCTTCAATAACCCGTTGTAGAAGGCAGTTTCTACACAAAATGTGATCAATCCAATTAGCCTTCCGTTTACTTATTTCATGTAGGATATTCCTCTGCTCCTTGTCTCTAAATAATACTTCCTCTTTTCTCACATGTGACAGCCCACCACAATATAAAATAATCGTAATGACAGACCTTCTTCTTAGTTTTTGTGAAGTACGTATTCCTTCTGTCACAATATCCCCCTACCCTTCCCCCAAATTTTTTCGATGTAGGCAACCCCCATTTTGCCTAATGGGTCGAGGTGGCCCCACGTATTTCCAAGTAAAGATGATACTGTAATGCCGTGCCCTATTTAAAGACATTCGTAACAGACGTTTGTTGTGAGGGAAAAATTACTGTCTTCGGACTTAATGATGAAATGCAGACTATATTAACCATAAAAATGTATGTAACTGGCACACACAATTCCTGTTTCACCTCCTAGTAAACACACTACGGCACCATTACGAAGACCAGTCCATTAATGTTGGTGAGAGAAATAATCGTTGTTCACATTTCTTTCGATTAGCTTCTTAGATGTTATCGGCCAAGCAAAACGCTGCAGTGCCGACCTAGTATATGCAACCTTTGACTGCTTCATAACTACAGATTTTTTTCGGGAACAACTGCCACTTACCGTGGAAGTATAATCAGTTATAATTTTAACCCGGTGTTAATCACTGAATCACAAAATAAACGCGTTTTATGTCCCACGTTATAAATAATTGCAATTTACATTTCTATGATTCGTCTGTTTGATTTGCGCTAATTATCTCAAACAAGAACTTTGACCTTTATGCACCATGCATCCTATATATAGGACAGACGTACCGCTACTCCCCAGAGTATTCTTTTTATACATTTAATTATTTTTTTTAGACTTTCTCTCACCATCTTCGTTGATTCCCCCACAAAATGTCGTTATTTCCTAATGTTACCCTTTTTGGTTCATAAAATATTCACATTTTTCCATAAATTGTGTGCTAAACTGTAAATGTCCAGCTCCAGGGCCAAAGGATTAACAGAGTAACCAGGAGCCCAAACAGTGAACAACGGTTCCAGGAAATAGCATGCTGACACACGTCACATACTTGACCCCCTAATATAGGTACAATAGTTTCGTAGATATATGTCACGTTATACACATGGTACGAATCACAGCACATATTGTGAGTCATCTGGGATCCAAAATGCATACAGCCACATTGTAAAGAACTTCATGGTTCTTAGCTTAGCCTGACTATGACATTTTAAGTCGAAACATGTCGCTTTAACCTATGCTTTTATTATATAGTTGTGTTGGCTGAAATATATATAATAAAGTGAATGTATAGAATCAATACACGACGGGATGACTTGTTTCAAATTAACAGAGTAACGTTCGTTAAAGTGTGGCTTTTATATTTCATTCTCATTGGGATTTTATATACCTGACTTCCGTGCTAAATTCATTCGTACGCTTTTAATTTGCGTTAGTTTCTGGAAAAATAAAGTTGAACTTTAGCTTCCATACAAAATAGTAACTGAAATTCGTTAATGGTGTATTTTCTTTCTACAGTTTAGTAGTTCGTCATAAAAGACAAAGCGGCCATAATATTGAACTGGTGAAAGTTTCGCAATCATACATCAAAATCTCTCTCTCACACACACAAACGCACGCACGCACACAGGAACGCGCACACACACACGCACACACACTTTTAGAAGCGTTCGCAAAATTGCAGATAGCGACTGTCAGCTTTGTCATATCTGTCCGTCCGTCCGTCCGTCCGCCCGTCAGTGTTTTCAGATAGAACAACTCGGCTACCACTGGACGAATTTTAATGAAATTTGAGTGTTTTTCGAAAATCTTATGGGAAAATTTCAAATTTCATTACAATCATACAAGAATAACGGATACTTTATATGAAGACCAATATAATACATTTTTAATCATATCTCGATCATTTATACTGAGAATGAGAAATGTTGTAGACAGATATGTAGAGAAAATAGAAGCACGTCTCACGTTCGTAGCCTTTTTTTCCCGAAAATCGTGCCATTTATGAGGTAATGTGGAAAAAGTTTGTATAGCCGGACGACATGCCACAGATGACAAAATGGCGCATGCGCGTTGCATGCTGGATACCTAAGACAAATACACACTCAGAATATATAATACTTATTGTTTTTCCACTGCAACAATTGTTGCACGATGGCACCTTAGTGTTACGTTATACGTACTTTTCCTGTTTTGTTCTAATGACGGAAGGAAGGTACTAAGAGCCTGTGTACTTAATCTTTAGCACACATTGATTCGAGACTGAAGGTTTCCACACCGTTAACATTGAGGATTCAAGTCTTGTGGGTTGTCATGCCGAGTGGCAGGTTTGAGAGAAGTCCTTGGACTCCTTGATCCATTTCAATTTAAGATGTAGCTTCCTTCGAAACTTTGAGAATCGGTAACGTTACTGCTCACTGTATGAACATAACGTGAAGCCTCGTGTTTTTTTAAATCCTTCGGTAAATTTCAAGAGTAGTAGCTGCTGTCATAGGCCGATTTCTACACGGAAAACTTAAGCCACAATTTTGACGTTTTGCTGACCGTGCATCTTAGTATATTTATCTCAGTATTTAACCAACTTGATGCACAAAATTTGTTTCTCAATAAGTTTTATTTCGTGCCTCTACATGTTTCGAGCACATGTGCTGATCATCAGTAGGTCAAAATTGCATCAACATCTGGTATTATCACACCTATAGGTGTGTGATGATACCAGAGGTCGTGTAATGCAATTTTGACCTCCTGATGATGAGCACATGTGCTCGAAACATGTAGAGGCACGAAATAAATCTTATTGAGAAACAAATTTTGTGCATCAATTTGGTTAAATACTGAGATAAATTAAGTCACAATGTTTAAGTTATTTCACCCTATGCTCCACATTCCTAGTTTCATATCAAAATAGACTAAAGTTATTCATGCTCGTGAATTAATAATTAACATAATAAAACCAACAAAATCCTAATGTAAAAATTGTATTTTGTACACACAATTTTGTCACAACTCCGACCTGTTTAGAATGTATCTTGGTCATCTTCAGGGAGTTACTGAACATAAACGCAGATGGATTATGAAATATATTAAAATTTGTGCATAAAATGTCTGCAGATAATAAAACAAGTGTATTTGTAGCAGTGTAGAGTAAATAAGACGGACCTGTTCTACACTATGTTGCAGTGACGTAGCAACTGAATTTTTGTGTACCGTTTAGATTGCGCTAATGGTGCAAATAGGCTGTGGCATGTCTTAGCAGGTTTCGTTGAAGGCTGACACCGTGGAGGCTGGGGATCGACCCGAATCCAGTTCACTTGAAATTTTTGCTTGACAAAAGTGGCTCTGGAATATGTTTTTCTCTGAATGCTGAGGGTTTCCCTTGTTAGTATTAATCTACCTATCTTTCATACGCATCTTTATCTAAAGACTGCAGTTACCAGGACAAGCGGGAGAAGCCTGGTTCGTATATTCAGACAAAGCACTTATCTTTCCGCTATCTGGGGGTGTTGGACAGAAGAATAATTTCTCCTTCTTTAGGCTTTAAATTATGGGTTTACTTACTCGAATGCCGAACTTCTGTGTAGAAGTCAGAATACATCCGAGATGTCTTCCAGTCAGCCAAATCGATCAAAATTTTTCCACGCCCTTCCTCTCTTCTAGAACAAACATTTTTCCACAGTCGAATTCCTCGTCGCTCTACATGCTTGGCATGCAGCATTCCACAAGCAAATATCAGGAGCAACAGCTAGACCAAGTACAGTTACTGCTCGGCTTACTTTCGCTGCGGCGCCTGAGCGCTTGACGTTGCTTCGATTTTGCTTATACCAGAAGGACGAGCGGACATTACCTAGGAGTCTTAGAGAGACGTAAATTGTTATCTCTCTCTGTAACATATTTATTATCTCTCAACCATTCCTTCTCCCCTGAATACATATATTTTTCAACCCCTCTTACGCTTTCTTTATACCTATACATTTCACTCCC
>Ga0123354_10013583_pt1 | contig 12645 bp, 11 predicted proteins | sample TergutLab28metaG_2_FD_97872 | JGI IMG/M metagenome (GOLD analysis project Ga0123354, IMG submission 97872) | Labiotermes labralis P4 segment gut microbial communities from Petit-Saut dam, French Guiana - Lab288 P4 | ecosystem: Host-associated > Arthropoda: Insects > Digestive system > Gut ... | reverse complement strand
TCTTTATGAAAATGAGGGGGGAACGGGAGGGAAAAAGGAATTTAACGGGGACGGGTTATTTAATGGGGGGGATTTTTTTGGGGAAGGTTCCTGCCCCGGGCCCCCCCCCCCCCCCAGTTACGAAGGTGCAGTGCTGCCCATTATATTGTCATGCTCCGGTAATTGGGACTAAGACGCACGTACAGCCTGGTTTCGTTTGTTGGTTGATGCATTTTTCTTGTGCACTCCGAAAGTTTCAACAGTGCTGAACATGGCTGTTTCTCATTGTAGAAAATTATTTGCACTGTGTATGGCATTCGGAGCCCATAAAACTCAAGCTATTGGCATGCTAATTTCAGGAGCTGGAAAACTACTATACACACACACATACACACACACACACACACACACACACACACTCACACTCACACGCACACGTATTTGAAGGTTGTGTTGTGGAAATGCAAATTATATTTTTTTCTCGCGCGGTTGCCATTAATATTCATTAATTAACAACACAGCAGTGGAAGGTATATTGTGTTGCTAAGATTTTAGTTTGTGGCCTGACCACGGCCGGAATCGAAAGGAGTAAATATGGAATATTTGTCATGTACGTTGCCTGTGTACTGAACCTGGTCCATTCAGGAATGGGCCTAACTGGCATCATATGAGGTGTAATCAGAATGTGTGCGCCACAAGAAAGCAAAGAAAGACATGTTGTATTGTGTGTTTGTAAAATGGCCTGACCTTAATCTTTTTTTCTTTGCAGGTAAGTTCAACCACCGAACCTGTTTTTCCCTGGAGAGGTAGGATTGTATAGTAATCATATTTGTAGTACCATGAAAGCCTTATAAATGGAATTCGTGTCGTGCTTCCCTGTTTAGGCTGCCCCTGCACGCTCGCATTCACGCACATATTTAAATTCACGAATTCCTCTTCTCTTCTAGTTCTTCTTCTTCTTCTTCTTCTTCATCTTCTTCTTCTTCTTCTTCTCCTCCTCCTCCTCCTCCTCCTCCTCATTCATTCATTCATTTCTTCTTCTGACACTACTGTCCTTGATGGATCTTAGCCTCTTCAAAAATTATCCTCCACCGTTCTCGGTCCTGCGACTTACATCTGCAGGTTCTTACACCCATGTTCTTTAGATCTTAAAGTTACGAATTCATCAGGACCTAATTTTGCGTTGGGCGTTCATTACAAGTTGCAGTTTAACCTTCTAAATCCTAGCATTTGCTATACTTACCACCAGATTTAACATCCAGAAACTCTACATTTGCTCACATTGCTATTATATATTTTGTGCGAAAAAAAAGCGACTTTTGCCTTACACAATAATAACAGATTGGTTTTGTATAACCGAGGTGGAGTCTTTACTGCGCGGTACGCACTGAGACATAATAACCGAGGTAGAGTGTTTACTGCGCGGTATGCACTGAGACATAATAACCGAGGTGGAGTGTTTACTGCGCGGTACGCACTGAGACATACTACAGGCACGTTTTGCCTTTACAGGCAGTAATGTCTGACGAACCAGTATCTTAATTCGGCCTAACCAATGAACTTGTTAACAAGACTCTGTTGACCGGGCTTTCATAGATAGATGATAATTTTTTAGAGTTTTATGGAACCGGAAGGTTCATTACGCTCTTCGCATGATTACGCCAGCGAATCCTGCATTTAGCCAGTTTAATCCTGTCCACACGTTTAGACTCAATCTCCACTTTAAAAACCTCCTGCCTATGCCTGTGTATACAGATTGGCCTCCTTCCGTCAGGTTGTACATGCACGGGCTCCGGCAGCAGGGTGCAAGTTGGTACAATTGCACCACCTTGGGATTTTGATATTTAATGATTTATTAAATCAAACACAAAATACACAAAAACAAACCTAAATTTCGTACGGTTCTACAACTTTAGTCTAATGATTAAGGATTTAATAAAATGACAACTGTATTACTAACTTCTCCAGCATTTATCATTAATACATTTCGTCATTTTACATACATGTAATGTGCACCACCTTCCAAACAGCCTGCCGGCGCTCCTATTTCGAGCCTAAAATAATATGTAAATTTCTTATTGCTAATGCATGTTATGTCCTTCGTATGATCGCAGTAACTGGTTGCAAGTAATATAAAGTAGAATACCGCGTTGTGCAGTTATTCAATATTCTTCGTGATATCTTGTTCTCAGATAACCTGAATTTATCGTTTTTGTTTAAGTAATGGAGCAATATTTAACGTAGCCCTAAGAGCAGTTTAGACTTGCAGGAAGTACGAATTTCTTATTCTCGTATAATTACATTTTTTCCAGACAAATATTCACTTCACATATTTTCTGTAATTGTTTTGTAAAAAGCAGTCCCGTTACAGGCCTGGAGTGGCCCGGAGGGTTCCAGGAAATTAGGGTTCCCAGATTTCATGCCAATGGCCCAGAATTGCGGTAGGGTTGTCAGCCTTACGCACCGGCCGCCTTTACCCACAGGAAGTGCTCCTGGTACTCATTTCTGTTAGAGGCTGAGTCGACCCTAGGGCCATAGTGGGATTGGAAGGATTTGAAGAATTAAAAATTCCAATGACGCCAACTAGGATCGAACCAGCGACCTTCCGATTTGTAGCACAGCGCCTTAACCACTGTGCCACCGCGGTCCCCACGCGTAATTGATTTGTAAAACACTATTTTCTGTGTTATTTGATCCCGTAAGAGACAAACTGGTCTCCGACAAAGGAATTATGATGATTGTAGAAGTGATTTCACTGTTGTAGACGTATTTCTGTGACGCAAGGGACCAGGAGACGTAACCCTTGGTATGTAAAGGAGAAAAGAATAATTAAAATTTGTATATGCTTTTAATGTCCAGTGGTGGCTTTGTGTACTGCCAGATTTAACATCGACAAATTATACATTCTGCCCACACAGGGCATTTCTGTTTCTGGCGTGGATCTTTTATAACCGAGAGGGAGTGTGTTTACTGCGCCGTACGTACTGAATATAATTCAGGTGAATTGTTTCTTTAAAAGACTATGTGTTTGGAGTTCGTTAATTTTCCGTTGACAATGTCTTGCTGCAGTGACCGAACGTTGTGTTACCCGATATCCAATACGCCCTTGTGACATGTGCTTAATTTATCTGTTTGGACGACTTCTTCTGAAGTCTTTGCGTGGCAGAACTTAAGTTTGGTATTATAACCGTGTACTGTAAGACTGACAAAACTGCTCGATCCTTTCTTTTTACTGATTGACAGATACATCAGTGTGCCGGCATAAATAAATTCCTTTTCCACTGTTTTCTTAGACGTTGTTTAAATCTTGGACCATAGGCATATTACACTACTGGTTTTGTTCTAATTGTGGCCTTTCTATCTCTTCGTATTATCTTCATCTTCAAGCATTAAGCTCAATGTCTACTTCCCGCCGTATTAAAAACTCCTTCCCTGCAACTTCTTATACTTTTTCAACATTTTCCTTTCTTCGTGTGTAACATGGTGGAAAGCGCATTGAATGAAACGCTGTATATAGCTGTAGGGCCTTCTGGATGAAATTCGCTTACTTCACCAACTAAGAACGTTTGAATGTGAACTCCGTAATTCCATAACAAAAGCAGCACCACTGAAGGATGCAAGGTCAGCTGTAGCGCTTTGTTGAAGGGTTAATGACCGTAGCAGCAGAAAAGTAGGTCTACTTGGATGTAAATTTGCTAATGCAGGTCGTTCTCAGTTCCACCCATTAATGAACTCTGAACTTCACCATTCGGTCTTTTGTGTTGAAGGAAACCGCCTAGTCACTGATTCCTTTATCGATTAAATGTATTCAAAATAGTATGCATTTATCCCCCCCCCCCAGTCATGTAAGCTATATAACGAACAGTTCACAATATGAACTGCCCTTCCAACTTTTCCTGCTCCTCATTTGGCCTGTCATGAACTTCACAGTCAAACATCTATGAAATGCTGCTGTTGTATTTGCTGAAGTCGATCTGTGGATGGTTTCTGCGCAGGGACATGGGAAATGTTTGTAAATCGAGTGAAGGTGCGGGGAGTTAGGGTTTGGGGTGAAACAAAACATTCAGTGGATGCTGGCGTAACTTCCGTAGGCTCGATTTTTCAGTTCTGTGCCTCAAATATTCAAATTACCGAAGGCACAATGCCTGAGAAGTGGCCTGGGTTCGAGTTATGACATGTCAACGAACTCTTTGTTACCTGTACGTTTCTTAGAACAAAAGGAAATTTCTCAAAAAAAAATATATATATGTGTACGGCTGTGGTAAGGATGAAGTCACGGATAAGCCGTACGTTTAAATTACATAACATTCTATTACCTGCTCGTAAAATGCGCTGTGCCATTGACATATTTGGCACTGTGTGTTGGGACGAGTATTTATGAACATGACGTAACTTTTTGAAAAACTGGTGGGTAATAAGGAGATTTTTAACATGTAGTGCCTGCTTGGTTTTGGAGTTCACATGCTTGCAGATGGCTTTGTGGTGATAGACTATGGTACATGGTGTGTATAATACCTGGTACTGCTCCAGTTGATTCAGTGGCTGTTACATGCCTGTGCGACCTAAGGCCTCCCGTTTTTTCTGATTTTTAGGCGCCTTCGCAAAATTGCGAAAAACGACTTTTAGCTTCGCCATGCCTGTCGGTCCGTCTGTCCGCATGAGACAACGCAGCTCCCATTGGACGGATTTTCATGAAATTTGGTATTTGTTATTTTTCGACAATCTGTGGTGAAAATTTAAGTGATTAAAACATGAGAAGAATAGCGGGTACTTTGCATGAAAATGTAGGTATATTTATGTCACTAAATTTTTCTTAGAATGATAAATGTTTCAGGCAAAGCTGTAGAGAATATCATTTTATGTTCAATAACATTTTCCCGACAATTGTGCCATTTGTGCGATTAACCCTTTAAACGCCGAACTAAATCCCATCTGCCATTTGCTGGCATTATTAGGAGCTCACCATATTCTCCACGTTAGCAGGATAAGGGTTAATATTAAAAAATATGGTAGAGCCAGACAGGCCTGAGATGACAATATAATATGACCCATGCGTTTTGAATGCTGGGTAACTAAAGCTACAGACACACACTCACACACACAAACATAAACACAGAATATGTAATATTCCGTGCTTTTGCACTACACAATGGTTAAGCGAACGCGCCACAGTTTTACGTTTTTAGGTACATTGCCTGTCTTGTTAAATATTTGTTTGTAGACTTTTGTGAGGACTGGGGTTCAGCCTGACACAAGGACTGCACCCGCACAGCACAACACAAGCACATTCTGCCTCACGTGGAATTCGAACCCACCACAATAATGACCGTGCAGTAGAAAACAACACCCTCCACAGTAAGCAGCCCATCAAGGCGTATGAAGGCAGGCATGTGACATGCAAGGGGAAATGGGAAATGAAGCCTGTACATAATTTTGTGGAGAGATGTAAACCCTGAAGGGAAGACGCAATTTGGCGACCTAGGCGTAAGTAGATGTGTACTGTGGAAATGTATTAATCTGCCTCAGGATATGTGCCAGTAACGGGCTTTTTTGAACATTGTAATGGACCATCGGATTAAATGAAAGGAGGGAAAAATTCTTACGAAGCAGAACTGCTATTAGCGTCTGAAAAATGACTTTCAGTGTTTCATTTCGATTGGTCTTAAGCGCAGTCACGTTCTTTGCTATATTGTATACACCACTGGCCGATATGATATACCTGCAATAAATGTGCTGTAAGGCTAATAAACACCACATGGAGTGGCAAAGTGTTTTGCATGCTATTTAGTTTTTACGTTACATCTAAATTGTTTTAAGGCACCCTGCATGTTAATTGAACACTTGTTTTATGTGTCTCTTGTCATATGATCATGAGAAACTTTGTAAATTCGATTTGCGATTCATGCAGAAGAGGATATATATGTATATATACACACACACACACACACATACATATATAAACCCAACACAGACCAAAATAAATTGCTATTGGCAGGTTTCAGCATACATCCTGAGTACGAAGTTTCATTTAAATCGGGTAAGTAGTGACGGGAGACGAACGGTATGGAGAGACGTTTACATGATATACTCGTTTGTTTGTGTCGTGTAAATCATGCATCAGCGTAAGTACTGTGCCGGGGGCTTTTTACGGATTCAGCAGACAGCAGCCCCTGACGCGACTTCTGATATGCTCCACCGATTGGACTAGCGAGATTCTTCATTCATCCTCGGGTTTGGAGTAATTCTGTGTGGAGTGGATTATTTAGCGATTGCTTATGGACGGTACCAGTGTCAACGACTATACAATGTATATAGTGTCGAGTGATACTGTGAATGATGAATGACAGATTGGGACGGATTTGGAAGGAAGCGGTTGTGTCATTAAAGCGAGATACTGTCTCCGCAATTTCTTAGGCGGGAATGGTGGAAGCCTCGAGGCATGTCGGTTGTGTTGACAGGTTTTTCTACTGAGATTCGATCTATGCTCCTTTCGAATACAAGTATAGAGCATTACTTCTACACCGGCTTGTTTCATGACATGAGGAATGATGCTCATGTTTGGAAGACACGGGTTCAACGCCCGATCTGAACATGTTTCTTCGTGGTCACGTTTCTCTCCCGCCCACAGAACTCGATCTTATACTGTAGGCAGTGTAACACGTTATTGTGTGTATTTGAAGCCTGCTGACTACATGTCATTCACTGTCAGCTGGTAAGCCAGACTGCAACACAATCCCATATTTCAGTTCTTGTTAGGCTGCATATCGGGAGAGTTTAACCTTGCAAGACCTGGGGCAATATTTACTCTTTCTTATCGACTCACCGGCAGTCCGTTAGTAAATGTCAAGTTGTTAATACAGCATGGCAGTTCATTCAGAATGATACAGATTTACTACTGTCGCCAGCAGGCACACATAGTATCCAGGATCTCCCTTTAACACGTTTTCTAACTTACTTACTCCATGGTGCAGAGTCCTTCTTGAGAAGCTAACTGGTTTGCAGCTAGTCAAGAAATACCCCGCATTTTATGGAACCCGAAGGTTCATTACCGCACTCACAAGCGTCCGCCACCTGTCTCTATTAACACGTTTTATAGTGATTTTATTAATACTTCACTTAAAATAATTTAATCTAGATGGTAGGTGTTTTCTTTGTACGAGATGATGCAGTAGCCTGTTGCAAAAATGTACGCGGGCCGTACAAAATATACCAGATAGCTCTGGGCTTAGAACTTCTATGTGTATTTTCACTGGTGTCATTGAGGCTATGTGTGAAATGGTTTTAACCTCGCTGGGGTTAGTGGCGTAGCTGCAACGAATTCGGTGTGAATGCACATTGTCACCGAAATGCTAGAGCACTTGGATTACCTTCAGTGTAACTCGTACACCAGCTAAGCCAGATTCTTTACATTAACCGTGTTAAATGCCTCCAGTGTATGCTGTCGGCTGTGACAGAACGCACTGGTCAAGCGTTCCAATTCGCCAGTGATTTTAGACTGAACCTTACATCATTTAACGATACAGTTTGATTTGAAAGTTACTTTCACGCCGATGAAGTAGTACAGTAATTGTGAGTGACGAATGGATGTCATGCTACTGATGAAATCTCAGAGAAATATGCACCAGGATTCGATACCGGATCATCAAGATTACGAGACCCTCCAGAAATGACATATTATATGGTATTAAGTCTAGCTGTCTGATTTTGACAGACAAAACATCTGTGGTGTTAGAGGAAGGGTACTAGCCAAAGTATAAGTTTGATCAAAATGGGTGAAGCGAATCTCAGAATTCTCCTTGCTGTCTATTCAGTTGTAAACTAAATTGCCACTAGACCACAATTACTTACCAGCCATTGACAGTTAAATAATGAGTTCAGTAAATTACTGTATAAATGTCGGAATTTGCTTATTCTCCTGAAATGGGATATTTAGTGACTGAACCCTCTTTCCTTAAAACAATAGAAATGTAATCATTCCAATTATTTGGTTTTTCTTGTCAGTTGTGTGATGGAAGATGTGAGTAAGTTGTACTTATAAAATTAAGTTTTTTTTTTGTTTCATATTTAGCGAAGTGTTCATTGGAGGAAACAAGACGTTTTGCAACCCAAGAACAGTTCCTGCTTATAACCACCTGTGGCTATGCTGGGTCTTGTCCAGGGACGTAGGAGTAGAATTTGCACTGAAGTAACAAAAATAAATACAGACATTTGCATAAGCTTAATAAAATTACCTCAAAGATAGATGACTACATCAGACCTTAGGTCAGTGTGTGTCCAAACTGTTTTCTTCTGCATTGCCCTTTCGGGGGGCGGGGGGGGGGGGGCGAAGGGGGTGAACCTTGACGAATCCCCAGCTACACGAAGCATTTATACCTTTATCTAAAAATTTTAAGTGGTGGAATATGTTTCTGTTTGTCGAAAGTCAAAGAAATTTCTGATCGATCATATTAAGCCCAGCACAATCGTACTGAATCCGATGGTTTGAAATGTAAATTATTGTGGCTTATTTGGTTTGCTAATCGTAATTTCAACGTGCGATTGTAATAAGATGGGGTTTCGTAAACTCAGTTTACTGGCTGCACAATTAAAACTAATTATTATTTCTTTAAACGACACAACATTAAACATTGAATAGTTCTGTAAAAGGAAGTTTCCATGCATTCCTGGAAGCCGTTTGTCTCCTTGAGGCACAGCGTGGGAACCTGTTTTAAGTAATTTATTTTGATGTCTAGCCGACCACACAAAGGACAAGTGCTTGCTGCTAATGTTTTTTTTATCGCCTGACAGTTTAAAGCGATTTAGATTTTATTGAACTAATGAATTAAAATTACCGTGCTCAAGTTATGTAGACTGTAATTGCGTGACCTTTCGCGAGTCGGCACTGTTGTGGAATTTGGATGTTGCCGGCAGACTCTCGCGTGCAGAGTTGGTTGTGCGATTAATTGTGTTCTAGAAATTGAAGGTACCTGTTCTTCTGAAACATGGGGCTGTAAAGTATAAGCGATGTAACTTGTTTCGAAGTTGTAGCTGATGAAGTGACCGTCGCCCCGCGTATACGCCGCTCCTATCCCGAACACGGACTTCGTGACCTGTTTCATGTGCCGCTCCTTCCACTACCGGCCAACATAATGACGTAATTGCACGTGTGACCTGACCTTTCAGTGCTATTTTCACTTCCGTGAATTCGTACAAGTGAATTTTAATTATATGTAACAGACTGTGGGTGTTGTTCGTCTCGAACAATAGCTTGCTCGTCTCCCTTTGTGAATTTCGAGACCGTTTCGAGCCCCTTCACCCGCCTTGCCACACAGTCTACTGCACTACAGTAGATCCCGCAGGCAACTGATTCTTAACGACTACATTTTTCCACCTCCGAAAGATTTCCGTTCAACGCAGGTGCTTGTTTATGGATAAAAGTATTCCGGCTTTTACGTGTATATTGTGTTTCAGTCATGTGTTTTGTTTTTATTTTCCTTTATACAGTGAGATTTCTTTATGTGCGCGCATCTAGGTTGCATAATCGGATGCGTGTGCCGTATAGTTGGGTCGACCCACAATGCCTCAGTTTGTTTCATGCAAGTTGCATGTAAAACCCACTACTACTACTACTATTACTACTAATAATAATAATAATAACAATACATATATACGACTGCAAAAATCTGTAATTCTTGGTACATGTTCAATTGTAAGAAACTTTTTAAACTACAAATAAGACCACCGAGCCTAATCCTGTTGATTACTACACCCCAAGATAGGTGAATATTTCCCATCCAAAGCTGAGAAGTGAGAAATTCGACAATAACAATAATAACAACAACAACAACAACAACAATAAGACTGCTAACAAAATTTCGTTGCCTCCATCCCAGTTCGTATATATTAAGGTTATATCTACCTTTGACAGAAGGAGGATGAAACTTAGTACATATCAACAGATAATGCAGAACACAAGAAAGAAATATGAAGATAAAGGTGCGATCAGTCGAGGAATGCCTGTTGATACTGGCTGTGCAGACACATAAGGGATACATTTCCTTATAACAAAAACGAATAAGATAATGTAACGATAATACAAGAAAATATGAACACCTGTAAACAAAAACCCTATACGGAAATTTCCCAAACTTGGTACAGTACAGTCACGTGGATAAAACGTCCTCCCTGCTGTGGCGTGCCGCAGGCTATATCTGTCCTGAGATGGAATGTTTAGCAGTCGCCATACAAGACCGGGCGATCAAAACCAGAAAATATCAGAAGCATTGCTTAGGAGTGGAAGTGATCGACAGGTGCAGATAATGTGATAAAATGGGCGACACAGTTGAACACATAATAGCTGGGTGCCCATCATTATCCGAATCCGTATATCTCTGGACACATCTGTTTCTGCAAATCTCGGCAAATTATATAATTCGCCTACAGATTGCCATGACGTATAAGCTACTTGATAGAAACACTCCACCGGCTAGTAGATACAAGCCAGAGCCGACGCTATAATCAGCTGACATGATTTTACACTGGGGCTGGTCTACCATAACTGATTAAACCTTTCAGACACTGAGGCTGAGATAATTACGAATTTGAACATTTGGCCCTTGGAAATCAAATATATCTGGAAGCTTAACAACGTATGTATGATCCCATAGTCATCTCAGCGGAAGGAGTGGTCCTCAAAAGCTTACTAAAATATCTAGAGACTGTAGGTTTAACCAAAATAATATTAAGATTAGGGCAAATACAATAGTATTGCTAACGTGTAATAAATTCCTAGGACGCGCCCCTTGATCTTAGGGGATAGGATGAATTTCCTTCCCCTGACTGAGTCTAATCCCACCAACAGGCTGGGATAGGTGAAGGACTCCCAGCAGATAGATGATGAGAAGTGTGATCAATTCAATAATAATAATAATAATAATAATAATACCAGTGATACCAGTAATAATAGGGGCGACTGGGACTATTTCAAAGTCATTTAGAATATACGTGAGCAACATACCAGGAAAACATGAACTCAAGGAACTACAGAAAACAACCATATTGGGCACTACACACATACTTCGGAAAGTACTACTGTAAAATACAATAGATTCAACAATGAAACTAACGGTATAAGCACCATGAATAGTAACAACAGAAGAGATGCAACACTTTATTCCCTAGGGACATAGTTTGTCTCAGGAATGTAAGTATAAATACCCTGCATAAAGGAGATGATGATGATGATGATGATGATAATAATAATAATAATAATAATAATAATAATAATAATGATAAAGTTGATATATTAGTTCTGTCTGAAACAGTTTATTTTATGTACGAGAACGTCTGAAGTCTTCAGCGCATGTTTTGTCAACGGTTATGCTTAATCACTTTTCACTTTGTGACTGTATTTATAGACCACTTTTTTCCGGATATATTGTGGGCATGATATTGCGGAACAAAATTGTGAAGTCATGTAGCATTATAAAAATTCAGTTTGATATTAAGTTATTAGCAGTTTTCGTTTTATTAAGGTTAGGGTTCATTGATTTATGGCGTCTTCTTTGGAACCAGTCGAGTCCGATAACAGCAGGTTTCCGTCTAATCCAGTAACGCTTTTGGTAGTGTATACTGTGTTAGCATTCAATGACATAATTTCATCCGTTTAAAATTTCTGTTCCTCGAACTTCATAATTAGATGTGGTTACTTTACAATTTGTCTGCTAGTATCAGACCACAGTCAGAGGCATGAGCAATGCTTACGATTTCTGGCCTGGTACCCTGATTGTTTCGTATGTAGTCACTTTACAGTTTAAGTGCTCGTATCTGGCTATTATCGGAGGTATTTTTACGATTTCTATGCTAACATCCGTGTACAGTTTGAGACATGATTATTTTACATTTCATGTTTCAGTATCGCGCTACAGTTTGATATCAAAGAATGTTTATTCAGTTATCAGTCACACACTTGTGAACGTTTTCCTGGACTGGTTTCGGCACAAGGACAGAAAATGTACGGGAACTGTATACAGAGTTTCTATCTTTTCTGTTCATGTGTAGAGGCATGATGATGGCCCGATCTTTGAGCCGAAACTAGTCGCCAGAATACGTCTACAAGTAGCTTACTGCGTGTGAATGGTAATGAATAAACACACATTTATGATCTGATACACCAGCGGGGTAGTTCTTTATCTAGTTTACTGTTTGATACTAAACAATCATCTTTATTCATAATATATAAATAACCAACAAATGAACTTCAATGTTTATCATGTACTCGTATTTTATTCAAAATGTTCTCATCACCATGTTTCGGCTGCTATTGCGGTCATCTACATGGTGATGTTATTATTACAATAAAACAGAGGTAAATGTGGTTAGCTGTGTCGACGTAACTCCATAACGATTGAAAAATTATTATAATTTCAGTTAAATTTATATAAATAATATATATTCGTATAGGTTAAAAATGGGTAATGATTAAAATAATCAAATTTATCTTCTTCATATCCGTAAACTAATATCACTATATCAAATAAACACCTACAGAGGCACTATATATTAACCTTCTGACGCCTAATGTCAACTATAGTGGTCGTACCGCACCGCTAACCTCTAAAGTTGCATTTTATATATTTATTCAACAAATATAAGTACTGAATATTTTAAACATGGTATATACTCTCC
>Ga0123354_10013582_pt1 | contig 12645 bp, 6 predicted proteins | sample TergutLab28metaG_2_FD_97872 | JGI IMG/M metagenome (GOLD analysis project Ga0123354, IMG submission 97872) | Labiotermes labralis P4 segment gut microbial communities from Petit-Saut dam, French Guiana - Lab288 P4 | ecosystem: Host-associated > Arthropoda: Insects > Digestive system > Gut ... | reverse complement strand
GACCAACTAGATGACACTTGCTTTATTATCTACTGCTCAACATGTTTCAGACGTTAATACGTCCATCTTCAGGAGCTTGCGACTACTTGTTGCGTTGTGTAAGCTGACTTGAGGCGTGCTGGTGTTATGTATCGGGATTGTCTGTTGGTGATGTGGTATCCGAGTGCAGGCTGAACCAGCTTACACTCGGATACCACATCACCAACAGACAATCCCGCTACATAACACCAGTACGCCTCAAGTCAGCCTAAACAACGCAACAAGTAGTCGCAAGCTCCTGAAAATGGACGTATTAACGTCTGAAACATGTTGAGCAGTAGATAATAAAGCAAATGCCATCTAGTTGGTCAACCTTTATTCAAATATCAAGATGATGCACGGTCCAATACGCATAAGAAGCCTTCATATATAACATTCTATCACTAAAATCCTTTCGAAACTTGAATTTCGCTTAAAAATACATTCATATTCGTTTCTTACTTCATAGAGAACAAGCTGCGTCTCTGTTTCAAAGACCAGTCAGTTATTGCCATTTGTCTCCAACACTAATAACCACATTTCATATGTATATCGTGACATCGTGTTTTGTGTTACAATTGTTAGAGTTACACGGGGCAGGTAACAAGAGTAAAGGTAAAGTTCACCCTACAAGAGGCCACGAAGGCCCAGAGGTGGAGTAGAGGTATAGCGCTACTCTTTCTTTAACCTCAGCACTAGATGGGGTGGGTGGTCAAGGCCACGCCTCGGCCGCTTTACCCCCGGGAACGACCCGGTACCCATCGTACAGGAGGTTAGGTGGGAACCACAGCCGGTCTGGACGGGTGCGGAAAATCTCGCCTCTACCCGAATTCGATCCCCGGACCGTAGCGAGTCTCTATACACACTGAGCTGTCCCGGCCCACGAGTTACACGGGGCACACAAATAACATTTGCGGGCAACATGCATGTATTTTGTATATTAAAATCAGTGGCAGCCCTCATACAGTAAAAATTGTGCATAAAGGTTTAAAACACGCAGTTTGTGTAATTCGAAGTTTGCAACTGTTGACCTGAAACTGCGAGTATTTCGTATATAATGTACGGGTTGTTACTATATGCGCACCAAAAATCACGTAGCTGCAGTGGGCCATGTCATCTACATATCACACCGAAAGATAAAGAAACACTTCACACAGTAGCTCTGTTCTCATTTAGTTTCCACGCAAAAATCATTCTAAAAAAACTGCGTATTTTGCCGAGTTCTATTATCACTTATCACTTGAGGACGTGAAGTAGGTGGCGCTAGTGGTGCTGCTGTGAACAAAGTGTCGGGACCGACATATTATTACTAGATTTTAGGAAACTAAACGTACAGCTTTTGGGTTGCATCCATACATTCATAGAAATTTTCGTAAAAATCTGTTAACTTTCCGAAGTTGACGGACAAACCCAGTTCGCAGGGCTGATATAAGCATAGTTCAGAACTTTAAGAAGGAAAAAATGGCTAAAAATGACACTTTTAGCGAAGATAGCAATCACCTCATTTTAGTAATAATTACATGTGGAAAGGGTACAGCTGTCCCTGTGCCACGATGGAAACTGCAGGTTTATATATATATATATATATATATATATATATATATATATGTGTGTGTGTGTGTGTGTGTGTGTGATTCATACCGTGCATATTCTTATATTCCATATTTTTAAAAACCAACAAAATGCACTATTAAAACACATAAAACAAACCACAAACACACTTCATATCAGATGCTAATTCCTACGTGTTTCCACACCAAGGTGCCATCATCAGGGAGTTTATCAACAACAAGATTTCCTAGGACCAACAATAATTCAGGCGCTATGTTGATGTTGCAGCAGTGTGGACATACAATTGGTGATGTGCAATTTGGAGTTTCAACATTTCCAGACTCTTAACTTTTACGAACAGCGCCTGATTTGTGTTTTGGACAACGAAATTTTGTTGTTGATAAACTCCCTGATGATGGCACCTTGATGCCGAAGTATGTTGGAGTTGGCACCTGATATGAAGTGTGTCTTGTGATCTGTTTTAGTGTATTTGAATTGTGCATTTTTTTTTGGTTTTTTAAATCATGGAACTGGAGGCATAGTTCCACGCATTCTTAACCTCGGCATTAAGTGAAGGTGATTGGTTAGCTTCACGCGCCGGCCATTTTACCCGCCATGAAACAGCTTCCGCCATCCACTAGCTGAAACGTTTGATGGACTCCAGTGCCATTCTGGACACTGCAGAGCCGTACCGGGCGTCAAACCCCGATTCATTGGTCGTCCAACACGTAGCAGTTAATACGATGCCCCGTGCTCATGTAAATACAGCGCACTCACCTGTGTGCATTCCAATGCGCAGCTTCAGCTGGTCAGACGGCCTGTGTCGGATCGTGAAGCCACGGACTGCTGACAGCAGAGCCAGCGACATGCGGGCTATTTCTCGCGCGTGAGACGTTCCGTTGCGCATCGGCAGGCCGGACACGACCATGTAGGCGTCTCCTATCGTTTCCACCTGTCGTCATCAGCATTACAAGCAGCAAGAACACACAAAAACCTTTTAGTTGCCAAACCTGAAGCTGAAAGACCCACTTTGCACAGGCAAGAGTAAGGTTAGGATTACGGCAAAATGGCGTCTACAAACAGGGGTGTGGCTGAGGAGCGGAACGAAGGAATACGGCGCTGATCAGTCTGGTTACACACAAGGCAGAGAGCTGTTGACGAGCTGAGCGTCTGTCAGCGTCTCAGGAAGGACTCTTGTTAGCTGAGTTAGTTCGTTACTTATGTACTGTACAGCTACGGCTAGCAACAGTAGGTCGTGCAGGATATTTCACTTCGATATTTTGCTTTCTTGGATTACGTGCAAAACTTGGAACGCATACGAGATTTTACAAAAACCAATATACACATGCATTATACATGAATACGGAAAAAATATTCCTGTATTTGTAAAATCCTGTGTAGCAAGAGACCTTGAATAGGGCCGATCCCCCGTGCCAGCAGTTCTACGAAATGCCAAACAATTCACAGTATCAGATGTTAATTCAGATGTGGAACAGGCCTGGAGTAATTGGAAAATACTGCTGCTGCTGATGATGATTAGGATGATGATGATGATGATAATAATAATAATAATAAAACGATAACAATAATAAAGAATAATGTGGGCTGGGACAGCGTGTTCTGTATAGTGACGCGCTACGGGCTGGAGGGTCCGGGATCGAATCGTGGGGGAGAAATTTTTTGCACCCGTCCAGACCAGCCCTTGGACCCACCCAGCCTCCTGTACAGTGGGTACAGGGACTCGTTCCGGGGGGTAAAGCGGCCGGGGCGTGGCGTAAACCACCCACCCCATCCACAATCGAGGTTAAAGATTGAGTACAGCTATACGTATAATAAACTAATTTAATGTTTTTTGCACCGTGCATTGTAATATAATTATACAATACAAACCAACAAAATGCACAGTTCCTAAATTAATATTTTAATTTTTAATTTGTTACGTCTTCTACACGTTTGGAATCTGAAAGTCCAACTGCAGGAAGACGGTTGTATATACAAGTATGGTATAGTGTGTTCGAACACACTCTTCTCCCTAAAAGACTGTTTATATTGATGCATGTAAAGCATAATATACCATATCTGTATATATATAACCATCTTCCTGAAGATGAACCCTCAAGTTCGAAACATGTAGAAGACTTCAAAGATTAAAAATTAAAATATTAATTGAGAATAGGTGCGTTTTGTTGGTTTATATTGTATAATAATAAACTGTTAACATAAATAACCACTTTAAACTGCATTCAGTCACACAAAACAAAGCACAACATCATTTAACACACGTGGTATGAATAATTAGAAAGCTTAATTCATTAATTAATTAGTAAGCAGCTACACCAAGACAGCATGTCCCACACAGTGGCACAGCCCACCTGCATCGCAATGAAAGACTCCATCCATTCAGTAGTGATGGAAAACTGCTGATTCAGCATGGTCTAGGTAATGCATCTGAGTCACTGAGTCCGCATGGGCCGTTGTCTCATGTAGTGTAGTAGTTGTAGTAGTAGTAGTAGTAGTAGCTAAGTAGCCGGGAAAGCTCAGTCGGTGCAGTGACTAGGCTAAGGGCTGGAAGACTGAGGAATCCTGGTTCCAACCCCAGTAGACCGGCTCTAGGACCTATCCAGCTCCTATCCCATGCATTCCGGGGGCTTTTGCCTGGGGTCAAGTGACCGGGGCTTAAAAGTAATCACTCACCTCTATGTAAGGTCGAGGTTCAGAATTCATGAAGCTACCCCTCCACCCCAACATACGTTGCACGCAATGCCGTTTAATTGAAACACGGGCAAGTTTACAATTATTATTATTATTATTATTATTATTATCATCATCATCATCATTATTTGTTTTTTTGTGTAATTGTGCTGTACCTGCTATTGTTTATGGAAGTGTGTCTGTGTGTATGTGATATATGTAAAACTGTCGCACTCTCTCTCGCTTTCTCTGTCTCTCTATATATATATATAGAGAGAAAGAGTTACACACACACACACACACACACATATATATATATATATGTTCTTGTTTATGTAACTCTCCTGTTTCCTATCGGGGACCTAACAGTGAACAGGAAATTATACTACGAAAGTACTCGACACTTTTTACCAATGCGTACTGCTGCCCGATTGTTAAAGCGACATTCTAGTACTGCAATACAGTCCTTGTAATTCGAATACCGATTACTAGGCTTCTTTAAAAAATACATTAGTAAATTGTATCTCTTAAAATGAGTGTCATTCATTTTATAAAGTTGCAGCTACTACACCGACACTGTAACAGTGTCCAGGAAAGCAACAACATTCCGGAAGAAGTCAGTCTACTGTATACCACAACATACAAGAGGAATTTAACAGCTGTCACAATCTCCTTGGGGCATACTGCCTTGATGTACAGTCCGCACGCTGCAGTTATAAGCAAGATACAACCGACAAATATTTTATGCAGTTCCGCCTGCACTATAAATTATTGTGCTGAATAAAGTGTGACATAGTTTAGCTTTAAATCCTTCACTGAATCAGATTCTACACCACGTTTCAGGCAATGCTACTCAAAACCTTTAACTACACAATACAAACAAAAACAGTGAATAGACTGCAACTGCAATGGCGAATCAGTGGTACCAAACTCATACGAACTACAGGATGATCCATTTAAAAATCATACTCCAACAGGAAACACAACACAAAAATAAGTGATCACAAAACATGCTTAAAGCGTCCCCTTTTATTCTCAAAACATGCATCAGTCTTCTGTGTCATGCTTCCGGAAACGTGTGGGATTTTCTGACGTGATAATATTTGAGTATATTATTAAATGGATCATTCTGTGTCATAAAGATTAAAAAAAACTCGACAATTAGGCTGGTTGTGATGCCAGAAGCACGCAAGTGACAAATTGTTTAAATCCTAATTCATGTAATGTAAGTAACAATTTACACCACAGCGCTAGTGTGTCAATTGTTTTTATATACACAATACGCATGCAATGCTGCCAAATTAATGGTTTTGGTACCAACCATAAGACAGATTCAACATCACTGGATTACAGACAGAAAGCAAGAAGAAATGTTGGCTACCTTGTACACGTCGAAGTTTTCAATAATGGAGTCGAAGCAGGAATACAGGTCATTCAAAAGATCCACCACCTAGAAAATAAACCCACAGAAGGAAATCCTAATACAAATGCGTATACTTTAAACCCATACAATAACAATATTAATAAAACTATAGCTACTACAGAGACCCGAACCTGTGAGCATGCAATGCAAAATCCACAAATTAACCACAAGATCGGAGCATTCAAACTAGAAGTCGCTCTGCAAACTATGTGGTGTGAAGTCTGTTAAAAATTCTAAGACAAGTCATTTTTAAATGTAAACTAATAGTTTATAAATAGCAAAATCTAACACTCGTGAAAGTGTGATAATACACGCATAAGCAGGGTTGTGATAATATTTTGGTGCTTGCTCAGATGAGGTTCTCAGGTAAACATATTTGCTAAACTGACTATAACGATTAATGACGAAACAAAAGAAATTAAATCTAGAATCTTGGCTGTTAATAAAGCCTGCAAATTATATTTAAACAAACTCACCAAAATAGTAATATAAGATTATATCAAACAAGTTTGTTATGAAGTGTAATCTGGACTCTAACACTAATTACAGAACAAATGGTACGTACATCTGAAAGGGAAATATTAAGAAGAATTTATAGCCCAATGCAAGATAAAGGACGCTGGCGTCCCAAATGCAATAGTGAAATTTATTATTTGTACAAACATCTAAATATCGTGAAAGGTTTTAAAATTAGAAGACTATGATGGGCGGGTCATATTATAAGAATGGAAGGTGAAAGGATACAAAAAATTATTCTTAAAGGTAAATGTCATAATATAGGACAAGCGGGAAAACCAGGAATAAGATGGGAGGACGTCGTCCTGACGGACACAACACAGATCCTAGAATACGAGGACAGAGGAGACAAGCAGAAGACAGAGAAGAATGGAGGCATCTTCTGAATGAGGCCAGGGCCCAGAAGTGGCTCTAGCGCCACAGATGGAATGGAATGGACTGTTACGGTTATTGAAGTGTGTACGTAAATAATTTAGTGATTAATGATAAAATCTGATAGTATGGTGATGTTGGAATAAGGTCGCCGTGACATGTATTGTCATACTATATCGGCCTTTTCTTGTATAGACTGCGATAAAGCAAAGAAAGACTCCATACAATTGGGTCCGGCATGAGGATTGTCAATCTGTCGGGATAAACAACTTTTTTCGTGTCTTCAGCTCTCACTCGCTGTTTACCTTTCACTTATCCCTTTCTTACCCTTATCTCATCTCCCATTTTCTCGCAACTTCCTTTCCATTTATTACACCGCTCTATTATAACCCCTCTCCCGTTTCCTCCCCAAATAGCCTTTACATGAGATCAGCTGCTAGGTTCTACGCCATTTCGACGTTGTCGCCGACGTCACGTCGGCTGTGAATGCAAGGAAGCAGACGTACGGATACTGATATTTGTATACAGGTGCATAATTACTATGATGTGATGTTCAGACCAATTATCGAACTCAATTACACTACTGTCATGCAAATTGCCACCAGTCATGCATTAAATTTCATACAACGGCGTAACGGATAAAGTGTTTATTGAGCGGTGGAACTGGTAACGCAGAAGCAGGGAATTTTCCATTTTTGTATTCTGTTGCACTTGTACATTTCTGCGAAATATTCCCTTGATTTGATTTGTCTCAATTTAACCTAACCAGATCTGGTAACAGTTAAAATATTCCTACCAAAGTTTGTGCCTTCTGGTACGGTTTTTTACGTATTTGAAACCGCAGTAGATAATATGGCGCCACTGTAAACCCTTTTCCATAAAACTGTGATTTAATACAACTAATGTCCTAATGTGGTTGATGGTTAATAACGTATTAACATTATTTCTGATAAAATGGCAACCAATCTGGTAAAATATGAGCTTGTTATGTGAATCGAAATGGTACGATTGTTAAGAAAATGCTGCCAGATAAAAAGGCATATTTTCAAAAATTGGCAGAGTAAGAAAAGTGCTTTAGTTCTTACAGCCGCAGCCACAGGAAGTGAAGTCCGAGTTATAATTCAACGCTGCCCCGGGATGGGCACAAGGCAGGTAGCGAAAGGTCCCATTTCGTGTGGCCTGCGGAGCCTGTATGAGATGAGATATCTCAGTTCATAAGCAGAAAAACGGGAAATATAAAAAATAGAGAAATCAGTAAGTTATTCTCTTAATCAGCACATTGTCATTCGCTGAAGGTTAGCTTCAGAAACGGAGTTACCGCGTTATTTCTTGCCGAGTTCAGAATGTTCCAACAACGTCGAATATGGCAGTAGAAATTCTTTAAATCATATTTTGAGCACCAAAGAAAATATAAAGCAAATCTAGGTGTGAAATTAGTGCTGCAACAATCAACTGAAGCATTACGTCGAATAAAGGGAAATACAGGTATAACGGTTTGTCTTATGTCATACAAACCTTCCTGTAATGAAAGAATATAATATCAGGCGTCACTACGAGCAAAAGGGCACCAAAAAATTAGGAAAATAAAATCAGCTATTTGTAGGCGTGTTTGACAGTTCAACGAAAGTACAATGTTTATGGTAATTATGTAATGGCGGAAATAACTGCAAAAGAAACAACGATCTGAACAGAATCCTAAATAGGGCAGCATTGTTTATTAGATGTATTTAAAGAAATATGTCCAAATAAGAAAGTTTTCAAGACGTTATATTCTCTGTTCGAATTAGTAGGTACAACGTGTATACATGAACTGGGAACAAATTTATTAAACCATATAAACTGCAAGAAAAACTGTCAGATATTCACAATGAGTGAAAGTAGTGACATAAGCGTCACTGCGCAGTTGGTAATATTTATCCGTGGCACCGATCCTTCTTTCATATTGGTAACGAAATTTCTTGTTGTGTAGTTTGAAAGGCAGGACGAGTGATGAAGGGTTATTCCTGATTGTGAAGAAAACCTTTTCTTCGTTGGAAACTGGCTGCGAAATTTGCGATGTGAAGCCCGATGGTGGCCGGCGACGTTACCTGCTTAACTTATCAATAAGCACTGCGCAGCTTAACTTTCGGATTGGAAATGAAATAAATGACAGACACTGTGACGGACAATGTAGCACATTCGCAGTAACGGTTTGAATTACTGCCGGTGTCGTTTTGTAGAAGCAGGGTCAGAATATGACGATGCCGTCCTCTGCGTGACAGTCAGCTGGTTGGGCTCTAGTGCAGTAATAAGCATTTTATTTTTCACTGGCAACCTTGAATAGATATTGTCATGGCAAAGAGGCCAACACTATAAAACAGGCATCTGATGAGAAATGGGTCATGGCTTTCGCATTTATTGCGGAGGAAATAATTTACCTTAATTAACTCAGCATTGAATTTTACGGAAAAGGTAAATCACTACATCAAGTGACATTTTCTCATGGGAAGCCCAACTGAACCTGCTGCATAAACATAACAGTGAACAAAATTTCAGCCACTCCGAGTCTTGCACAAGTTTCGTAATCTTCCATCTCACTAGGAGATTGGCAGACGCCGTAGGACAAGTTCTTCGGCAGCATTCCCAAAGCTCCGAAATGAACTTTCTCTAAGGTTCGGTGAATTTCACGATAAGGCAATTAAAATATGAGAGTTTCAAAATCCTTTTACCATTGAAACTGATCAGGTTCCAGTCCAAATGACAAAGGAGGTAGGTTAACTGAATTACAAACAGTCACGACCTGAAAGATGCTTCCAGCAGGGGTAATACCAGTAGTATAGGGACCTACGTTCCTGAACGTTTCAGCGTCAGCACAGTTTCCGTGAAAAGCATGCTAAGAGCACGTGGTAGCACTTATATCTGCGAAGAAACTTTTCGTTCATGAACTTTGTAAGAAGTGAATTTTGTTCCCAACTTACTGATGAACACTCGCACCGTACGTTACGCATTTCTCACGCAAGATTCAAGGCAAATATTCGCAAGTTAGCCAGGCGGACCCAACCATAGAATCCCATTAAAGAATGTGATCTAAGTGTGTGATAACTAAAACAATCCGGTTTTACTCAAATGAGGAAACATTTTTCTGTAATGGTATATTTTCATGTTTTGTTTACATGTAAAATAACCACTGCCACCGCGTAACAACCCAATTGCAGTAAATAAATAAATATAATATTTTATATAATATTACAAACACAAAATAAATGATCAAACAAATGTATAACTTTTTACGTCCCTGAAATAAATGTATGGATGTGTGCATATATTGATAAACTTTTATCTCTTATTTGTTTCTCAAATTCTCCCATTTATGTCGTTATCAACGACGGGTATCGGGAATTTGTTATCATAAATTCCACGATCCAAACGATTTGGAAATACAGAACCAAAATTAACAGTGCGTTTGAACAGAACGGGTCCAGAACAAAGCGATTTCGAAAGCCTGAGCGAAGTGACGTCGATGAGGTGCTACTTAAATGGTTTAAGCAAGAGAAGTGACCATGCACCAGTGAGCGGTCCTCTTCTCACAATGTCTGTTCTTCCTACATTTTAGTTTTAAGTCAATGCATTTCTTAGCGTACACCGTGTGGACACCTACAGTTATAGAAGAGTAATTGTTATTGTTTCTAAATTTCAATTGAACTTTAAATTTGAAATAGATCATACCGTTAACGTGAATCACTACGCCTGCAAGACTGTATTTTAACTTGAAACATTTTTCTTCACTTTTTACACACACCTCGCTTAGCGCGACACTCGTTTATAACGACACAATTTACTCTGCCCCTTCGACGACGTCAGAGCCGAGTTCGACTGTAATTTGTTATTGACGTGATTGGTTTAAGAATTTATGTACATTATTTTTTCACACTGCCTTAGATCGCCCAGTTGACAGAAACGGGCAAGGAGCCCAATTTTCAGTTGCTATGGTCGCAACATATACTTGCAGTAATTTACGCACGGTATACACCAGGGGTGCACAAATCCTGGTCACTTGGTTGTCAGGATAATTAAATTGTTTATCGTCAGCCTTAGTATCTTTACCATATTGTGGCGGTTGGTTTACATACAAAAATGTGCATATGTTTTCGTGCACCGAGAACAGAGCGCCGGATGAGAGTGAAGTTCACAGGTCGCTCTCAATTGTGGGTTCTCAGTATGGACCTTACTTCATGTCAACAGTCTGGTGCCGATAACTTGGCGGCCGCTTCCGGATGTTTGAAAAATTCTGGACCCCTGGTGCATATAAGACAGTTTCCTACAAGTTTGCACTGTAGCACGGATGGGAGATTCTGGCATTTATGATGACATGTTTCACTTTTTCCGTATTTTCCTCAAAAGGAAGCATGGCACACCCCAGAGCCTGTCTGGGTATGGTGGTGCAGTGAAAATCTCTTCCCCGTCTGAAGCAGAACTCCTCTTCTTTATCCCAACCCGTCGCGAAATCGCCCAGTAACTTGCACATTGCCCATATTCCTTAAATGAAGACGCAATTCTGTCATATCACTAATACGATATGCACATATCACAGTCGCCTTGTTGTGCTGTGGCCCAAGGTGGTGCACATGACTACTCCCTTTGTATTTATTTTGGTAAATGAGACTTGCTGTGTCTGGCTAAACAAAACGAGCATACTTTTGATCTGCTTCATGTCTGTGAAGGGTAAAAGCAGTTTCCGAATGGCCCGAAGCTGATTATATTCGGCCTGGCGGCGTACTAGCTACATGTTGACTGGGTTTCCATATCAGGCAGTCCGTCCGTCACAGGCCTCATATAATATAGGGTGAAAGTAAACAAGGAATTTAAAATGCTTTTCCAAATAGCGTTACCATAAAGTTCACTCGTGCGTTAAGCGTTGGCCCGACTTGACGGGGAAAACCTCCGACTCTTCCGCCTGATTGAGCCCGAACTCAACGCGTATCAGGCTCACGGGTCACATTTCAAAAAGCTTCTCTATTACTGTCGCCATTTTTCCTGCTACACGGAGGCTGCTAGATTGCCGATTCACGAGTGTATAAGTGCAAAGTGTTGGCCTTACGTCATCACACCGGCTTGCGCGAAAAGAGAAATTGTGTCGCCAAACCTAAAGTTTGTTGTGGGATATCCGGCGGTTTGTTATGAGTGTTCCAAGTATTGGCGAATTATGCCGTTACTGGCTATGTACATCTTTAAATACGATTAGTGCTAAGGATTCAAGTCTTTGGAATGTTACACCGTGTCAACTGGAATACAGTTACCGACGTTTCGGAGATGCGTATTGCCTAAATCTTCAGAGTTAAGAAGTCCACAAACAGAACCTGAAATTTCGCACGGTGCAGCTTCGTACTATAAACTGCACACCGCAAAAGAAGACACAAATACTCGTTCCAGTATGCGTTTAGTTAGTCACTGGCACTAATAAATAATAGTAAGGGCGGTCATAATAAATTGCAGCCAGCTGAAACCTCAAACTCATTGAAGTTCGAAATATAGTAATTTGAAGCTGATGTTAATAACACGGGTTGTTTTTAGAATGCACTATGAAAAGTACTGAGCTTGAAATAAGCTGAATCTTCAGATGTGACGCTGTAGATTGTGATGACGTTGTACAATATGCAATATCACATCCTAGAAAACAGCATTTTTCATACCCAGGGCCGGCAGAATCTAAATTCTGAGTTCAGGAGATATTAAACAGTGACACTTGGCGTGAGTCTAAAATGTGAATGCAAACTTACCTGCAGCGGTGTGCTCTCTGCAGACAGTGCGGTGAATCCCACGATGTCACTGAAATAGATGGTCACACTGTCGTACGTCTCTGCTATGACGGACTGTCCTAGGATCAGCTGACTAGCGACCGACCTGCGACAAGCAAGAATGTTTAGGCGTCTTAATAAGCGTCCAATGTACAGTTCACCTGCTCAAGAAGATATTACAGGGGTGCTGATAAGTCCTTAGCCCGACCAGGAAGGAAACAAGCTAATGTTTCTGTCAGAATGGCGTGAATTTCCTTCAGCGCCTTGCCTTGCAGGAAAAAAAAACTTGATGACAGCTCG
>Ga0123354_10013580_pt1 | contig 12646 bp, 12 predicted proteins | sample TergutLab28metaG_2_FD_97872 | JGI IMG/M metagenome (GOLD analysis project Ga0123354, IMG submission 97872) | Labiotermes labralis P4 segment gut microbial communities from Petit-Saut dam, French Guiana - Lab288 P4 | ecosystem: Host-associated > Arthropoda: Insects > Digestive system > Gut ... | reverse complement strand
TAGGCCGAAACATGTAGTTTACTTCATCCTTTATTAAACATCTTTTTTTAGATATTGTTGTGTTATTGACTGATACCCACACCTATTGTTTATATACACACAACGGGGATGGCTCATTTTAGAAATGTGATCTGCTGATCCAAGGGGATCCACGACCAGTTCCCACGGGACCCGCGGATACATTACTGTAATGGCTAGTTCCAAGTTTACTTATTTTTAATTAAAGGAATAATGTCTTGTTAAAATAATCGCTAAACTTCTTTAACCCGTGATATGTTTATTTCGTATGACCGTTAAAATATCCAATTAAGAAATTCCATGTACCCACGAATCGAGCGACACTCAATTCAATTAAGGTAAAATCATGCAATGCGTTGTTACACATGTACTGGTATGTATTCGTAGCTATCTGAAATCAGTTCTGAGACATAAAATGTTATTTTGGATAAGTATCAAGTGGTTAATGTGTTGTGCTACAAATCGGAAGGTCGCTGGTTCAATCCCAGCTGGTGTCGGTGGATTTTTCATTGACATAAAATCCTTCCGATCGCGCTATGGCCCTGGGGTCAACTCAGCCTCTAACAGAAATGAGTACCAGGAGTATTTCCTGGGGGTATAGACGGCCGGTGCGTAAGGCTGACAACCAACCACCATCCTGTGCCAATGTCACGAAATCTGGGAACCTTAACTTCCTGGAACCCTCTGGGCTTGTCCAGGATGTAACGGGACTGCTTTACCTTTACTTTTTATCATGCGGACACTCTATATGTACGTCTGCAAGTATGTAAGGAACCGTGGTTGTTTTTCGAAACCAAAAGCGGTCCGTAAGCAAAAAAGTTTGGGAAACACTAAGCTAACCCATAAACATTCTCCAAATGTTCACTAGATTGGCATCCCTGACTTATCTCGCCGAATATGAGCCTCATATAGAATCATAATATACCATATCATATCCAGTCACCTTCCGTTGGATCTTTACAGATATGGAAGGTCACAATAATATATAATACATAAAAGCGTGCAGCGCATTTGTCATAACACAATTAATAAGTGAAATACAAGTAAGACAGACAAGAAGATAATGAATGGTAATAAGTTACACTTTCACACAATCGCATACAAGGATCCAAGCAGCCCCCATTAGATGAGCTGCGTGTAAAGACTGCCTTTAGACAAAAACACATGTTCAAAATCCAGAGCATCCATTACGCCACGCAATTCCTGTCCACAGTTCGTTTCACAGCGCTCATCATAATTCCCAGAAGCATAAATTATAATGAGTCAAACCAACTAACATGTGAACGTAATAAGATAGTAAAAGAACTCTTACGTTTCTGACGTTTGATGTACAAAGTGACAGGTGACAACACAAAAAATAACCTCACGCCCTTGTAAAATGGTATGCTGATATCACATTACACTTCTCCGCTAACCTTAAATTATCTGACAACACAAGTTTCAGGGTTTCCCCTACAGATGGCAACCGTGACCAACATTAACACTGTAATTGTAGAGTTGAAAAAATTCACGAACACCTACAACACAGAACGTAAAATACACTGCATCATAATAAAGAAATTTAAAAATTTTACCTCAAAACGGTGCGGAAGTAGTTAATACGTATGCTTCGCGGAAACTGCTAACATCGATACACAACTCTGTGCGCGTCAAAGAATAATTTTCAGTACAGCCAACCAACCAACCAACCAACCACTTCTATTATACCAACTTTACGTAATATAAGATGCGATATCATTATCGGAAGGGGCCAGGACACCTAGGAGCACTGAGAATATCGAATTTTTTGTAACGAATTTTACAGGATTTTGCAAAAATTGTGAAGGAAATCGACAGTCTCCAGCATGGTGCGATGAAGATTTTACGCCCGTTGTGGTGTCGGTCTACCTGTACGTGTGGTACACAACAAAGTCCAAAGACAAAAGCATCGTATAAATAGCAGGTGTAACGTTACTAGTCAGGAGGCACCAGTTTGATTTCTGACAATTTTTCGTACATTCCGTCAGTTATTCCCGGAAAATTCCGAAATAATCATAATCATCCGTCACGAGTTAGGCTTTAATAGAACTGCTTCGGCCTCGTTTAATAGTCTCTTCAAATGTCTTCCAAGTCATCTTCGTCCATTTGGCCTATAATTCAGCATTATTTTTGGCATTCTGTTGTTGTTAATTCTTGTTACAGGTCATAGCCCACTTTATTTGTATCTTCTTTGTTTCCGTCAAATGATTCTACTTTAAACTCTTCCAAAATTTCTTCATTCCTTTAGTGGTCAAAAAAGGTGTATCTCCGAGTTGTGATTCTGAGTGTGTACCTGTCTGTCATCCGAACAGTGTCTTCTCAAATGATGTCAATCGTTTTTTTATATTTTTTTCCAAGGGTCCAAATTGCGCTTCCATATAAAATAATAAGGAGAGTCAGTGCATTATATACATTTATTCCTAAAGATTTCTGGACCAAAGATGGTTTAAAAGTGTTTAGCATTCCCAGCATTTGAGCAAATTTTACTAGTTTTTGTTGAATGTCTTTTTCATTTCCATACGAAATTTCGCAATTTTTGTTACATTTGACTGTTTATCAAAAAAGTCCCTGTTATATGAGTATTAAGATATATAACAATCTTCCACCGGAAATAAAAGATTTGCCTCATTACGAAATTTAAATCATCTCTGTGAAGGTTTCTTCACCAACATTCATTTTATACATTGGATGAATATTTCAATTATAAAGCAGTTGTATATTTTAACTACTAAATTCTGTCTGTTGCATGAAATTTTGAGGTATGTTTTCACATGTAAGATAAATTTTATATATAACAGATTACAACTTAGTGTTTAATTTTCATTCAATTTTATATTAGATTAAGATTGATATTGTAGTATTATTCAGTTTTTGTTGATTGTAAAAAGTATTTGTTAATTCCAGCTTGTTACTTTTGTATAGAACAAGGATATTTATATATGACTGGTTCTATATCTGTTGGTTGTTACCGACTATGGATCATTGGAAGGGCTGAAATGAATGGAATAAAATGAAATGAGATATTTAAAATTCTTTACTTGTTCAAAACATTTGGTAGGCACAATGATTTTACAACTTACTGGGTCTTGTCCTAAAAATGCCATCATCTCAGATTTGTAATATTCAGAATTTCCAAAATTGTGAATAATACAAAATATTCCATGGAAGCTTCTTTACAATCCTATCCTATTTCATTATCATCGCTTATTCACCTTCTCCAAGTCTGAGTTGACACAGAAACCAGTGGATACAGAATTTGTCCAGGTAAAATATAAGATAATAGATAAAATTAGTTATAAAACAATAATATGATAAATATACTCACGTAGTACAAATAACATCTATTTACAATATAATACGCAACATACAATAATAGAAACATATTTAAATTGGAATAAAATATACTATAGGCACCAAACATGTAAAATGAGAACCATGTAATAATTACTTATGATTATTTTAAGTCAAAATATTCCTGTAATGAACAGAATGAATGAAAACAAAGAAAATTGTTGAAGGCTCTTTTGAACCATACTACATCATTGGTACGTGCCTTCATTTCAGCGGGAAGACTATTACAGATCCTATTATCCATATAGAAGGTTCCTTTTTTATAACCTAGAAAATGAAAAATGCAGCTCAGTACTATGTTTGGTATTATTCAGATGAACTTCTGTATTTGCTCTTGTACTAATTCATATTTTGAACTACAAACATTAATACAGATAGTAAATATTGAGATTGAAGGCGGAGTATTTGTAGTTTTTTAAATAATCTCAGCATAAATCTCTATTTCTAATACCGGAAATAGTTCTTATGACCTTCTTTTGAAGTAGAAATATGTTAGTACTGTATGAAGAGTTTCCCAAGAAAATTAAACCATAACTCATTAATGAGTGAAACAGCCATGAGATACCGTAATTAATGTGTCAGTCAACATAAAAGATTTGAAAGTTCCTATCACAAAACAGGCCCTACTTAATTTAGTAATTAATTGGTTTAGGTGGATACATGGTCATGTCTCGAGATCAGAATGCAGGACGAATTCACAGTGTGAGAAATGATAATAGTACCTTCGAGAGGGTGGAAGAGTTTAAATATTTGGGAACAACTTTGACAAATCAAAATTCTATTGTGGAAGAAATTAAGAGCAGATTGAGGTCAGGAAATGCTTGCTATCATTCGGTGCAGAATGCTTTGTCTTCCAGGTTGCTATCCAAAAATTTAAAGATCAAGATAAATAAAACTATAATTTTGCCTGTTGTTTTATATGGGTGTGAAACTTGGTCATTGACATTGCGGGAGGAAAGGAAGCTGAGGGCATAATGAGGAGCTAAATGATTTGTACTTCTCACCCAATATTGTGCAGGTGATAAAATCAAGAAGAATGAGATGGGCTGGGCATGTGGCGCGTATGGGTGAGGAGACCTAGGTGTAGATGGGTGGATATTATTAGGATGGATCTCCAGGAGGTGGGATGTGGGTATATGGACTGGATTGGGCTGGCCCAGGATAGAGACAGGTGGAAGTCGCTTGTGAGTGTGGTAATGAACCTTCGGGCTTCGTGAAATGCGGGGAGTTTCTTGACTAGCTGCAAACCAGTTAGATTCTCAAGAATGACTCTGCACCATGCAGCAAGTAAGGTGGATATTCCAAAGTAACATATTTTCTATAGTTATGCCAAGGAATTTAGTATGAAGGGTACTAGTCAATAACTTGTGGTATCCAACTTTATGTCCAAAATGGAGGCATTTCTGGTTTTAAAATTAATTATTTGTGTTTTTGTCAAAATTTAGTTATAAGTTACTGTTGAACCATTAAAGTAGTTGTTTGAAGGTCTCAATTGTGTTTTTTTTTTTTTAATATCTATCGGATTGGAAGTTTTTATAAGTACACTTTTGTCATCAGAAAAAGGATGGGTATATAATTGTTGTTTAAGGTAACAGGTAGGTCATTACTGTAAATTATAACAGCAAGGGTCAAACGATGGAGCCATGAGGAACACCTTTAGAATATCTATACCCCACTTAGAATAAATGTTATGATTTGAGAGTTTATTACTACCTTCCTGTTAAATATTATTGTAAGTTTATTATTTAAAGCATTTAAAATTTCATTCAACAATGTGAATATGGCCTTGTCAGTAGTGGAGTTTGATTTAAAACCACACTGTTCCTTTGACAGAATGTTATTTAGTTATTATATGTTTATCACCATTCTTATATACTGGTTGTATGTCAGAATGTTTAAGATATTCCTGAAGATGACTGATTACAAATGTTGGTTAATGGTGAACTAATGAAAGGAGAACTATCCTTTATAATTTTTTACTGAAATTTCATCCTATCCATATGAGTTAGAAGACTTTAAGGATTTAATGACTTCTTCTATTTCATGTCGGCTTGTACAGTTAAATTTAATGTGGGAATGGTACTTGCATGCATTTAATAAATATGTGAAAGGTTGAATATTACTATTAGAATTCCTTACACTACGATTTTTTTTAAATTTTATCAGCTGTGGATAAAAATGAGTATTGAAAGAATCCAAAATGAGATGGGGATTATCGATTCTATTACTATTAGCACTAATTATGATTATACCTTCGTTTGTGTTAGTCCTACCTCTTTCAGTTTTAACAATTTATTTTATTATTATTATTATTATTATTATCATCAATATCATAATTACCACCACCACCTCCAACATTTTAATCATCGTTGTTGTCGCCTTGGCATTACCATTATTACCAAACCAAAAAATACCCTGAAGACGGAAACACTAGATAACTATCTATAAAACTACACCGTTTGACTGCCCAGGAGACTGCAAGCTAAATATTCACCGATGTAAGAACATCGAATCTATAAAAATAGCTGTGTTAACTAGCTGCAAGTACCAGTACAACACTATTGCCAACATGCAATTTGCGCGAGTACAGTCGAATGTCTGCGGTAGGGTGGGGGAATGGAATTTCACAGCTGGAAGCTCAGATAAGAGAAGCAAGGTTCATTTCTGGTAACTAGAGACTTTGGATGTACATAACGAATGAGGGCACAATTTGGTTGATATTCGCCTGTCGAGGGTGTGTGACACAGCAACTGTGATATCATACGCCTACCTCTTCCTTCGTCTTTCTCCACTTCCTCGCAACGCAAATTTCAAGGTACAGCCACTGTACAGCCGACTACAGACTACTACTTATGCAGATTGGCAAATCCAACGTAAACTTAAAATTACAGCGCTCCAAGTGGCCATTACGGCATGGCTCAGTGGCATGCTCCTGGTGGTAGAATTTAGAACTATGTACTATGACATCAGTAAAGGTGCCTCCTGCCATACCATAACCCAACCCCCTATCTATAATCATAAAGGTACTAAAACATGTAAGCCTTCAAAATTATTACAAAACAACTACATACGTTTATTAGGCAAAATACCTTACTATTCTCCATTATATTTCCTGTGAAATATTTCTGCTCATACCAAAGTATAATGTAAAAATAACAGGGCTATGTATTGCCTGATGTGTACGTAGGTTTTTTTTTTTTTTAACAAAGTCACAATTCATGAAGAATGTGTAGTATGAAGATTCGGAATTACAGTCTTCTCAGTTATAGGACCGTGTAATCCAAATTGTCAGCACAGAAGCTTTGGCCTGGACCTGCTGCTGCAATCTTCTGGTGGCCTGTGTAGGCAGACCCAAAATGCTCCTCTAGAACATTCATTACCATAAACAATAGGTGTGGGTATCAGTCATTAACACAATAATATCTAAAAAAAGTTGTTTAATAAAGGATGAAGTAAACTACATGTTTCGGCCTAATGTGGCCATCATCAGGTTTACATCCGAAAGTATGGTGGTATTTCTTTACAGGATTGGTATGGATATGTCACGATGGTGAGATCTCAGCATCTGTGATGTTTGTTATATGCTATTTATAGGGGGCAACGGGGGGGGATCTGTAATGTGCGCTATCTTGGGGTTGCAGCTGTAATATGTCTGCTCGCTGCTGTCCTATGTGGGTCTCCAGCTACTGTTTGTCCATATCCGATGACTACTGCTGGTGGGCTTTTGTTATGGGTTCTGTATGTACCAGACTATATGGTGTCCTAAATCAAACCACATTATGAATCCTCACCACTCTAAGCACCTCAAATCCCATATGAAAAATTATCAAGGGATGAAACATTGATGGAAATGTCACATTGGGAAAACTGAATTATACAAGAGCAGTAAATATTTTTACGCAATATTTAATATCACATACTTTTCCCACCACTGTGTACACTGTTATATAATATGTCTCAAAAAATGGAGGAAACAAAACATTTTCAATATAAATACACATTTTAAGATCAGGACCACATATGTTGAATTTCAAACATCTACTACAATTATTCACAAGGAAACTTAACTTCTGATTGTGAAATAAACGGCATGTATGACAATGAAAAGATAAAGAAGACTGTTCAACAAGTGCAGTTCTCAATGCCATACTCATAATCTGAATGACAGTTGCAACAACATAAAATGAAGCACAATTATGTCACATAAGTGTCATTATTTTTTTACATAATCCCACAGCACCCTGACGTGCTTGTCTCATCTTGGCAAGGTTTTTACAATTGTCATGGCAAAAAATGGCTCCTGAATTATTCTTCTTGCAGAATTGGTGACCTCGCAAGTGTTGGGTCATTGGTCCAAAATAATAGTCCAATGGGCAAGGTCAGCACCACATGTTGGATTTTCCTTGAGTTCCCAGACTGCAGCAATTCCTTGTGCTTGTTGTACACTGTACGGGGATTATTACTGTGCTCAAGTATCATACCTTATGACACATGTTCATGCCTGTACCTGCTAGTAGCCTAATGCCTTCAGCATGGCATGTCACAGCATATGTTCATATGATGACTCCTACAGCACAGACTACAGATGACACAGCCTTCAAGCATACTGGCACACTTCACATTTTGTAGCTCTCGATGAAGATGGATGTGTCTGCTGCATTATAGCTCATTTCAAGTTAGGGTTGCATGCGACGCCATTCAGGCTGTCAAAGAGGCTATCAATTTCCTTCCAAATGCAGGTGTTGATAGACACCTGCTGTCCATGTAACTTGCAATTATATTGGAACAATGGGAGTTACCTTCATGACACGTGTGTTCCATAAAAGAAAATTAGTATACGAATTGTGGCCGCACATAACATCACTACTGCTAAGTCTATGCGTCATTCAAATTCAGTGCAGTTGTCCATACCTTCTGTGACCAGAGTACTGATAGCTGCTGCCACAGTGCTGCCCATAACTTGTGTAACCAAGCTAACTTTCATTGTATCCTAGCCACTAGGCTTAATATGCCTCTCAGTTATTTTGGGTAGCAGGCAAAACACGTTGCGTTTCTCAACTTCACACAACTTCAATACGTCGTCCCACTTAGCAGTACTAGTAAGTCGCTCCCCATTCACAGTAAATCACACTCCACATTTGCTCCAGTATGTTTGAGGAAAAGGTTGCAGGTACATTTAAGGTGATGGGGAGGATCAAATATAACTGCAGTTTCTTGAGCAAATACAAGGTGTGATCAAAACGTTCAGAGATTTGGTGAGTGAAAATTGCAATTTATTGCTAATGGCTAAAAATATTCAATAAGTTTCAAAATACTCTCCTTGTGAGCTGACACACTGCTTCCAGTGGTTCTGCCACTGTTGGAAACGTTTTTGGAAAGAGTCTTTTGGAATGGTGTTCAGCGTACTCGTCGCATTCTTTTTAATTGCGTCAATGTCTTCAAATCTCTTCCCATTCAACGCTGTTTTTATTTGGGGGAACAACCAAAAGTCACACGGAGCCATGTCAGGGGAGTAGGGTGGTTGCTGAACGACAGGAATGCCATGAATTGCCAAAAATACCTGGATGGAATGTGCTGTGTGTGCTGGTGCATTGTCGTAATGTAGCGTCCAGGACACCTCCGCCCGTTTCTGTGGCCTCTTGCGAGAAACAGCAAGTCTCAGACGTCTCAAAACTTGTAGATAAAATTGTTGATTTACAGTTTGGCCTTGTGGAACGTACTCATAATGAACAATGCCCTCCATATCAAAGAAAACAATGAGCATGACTGTGACTTTTGATGGCACCAGGCGCACTTTCTTTGGACTCGGGGAATCAGCAGACTTCCACTGCGAAGACTGACGTTTCGTCTCCGGATCATACCCGTAGACCTACATCTCATCACCCGTGATGATTTGCCCCATAAAGTTTTCATCTGACTCTGCTTCATGCAGCATGTTTGTTGCCACAGACAAGCGCCATTCCTTCTGTTCGGCGGTGAGAATTCGCGGAACAAATTTTGCAGAAACACGTCGCATGTTCAAATCTTGCGTCAGTAGTTCCATTAGACACTCCAACCTCGACAGAGAGTTCACGGATTGTTAAGCGCCGATTTGCTCTGATCAATTCTCGCACTCGCGCAACACAGTCGTCAGTTTTGCTTGTCGTCGGCCTGCCAGACCGCGGATTGTCATCAACTGATTCTCGGCCTTCTTTAAATCCCTTGTGCCATTCGAAAATGCGAGCACGGCTCAAACACTGTTCACCGAAGGCAGCTATCAACATTTCAAATGTCTCAGCACCATTTCTTCCCAGTTTTACACAAAACGTGATGCACATGCGCTGCTCTTGCTCTTCCGACATCCCGCACGGCACGAACAATAACAAGGCGCAGGTACACGACTCTCTTTGACCGAAGCTCACAAAGGACTGAGAGGCGCGCTGGGACCATCCCTTGTCCCAGGGAGAGAGGGAGTTCTAGAACACCACCCTGCAAACAGGGGCGTCCCGAAGAGTACCAACAGCCTAGTTAAAGAAAATCAGTCTCGGAACATTTTGATCACACTTTGTACAGCTGCAATTTCTTGATCACGAAAGCTAAAGAAAGGTGTCTTTTCAGAAACACCCAAAGTTTTAAGGCCTTGATACTGTTGGCACCCATGTCACACACGGTGGCAACAACTTCCAGCCCTGCACTGATGCAGGCATCAAGGACATCCATCAAGAAATTAACAAGCCTCTCACCCATTGTGCTTCCGTAATCAAATGGTAAGCTACTGGTTGCTTCCACCTCTTGAGTAGACCACAGAGCATGAACACCAGGGCATGATTTGCAATTGTGCTTGTCCGGCCGTCTTCCAAGGTCCTCAGATTCATCAACACAGCCAAACTTCTGATTGAAATGCAAGTTCTCTCTGATTGACATTTCATCAAACACGAGACAACACACTTTATCTCCATCAGACATTGTCTGTATAGTGCATTTGAGTGTATTAAACACATGGCCATTGATGCTCATTCTAAAATGAACAGTATTTAGAACGGACTGTGAGGATCGTCTGGAATGTACATGAAATAGTGAACGAAGAAATGTATAGGATGTAGGCTACGTTTCAGGAGGGAGAGAGCCAATACCTTTTCTTTTAAGCTCCACCTCCTGCCCTTCGGCTTATGCCTATTGCTCCTAAAAATGTTGCCAAACACTGTAGTCGGTACAGTCAAGGAAGATAAAAGAGCTTGTATATGTGGATTACTGTCCAACTGACAAACCTCCTTCGTTTTCTTTGTCACGTACTTCTTCCTAAGTTTGCAAAGAGCACTCTCTGGTCCGAATTCGGTCATGCAACTTCTTTTTGCGTGGAGTTAGTTTTGTCACTCTGTCCAAACCAAGATCTTTTATAAGAGAATGCCATGCTTTACGATTTGGGGAAGAGCTTCGAAGGTTGACACTTCCGAATTCTTCACCGGAAGCACTTTCATTTGCAGAGACAAAGGGAAAGGATGTGTCTTCTTTTGAAAAAGTGCTGGTTTCTGCTGGTACAGACATGTCAGAGGATATAAATGAAAGTAAGGAGGTGTCTGAATCGATTTGGATCGGTTCTTCGGTTACTGAGGTCTTCGATTTGTTGGAATATGTTTCTGTAGGGACCAGCATATGAAGGTATTCTTCAAAGGATGAGGAATTCGAGGAGGGTCCTCCATGATGTTGAGCTGAATTGGAGTGTGAGGCCACTGTAAAAGGATTTGGAACTGCCAATCTCTCCAGCCTTGTTTTATAGCTCACTGTGAAATAAGTATCTGAGAAATGCAGGCTGCAGACGTACTGCCTTGATAGTGTTCTGGCATGCTCTGCATCGCAGGGCATACCAAGTCTCTCTGCCTATAGCTGAGCCCTGTGTAAAAATGGAACCAGAAAATTTAAAAATGAAACTGTTATTCCTACAATTAGCGTTTCATGTTACATTTTAACTGCCAGGTGAACTCAATACGTCACAAAAACTATTCAATGTGTGTTACAAAACATTGTTCAAATACTGATTTATTCTGATACAAACATTAGACATTTGTTAAAACACTGGATATGAACAAATTCGTCAGGAAGTTATGATGTATACTACAAATACACAATGTGTATAATGCGCACAACGTACACGGTTCATACAAGATACTAAGTGATATATATTCACCTCACAAGAGTGAAATACAATACTGTCCTAGCACGAATATCAATGATTATTACATCATACTTACCGTTGAGGATTACTCGGAAACCTGAAGAATTTCAAGTCATAATTTGTTTGCAGTTGTAGCACCCTCTCGCTTAGCATGCCCACCGTATCCTAACGGCAATGTAATAAAAGCAAATAGTAATCATGCACTTGGTCGATAGAATAATCAATAATTTACAGCAGTTATGACTAAGTTATACGCTGCAGGTCGGTAAAGTACTAGGCTTTACGCCTGTCGATCTGGGTTCACTCCCCGTCATGCACGGATTTAAATGTCCTGTACACTTCCATGCCAGCTCACCAGCGACTTAATTGACCTGGTAACATTGGTTCTCCCACCGAAGTGCAATAATACAGCGCACGGCTACATGGGTGGTGATTACAAGCACCATGATTGGTGATTGTGTGTGTGTTTTGTGGGACCAGTTCAACGCAAGTCAACCAAATGGACTTGTTTTTAATTAGATAAAAATTTCTCATGGTTATTCTAGAACAAGTTTTACAGTTCTGAAAACTCCAAATGGCCGAAAATAAATAAAAAGAGCAATTAGAATTATGCTGAGACTGGGTCTAAGGAGTTCTTGTAGAGAGGGTTTTAAAATGTAGATATACTTACAGTTCCTTGTTTATATATTTATGCCTTGATGTTATTTGCTGTTAAAAATTTTAATATGTATCAAACTAACTCCTCTGTTCATGGTATGAATACAAGGCAGCAAAATAAACTGTACATATCCTCAGTAAGACTTTCCTCAATACAGAGAGTTGTCTACTACGCAACTGTTAAAAGATTCAACCAGCTACCACAGAATACATTAAAATTTTGTAACATCATACATATCTTCAAGATGTTGTTAAGAGACTACCTTGTTAAAAATGGCTTTCATTCCATAGAGGAATTTCTGCTTGCTGGTCGTACCGATGTAGACATACTCCATGGTGCAGAGTCCTTCTTGAGAAGCTAACTGGTTTGCAGCTAGTCAAGAAATTCCCCGTATTTCATGGAACCCGAAGGTTCATTACCGTACTCACAAGCGTCCGCCACCTATCCCT
>Ga0123354_10013579_pt1 | contig 12647 bp, 11 predicted proteins | sample TergutLab28metaG_2_FD_97872 | JGI IMG/M metagenome (GOLD analysis project Ga0123354, IMG submission 97872) | Labiotermes labralis P4 segment gut microbial communities from Petit-Saut dam, French Guiana - Lab288 P4 | ecosystem: Host-associated > Arthropoda: Insects > Digestive system > Gut ... | reverse complement strand
GTTGCGCTGACCACGTGACACCCCTCTATCCGCAAAAGTTGGCACTAACTTCGCCGACCGGCGGCGGCCGCTCTGTCGGTATAGTTCGCGTGCGGACTAAAGCCACGGAGTTTAGTTTTTAGTCAGGTGTGCGTTAGAGAAACAGGCCCCGCACACGTTCATTGTAGTGGTAAAGCTTGGTTCCACCCTAGACACTACGTGCACTTTCAGAATAACACGCATCAGCTTGCAGAAAATTCCGCGTTAATCCAGAAAGTGCCATTACATAGAAAAATGTTAGGTTTGGAGTGTGGTGTGCTATGAGTGCAAAAAGGAATAATGGGTACATTTCTTTTGTGATACAATAAATTGACACTGGTATGTTATTCTGAAATTATTTTTTAATATCTGTCCAATTACGAGGGAAGGTGTGTGCCTTTAGACACTGTAACAGCTTAAGTCGCAGATAAATCTGTGGAGTTATTTCGGTAACGTTACAATAAGCAGGGTATTGTCATCTCCTCGTTTGCCAGGACAGAACTCGTGCGATTTGTACTTGGGGGGAAATGTTAGTGTGTGAAATGTATAGTATAATTCTTATGCTGAAACGATCTTAAAGTACATTCATAACTTCGACGTGCAATGAACAACACCTTTGTTAGACATTTAGTGTGTCGGAGGGCCGAAGAAAACCATTTCCAATACGTTCTTTAAGTATGGTAAAGAGGTCATATTTACTGCTGTAAAACTACACTGAAAAAAAAAACTCTCCATCTCCTTGTTGAAATAACATAGGTACAATGAACAGATAAAACAACGACCCTTTGGTATCGTTCGTTGCGACACACACGTTTCGAGGCTTTTCATGTCATTATCAGTGTGGTTCCACACTATGACAGACACTAGCATGCAATCACACCACACACAGTCATACAACTCTGAAACAACATTGTTTGAATAGACACTGGCGATGACGTTAAAAAAAAAAGGTCGGAACGTGTACGTCGCAATGAAAAATACGTTAGGAACTAAAGATGGCCGGGCACTTTACATCAGAATTACCTTGCACATTACTCCAGGCTTGAAGTACCTTTTCCTGCCCTCTAGTGCACGGTTTGTTAAGTTCTTGTCATCCGGGACAGAGCCTCCCGCGTGTCGAGGAATTATGATCGTACATGGATCGATTATTGTTTCGAGAATATAGGTATATTTGCCTCTAATATCCTTGAATTTCCCTATATCTGTCCATATTTATTCCGTCCGTTCAGTGTGGCTTTTGTTTTCGTGTAATGAGTTTTATCGTTAATTTTCTATGGAAAGTGTTACGAAGTATGTTGCAGCTGCTGTCATTTGGAAAACGCACGATATCGAATTCTTTGAGTGTATATATTAAAACAAATACAGGAAATACACTGTCAGTGGATCTGGACCCGAAATGGCATATCAAAAATGTGAAGGAGATAGTTGCACCAAGGTTAGGGTTGTCACCCGAAGAAGTCAAAATAATTTTCGCAGGGAAGGAACTTCATGATTTGATCGTTATAGAGGTAATATTTTATTTGCCTGCTTCGCCTTTCCTGTGCCCAGTGTGGTTTACCTAATTGTACAGTAACCAGTGCTTTTATGTTGTTCTGAAGCTTTAGAATGAAGAGTCCTAACCCCGTTTGATAAGTCAGTTCCAAGCTCGATGTGTGGATATACTGGGTTATTACCAAGTTAGTTTTTTCAGCAACAGTAAACTAGTCCACTATAACTGTGTGCCTCACCACTAGCCTTGCAATCACCTCACGTAATACTCAAATAGTGTTAGTGAAAGCAGAGTTCTAGAGATAAGTATGAGGGTTAAAATTGTACTTCCTGAGCACAAAACATGTTGCCCAGTCAACAGTGAATTGTCTTGTTTCACTATTTATGCCATAGAATATATAATTCATATCACATTGTCAGGTAGTTATTTGTGCAATGAGAAAACTAGAGGACACTGTCAACATTGCAGAAATATCAAACTAAGAGGTGACTGAGAGACGAGAGCTGAATATGGCAGGTGTCTTAAAAGTCTTGGATCGAAACTGTTGCTGATTCGTGGAATATAAGCAGTATCGTAATGGAGGCATTTTATGTTACTGCTTGTTTCTGCGTACATGTTGCACGTTTCACAACTTTGTGATTGGGTCAGTACTGATGGAGCAAAGTAGATAAACATGTTGTAGTGAGAGAGATGAATATTGCTGGCTTGCGATGTTGTATGGTCTGGTAGAGAGTTAATATGTGGAGGAATCTGCTACCTCGACCTTAAGGTTAGACAAGCCTTGTTTTACAATGAAGGTAGAAGTGGCAGGAGGACCATCTGACACATTAGCAACTCCTTTACCAGACAATATGGCATCACACACCACAAGACACCAATATTCATCTCTTATCATTGAGGGAGGCATTTGAGAGATTCATGCAAAACTGCGAGTGGTCAGTCACACCTAGTAAAATTCTTACAGTTGGTGAATAGCTTATTGCCTTTCAGGGTATATATATTTTTATTTATTTTTTTATTTATTTAGTTATTTACTGCAATTGGGTTGTTACTTGGTGGCAGTGGTTATTTTACATGTAAACAAAACATGAAATTGATTACTACTAGATTTAAGTCAGAAGGGCTATATGAGAAGCATGTAGTGGCAACTTGGAATGTTGGGAACCATCTCAGCATTTGCTTATAGACAGAGGGAAACCGAGAAAAACCTGTGTCGAGGTGGCTATGAAACAAGCTGACCAAATATGACATTACCAGAAGTTTTGATGTTTTACTGACCGTGCATCTCAGTATAATCTTAGCAACTGACCAACTTAATGCACAAATTCTTGTTTTATAATAAGTTTATTATATTCCTGTACATGTTTCGACCACTGTTGTTCTCATCATCAGCAGGTCAAAATTGTATTATACATCTTAGGAATTGACCAACTTAATGCAAAAATTCTTGTATAATACAATTTTGACCTCCTGATGATGAGCACGACAGTGCTCGAAACATGTAGAGGAATATAATAAACTTATTATAAAACAAGAATTTGTGCATTAAGTTGGTCAGTTGCTAAGATTACCAGAAGTGTTTAATCTCATTTCCAAACAGAAATTCTGTACTTACAGTCTTAGAGATATATCCAGGAGAGCAACGAGGTGATTGCCTGGCATGCTTGCAGTGGGTTCAAACGTTTAATAAATTGTAATGATTACTGTCTCCTGTGATGTGACAATTTGTTGTCTGGTTGTCTGTAGCGATGTTGTGGAGGATAGTGTGCCTCTACCGTCTGCGTAGATGAATGATGACTTTGGTATTAACATGGCAGGCAACGTACATGTAGCGTAGCATTGTGGCGTGTTCACTTAACCACTGTTGCAGTGGAAAAGCAATGAGTATTACATATTCTGAGTGTGTGTTTGTAGCCTTAGAGCCTTAGTTATCCATATTATATTGTCATCTGTGGTCAGTATGGCTTTACCATATTTTTCCACATTATCTAATAAACAAGACTGTTTTTGGAAAAAAAGGAAAGCTATTGAACATAAATTTTGGATTTTCTTAACAACTTTTGTCTGAAACATTTCTCATTCTAAGAATTCATTCATTCAATCCATTGGCATGTGCAGAATTCGACAATTCCTTGCTGTTTTCAGGAGCTTCTTCCATTCCTCTCTGTTATACAACCTTTCCTTCCACCCTTCTCCACCAACTATTCTTCAATCCTCCCTCACTTCATCTTGCCATCTATTTCTTGGTCTGCCTCTCTATATTATTGTTCCCAAATTCATATGTAATACCCTTTTGGGAATTCTATTTTCTTCCATTCTCTGTACATGCCAAAACCAGCGTAATTGGTATTATAATAATATCATTTACATTTTGATGTATTTAGTGCATTAAAACTGTAATTGGTATTATTCATTCATTCATTACATTGGCATGTGCAGAATGTGACGATTCCTTGCCGCTCTCAGGAGCTTCTTCCATTCCTCTCTGTTATATACCTTTTTCTGCCACCCTTCTCCACAAACTATTCTTCCATCCTCACTCACCTCATCTTGCCATCTCTTTCTTGGTCTGCCTCTCAATCTTGTTGTTCCCAAATTCATATATAATACCCTTTTGGGACATTTAACCTTTTGACGCCTAATGTCAACTATAGTGGTCATACCACACCGCTAACCTCTAAAGTTGTATTTTATATATTTGTTCAACAAATATAGGTACCGAATATTTTAAACATGGTATATACTCTCCGTTTTTTTATCTTCAAAATGCAGTTTGTTTCATAATTCTAACATATTTGGTTCCTGCATTATTCATATTTTATATACAGGGCGTGCTAAAGTTTAAAAAAATAATTCTGGCACCAAAAAGTTAATCAGCACACCAACTAATGCACATACATAAAATTTTTTACGTTAAAACATTTAGAATTGCTCCAACATGTTTCTATCCTAAGATCATCTTCAGGGAACTATGCTGTTCCTTGCTAAAGTCACATTTTTAAAAACACTCACTGATTAATTTCCTTATATTAACTTGGTGCTGTGGCAGCACGTCTTATTGTGTAAGTCGTACGCTGCTGAGAATGCGCCTGACTATGTGTGTTTGTCGTGTGTTACATTACGTGAGGCTCATGCGACATAATCTATTTAACCTTATTGTCTCTGTAAGAAGAATTCAGCGAGATATTATCATAAATGACATAGTTTGTTGTGTAAAAGGCCCATCATTCTTGTGAAATTTTAATCAAACTTCAATTTTTGTGACAGATTTTCGAGTAATCGTCAGATATTAAGTGTCACGAAAATTCATCCTGTAGGAGCCAAGTTGTTCCATGTGGACTGACAGATACATTGAAGTCAGTAGTCACTTTCTGCAATTTTGTTAACATGCCTAATTAACATTCAAGAATTGCATTACATTACCAGTCTCACTTTCTAGAAGATTCTCTCTTAATAGTGAAAGTCAGTGTACCATGGTGTCTGATTGTCTGAAATACTAAAAGAGTGTTGTGCTGTTCAGGAGTGTGACCTGGGCCAACAGAGTATCCTACATGCTGTGCAGTCTCGTCCTTCTTCTGGCAAGTCCAGACTGGAGTCAACTAGTGAGGGAGCCAAACCACTCAATGAGACACTCATTGACCTCCAGTTGAGTGACCAGGAGCGACGCAGCCTGAAGACTGATGAAGGTTATTATTATTATTATTATTATATTTTCAAGCCAACAATTGGACAGGAGAGTCTCCATCAGGATAGTAATGATAATGGGGTTAGACTAGTTAACTTCGCCATATCAAAAAATCTGGTGGTTAAGAGCATGATGTTCCCTCAGCGGAACATTCATAAACAATATTGTGCGGGTGATAAAATCAAGAAGAATGAGATGGGCTGGGCATGTGGCGCATATGGTTGAGGAGAGGGGGGTGTATAGGGTATTGGTGGGGAAACTGGAGGGAAGGAGGAGATCACTGGGGAGACCTAGGCATAGATGGGTGGATAATATTAGGATGGATCTCAAGGAGGTGGGATGTGGGTATATGGACTGGATTGGGCTGGCCCAGTATAGAGACAGGTGGCGGACGCTTGTGAGTGTGGTAATGAACCTTCAGGTTCCATGAAATGTGGGTAATTTCTTGACTAGCTGCAAACCAGTTAGCTGCTCAAGAAGGACTGTGCACCATGGAGTAAGTAAGGTTTTTTTTAAGGTCATTCTTTGTTCTACTTTTGTACCTTCTGACTATACATGCCAGGAAAGCACTGATTATTGTTTGTTGTACATGACCGGCATTTTGTGACACTGTGTAATGCAATCTGCATGATTTATATGAGGGCTGTCCAGAAAGTATCCAACCATTTTGCACATCTTGAGAACTGGTCACATGGCCTTGCTATAACTTGGCAGCCACTCAGAGGAGACCTTACTGTACATCCGTGAACAGTCACTCTCCCGTGGGGCTAGTCAGTCAGCAGTAAGATGCCGTTGACTGTGCTTGTGTACTGTGTGACCTTCACATTCACACATCTCCTCCCTTTCAAGGGCGATTTTAGCTTCAGAAAAAGCCAGAAGTCGCAGGCAGCCAAATCTGGGCTGTAGGGGGGCTGACACACCCGGGTGATGCGATGCTTTGCCAAAAAAAAAGCTTGCATGAGAGCTGTAGAATGGACTGGCGTATCGTCGTGATGAAGCTGATCTGCTCGCTCTGTCATTGTGAATGCGACGGTCACACAGTACACAAGCTCAGTCAACGGCGTCTCATTGCCGACTGACTAGCCCCATGTGAGAGTGACTGTTTGCATATGCACAGTAAGGTCTCCTCTGACTGGCTGCCAACTTACATAAAGGCCACGTGACCTGTTCTCGATATGTTCAGAATGGCTGGATACTTTTTGGACGGCCCTTGTACAGTTGCTACACAGCTATGCCACTTCATTAATTGTGATGGTTGTAGATCGCGACAGAAAACGTGCCCACTTCTATGTGTATTGTGCGTGGCCCTGTAAAGAGATGAAGCTTGGAAAGCTGCGTGTGCGTTGTGCGTCATGTCGGGGTGGCGCCTTTACAGTGGACAGGGATCCACAGTGTTGGGATGACGTCTTAGAAGGAAAAAGAATCACTGGTGATTGTCAGAATGATGGCTGTGTAAGTGAATGGTTATATAACATATCATTTACACTGTAGGGATTATATAAGAAGTTTTTTTCACTCTTTGCCTATCATACCGTTACATGCTGTGGCGTTGTTTCTGAATATTATCAAGCACATATGTCACTCTCCTCTTGGTTTTGGGGTAGGTTTAGTGTTTTAAGGTTACTACTTGCAAGATTTTAGGTTTCCATAGCAAATTTAATAACTGTCCGACAAGATGCGACTTATTCAGTTTAGTACATTTCTGTAGGCAGCTCTGCATGTTTCGGGTGTTGACACCCATCATCAGAAGCTCATACAACTGTAATTACAGCTTCTGGTATTGATTAACTGGATCTACTACCATCCCCTCTCATTGTTGAGTTGCAACTGGTACATCAGTTCCAACTCAACAACGAGAGCAGATGGTAGTAGATCCTGTTAATCAATACCAGAAACTGCAATTACAGTTATACGAGCTCCTGATGATGGGTGTCAACACCCAAAACATGTAGAGCTGCGTACAGAAATGTAATAAACTGAATAAGTTGCATCTTGTTGAACAGTTATTAAATTCTATTCATGATGCATGGCCCCATGTATATAAAGTTCCCATAACAGTTTTGTTGCACATATGTGCCTTGAGGAATGTGGTGCTGTACCACTTGATTAGTGTTTCTTAGCATTCTGAAACGATGGTGAATTCATTTCCAGTGGGTGAGGAGTCTTTTTGGACCCCTGAACCCTTGAAAGTTACGGCATTACGTTCTTCAAAATGTTGGGAAGCGCCCGGCGATGCAGTGTTTTGTTCCAGAGGACCTGAATCCTCCTGCAGATTTGTTAAATGGTACCCTGTCATTATGTTGTCATATTGCTTGTGTATCATTTTGATGTATTCATTCATTTCATTGGCACGTGCAGAACGTGGCGATTCCTTGCCGTTCTCAGGAGCTTCTTCCATTCCTCTCTGTTATGTACCTTTTCCTGCCACCCTTCTCCACCAACTATTCTTCCATCCTCTCTTACTTCATCTTGCCATCTACTTCTTGGTCTACCTCTCAATCTTGTTGTTCTCAAATCCATATATAATACCCTTTTGGGAATTCTGTTTTCTTCCATTGTCTGTAAATGTTGAAACCAGCGTAATTGGTATTGTAATAATATCGTTTACATTTTGATGTATTTATTGTCACGCACCCTGTGCATTAAAACTGTAAGGTAAAGCAGTCCCATTACAGGCCTGGACAGGCCCAGAGGGTTCTTAGGAAGTTAAGGTTCCCAGATTTCGTAACAACGGCTCAGGATGGTGGTAGGTTGTCAGCCTTACGCACCGGCCGCCTTTACCCCCAGGAAATACTCCTGGTACTCATTTCTGTTAGAGGCTGAGTCGACCCCAGGGCCATACTGCGATCAGAAGGATTTTACGTCAACGAAAAATCCACTGACACCATCTGGGATGGAACCAGCGACCTTCTGATTTGTAACACAGCACCTTAACCACTGTGCTACCGCGGTCCTCTGCATTAAAACTGTAATTGGTATTATTCATTCATTCATTCAATCCATTGGCACGTGCAGAATGTGACGATTCCTTGCTGTTCTCAGGAGCTTCTTCCGTTCCTCTCTGTTGTATACCTTTTCCCTGCCACCCTTCTCCACCAACTATTCTTCCATCCTCTCTCACCTCATCTTGCCATCTATTTCTTGGTCTGCATCTCAATCTTATTGTTCCCAAATTCATATATAATACCCTTTTGGGAATTCTATTTTCTTCCACTGTCTGTACATTCCCAAACCAACGTAATCTATTTAAACTTATTGTCTCTATTGTAGTAGGTTTTGTAACACTTGCAGAAATTTCTTTACTGGTTAATATCCTCCAGTTTTTTTTCATTTTCACATACTGGGCCTAAAATTCTTCTATACACTTTCCTTTCAAAAATGTTTATTTGCTTTCTATCTCTCTTATCATTTTGATGTTTATTAAAAAAAAGAATTGCTTTCATTGGTCAGAGTAGACCACAGAAGGTCATAATGCTGCCATCTGTTGTTGACATGCAAAATGATACACAGTACGTGGTCTGAACATAAGCTTCTATTGTCTTAGACACAGCTTTCTCAACAAAGTGGATAATGTTGTTCTCCAGACAGTTGGCTGTGGCTGAAGGAAAATGTTGATTGGCATACTTTATTTAGCAGCTGGTATGTATGGTATACTGTATTTCACATACATGAATACACATATTCATAAGAAGTAACATGTTCAAGATGTAATTGATTTTTTTCCCACTTTCACTGTATCACCGTGCATATTGATTCAATTCACTTTATTTTTACCAAATTATGCACTTGTATATCAGATAACAAGTAACTTTAGTAGGCACAGGAGACTCCCTGAGGATGGTTTTAAGAAATAACCGAAACATGTCGGAGTTTTAAATAATTTTATAGTGTATCTTGTAATATTTTAATGTATCAGCATTAATATTCACTGATATACAAGTTCGTAAGTTGGTAAAAATAAAGTGAAATGTAATTGATTATAAACTTTTTCAGTGGCTCAATTTCCTGTTGGAAGATTGAGTACCTTGCAACAATTGTGCAAGAATTGATGAAGGAAGGACTTGAGTCTTCTGGGATGTGTACTGTGTCACTGAGTGACTGGTTCCTGACATTTTACAGGATTATGCCACCATCTTCAAGAGTAATCAGCGTGTCTCGGACTGATGACCGATGAAGATGAACGTCAAACAATCCATCAAATTCACAGGAATCAGTTACTCTACAGCACATCCTTATATCCCAGAAGACCAAGTCCCATCAGTACCATTTTGAAATCCTCAAATCTCACAATTTATGTAGTGTTTGGATCATACTCTGAATCTAACAGGAATGTTGGGGCAACATCTGCTTTGCAGGCTAACTAGTACATAAAAAAATGAAGCAGTTACAGGGTTAATGGTTGTAGTCTGTCATACAAGAAATCGTGTCTTGCTACTTGCATGAAAAATCTGGCCAATTTATGTGTTGAGTCATGAAAGGATTAAACAGTGGGAGGTGAAAGTCATAAGGCTGTTTCTGACTACTAAAATGATTGCAGACCGGAAGTGACGACGGGCCGCAGTTTGCCGAGTTCTACTTCAAATGTTGTGAACACACATCACAGGGTGAAGATGACCAGTCTGTGCCATTGTACCTGATAAAGTCAAATATTCGTGACGTGCCATGCCTCGCTTGTACCGATATCAGGTACGAGTGTTCCGAAACGCTGCATATTTTCATCTGCTGTTCGCATTAAGCCTAGAGTTTGTTGCAAAGTGGCATTTGTCGCTATCTGTCTCCGCATATGAAAATTGCTTGCACCCCTGTATCAGTGTTTGTAATATTTATTACTGATGAACGTTTGGGAGTATATGTTTTACGACAGCTGTATCCAGTTAATATTTTGTGGTCCTGTTCATTCTCTGTCCATGTGGCAAGATACTGGAAACAGTTATGGTGGGGCAAGCATGAAAAAGAATCTGTTATATTTTACTGCTTAAATATACGCTGTTTTTGGTTTCGTTGCTCTCCACATTGTTAGAAAGTTTGGAACACGGTGGTCTGGAGCAAGGTTGGGCAAAAGCCCACCTGTGAGTCTGATGCATCCTGTGAAAATCGGATTAATTCCATACAGTCCCCGTCATTATACATCGCAGCCTTCAGTGCAAGACAGACTAGTACAGATTACATATGACAAAATGAGCAACACAGTTCATGTTGTAATGCCAGTATGAGCAACAAGATCTCTGCAGACTGATAGTAGTGACCTTACGGTCCTCCTAGGTCAGTCACATGATCATAGCTGCTCAAACACAAACACACAACTTCTCACCCTTGACTCTGGTGACATTAGATAAGGCTCATTGACCTGACAGGGGACATTATGGAAGTAATCCTACTATAGCTCTTTCACACTAACCTACAGAAACTTGCTAAGATTGCACCCAAACATGTTTTGTGTGTTTCATGAGAGCACTGCCTTTCTTTGGCATGTCATGCCTTGTTGTTTGGTCGACAGTATCAACCTTTCAAAGTAACCTGCTCCGTTTATTTTGTGAAGATGGTAGCAGAAGTTCCCTCCAGAACATCTGCTAAACTGTGTGTCATCAAATCCCAAATAACCTTTCAGTATTACGTTTCTCAGTGTTTGTTCGGTTCAAATTAGGGTTACAGTCCACAGGTATATTTCAAAATTAAATTCTCAGTATTAATTTAATGTGAACTCCAATTCCAGGTTGGGGCACTCGGTGGCACAGTTGGTTGAGGCACTGCGCTACAAGCCGGAAGGTCGCGGGTTTGATTCCCGATGGTGTCATTGGAATTTTTCGTTGACATAATACTTCCGGCCACACTATGGCCCTGGGGTCGACTCAACCTCCAACAGAAACGAGTACCACGAATATTTCCTTGGGGGTAAAGGCGGCCGGTGCGTAAGGCTGACAAACTTAACCACCTTCATGTGCCGACTGTCTTGAAATCTGGGAGCCCCAACCTCCTGGAACCCTTTGGGCCTGTCAAGGCCTGTAATGGGATTGCTTTACCTTTACCTTTGCTCTGATCCCAGGTTTAATTTATTCCATCCATCCAGAAGTTTGGAGACAAAATGGGTACATCGATAGGCCCATCACCTGCACCGTGCATTCATTTCAAACATGTACATTTTACAAAGAAGCATGCTAATGGGAGCAATTTGGTATTCCACTATGACGGGTGCACAAATCGTGAGGGCCATTTCGCCTGGATGACAAAATATTGTATGGTGGTACCTAAAATTTGTGTGTCCTCACTGTGGAACTTGCTGTATGTCACCCTGCTGGTACCTAGGGGGCCGGGATAGCTCAGTTGGTATAGTGACTCGCTACAGGCTGGATGGTCCAACGATCGAATCACTTTGGGGGCGAGATTTTCTGCACCCATCCTGACCTTCCCTGGGACTCACCCAGCCTCTTATACAATGGGTACTGGGTCTTTCCTTGAGTTAAAGTGGCCGGGACTTGGCGTTGACCACCCACCCACTTATAGTGCTGAGGTTATAGAAAGAGTAGAGCTATACCTCTTCTCCCCCTCTGGGTCTTTGTGGCATGTTCTAGGGTGAACTTTACCTGGCACCTAGGATTTTGAGCTGCCTTCTTTATTTTTGGAAAATGTATACATCCCTGTACTGAGGTGTCATTCTTGTGTCAGAGTGCCCAATGTGTGCGTGTAGTGTGCCAGATGATGTTACTTCCTTAAAGCGCTGTGCTGTGAATTCACGTTTGTGTTCCTGCTGCCAGCAATCCTGTGCTCGTCTTCCCATGTGACGTGGGTCACGTAACATGCCTTGAGTGCTTCCGAGCCTACTGCGTGGCACGGCTGCGGGACAGACAGTTTTGGTTACACCCGGAGCATGGCTACACGCTACCATGTCCAGCAGGATGCAGGGACTCCCTCATCGCAGAAGTGCACCACTTCCGACTGTTGACAGCTTCTCAGGTCAGTACGTGACGTGTCTGCTTGGGGACTTGTGATAGTAACACACACACTTGGAGCATGGTGATCTCATAAGCCTATTTTTCTGCAGAGTAAAGCCCAAATATTCAGTAAAATACAAATTTTACTCTTGTCACTTTGTTTGGGGCCCGGATAGAAATTTTAGGTTTTGATGTGTCTTTATGATTCAGAAACTGGGACACTAACAAAGACAGATAGAAAGCAATTGAACATTTTTGAAAGGAAAGTGTATAGAAGAATTTTAGGCCCAGTATATGACAATGGAAAAGAAAATTGGAGGATATTAACCAATAAAGAAATTTATGCAAGTGTTACAAAACCAACTGTAATAGAGACAGTAAGGTTAAATAGATTATGTTGGTTTGGGCATGTACAGAGAATGGAAGAAAACAGGGTTCCCAAAAGGGTATTATATATGAATTTGAGAACAACAAGACTGAGAGGTAGACCAAGAAGTAGATAGCATGTTGAGGTAAGAGAGGATGG
>Ga0123354_10013578_pt1 | contig 12648 bp, 12 predicted proteins | sample TergutLab28metaG_2_FD_97872 | JGI IMG/M metagenome (GOLD analysis project Ga0123354, IMG submission 97872) | Labiotermes labralis P4 segment gut microbial communities from Petit-Saut dam, French Guiana - Lab288 P4 | ecosystem: Host-associated > Arthropoda: Insects > Digestive system > Gut ... | reverse complement strand
GCTAACTGGTTCTAGCTAGTCAAGAAATTCCCCGCATTTCACGGAACCCGAAGGTTCATTACCGCACTCACAAGCGTCCGCCAACTGTCCCTATCCTGGGCCAGCCAAATCCAGTTCATATACCCACATCCCACCTCCTGGAGATCCGTCCTAATATTATCCACTCATCTACGCCTAGGTCTCCCCTGAGGTCTCTTTCCCTCCGGTTTCTCCACCAAGAACCTATAAACCCCCCTCTCCTCACCCATACGCGCCACATGCCCAGCCCATCTCATTCTTCTCGATTTTATCACCCGTACAATATTGGGTGAAGAGTACAAATCACCAAATCAAATAATTAAAACTTCACAAATCCTTAATTATAGAATAATGCAAATCGTAATACGTGACAGTACCCACCCTCACCTCACCTCCTCTGCACCCCAATCTCCATTCTCACATAAAACAGATGGTCCCTCAGACTCTTCAGGACTTGTGTGTAAGCTGATGTATGTACATTGTGAACTTAAATTGATGAACTGTAAGCTCTAAACTATGGTTGGTGATGTATACTATTATATCTTTTATGACGTTAACTGTAGGCCATATCGAGAACTACTTCATTACCCCATTCGAAACGCCCTTCACAGCTCTCTGCATGTACTGTTTCCCGTTTTTGGATGTATAACGGGCCTAACATTCAAATTCTCACAACATTCAACGAACTATACAAATCAACAAAATTTTTTGTTGATCAATGTGTAACGTCTATAAACTTCAATTTTACGTCTTGCGGTATTATTCTACACTGTATGTACCAGTAACCTTACACTTATTTATGGCTACGTTTTTTACCCGGGAGTTTCAATACTAATTTTCTGCATCATATTCAGCGTCGTCCATACTAACGTATGGTTACTTGTACATGTGTCTGGCCATTATACAATTCATTCACTCTGTGGCCTGCCTTCCGACAGGTCCATAACCTCTTGCAAAGCGAGTTCTCTACGATCTGTTGCTTCCTCTTTCAATTTCCGGTATCCTCTATTTTCCCTTATACCATACTGCTTAACATTTAACATTCTATCTATAGCACCTTTGCTAAAGGTTGGAGCTAATATTTTACAATCACATCAATACTGTAGCACAAATACATAAAATTAAAATATACAGCGTGATTAAAAAAGATGAGCTCAATTTTGTACTTCTATATTTCCTGAACTATATAAGGTATGTAAATGATTGCAAAAAATTTGCAAGAGAATATCCTAAATTTTCACATACCACCGCTAGGGCTCTCGCGGCGTCAGTTGAGAGCAAAATGGCTACTATGCAGCACAAGATTTTTTGCGTTCGTGAGTTCATTAAAACTGAGTCGGCGACTGCTGTGCAGCGTGCGTCTTCGTTTCAACATTCAACCTCCAACGAGGAAGAGCATTTGTCGTTGGAATCACCAATTTGAACAAATAGGCTGTCTGTGTAAAGGCAAGAGCTCCGGCCGACCACGTGTATCTGAGGAGAACGTGAGACGAATTCAAGACAGTTTTGAGCGTAGACCACGCAAGTCAACCCGTAGAGCGAGCAGAGAACTTGAAATACCACAACCAACTGTCTGGCGTGTGTTGAGGCGCCGTTTACTGTTCAATTGAGTCCATCTTTTTGAAACACCCTGTATATACCCGATTATATATTTACTGCAGCATTAACAGGTAATTTTCTGGCGAACCAAATTACCTTGTCTATAGCTTCTACTGCTGGAGCAATTCGTTCAGTCGCGGACATTTATTTGTGTATTAATTTCTGGTTGTGTTACCCAGAACTACCTTAATTGTACTACAAAGTAATATTCGGTAACAAACTCTGTAGCATAAAAGCTGATTTTTATTTTCAGTATTATATTTAATATTTGAAACGTGAATGTAAAATTGGAATTTCGTATTATTTATACCGTGCATTGTGCTTACAATCATATATGCCAACAAAAGTGTATTAGAGCATTGAAAGCCGTACATAAGTTTGTACCTTCCAAAATGATTCGGCAATAAAAATTCTTTGAATTTTAATTAATAAAGTATCAACATTGTACTGATGGTAGTGTTCACACTGCTGTACTTTATGGTTACATTCTATGATTTAATATTATAATACTGTACCTAAGAGATAAATGTGTTAGTAGCATGTATTCGTTTCTACTTAAATCCCTGAAGATGGTGATGTATATCCGATACATTTAGGAAAGTACAAATTCATGTATGACTTTTAATTCTGTTATGTACAATGGTGTACCGAGAGGAGGTTTGGGGGTTCAAACCCCACCCCCCCCCAGCCCCCAAATTCCGAAGGCCCTCCAAAATCGTGCCAAACTCAACCCGTTTGTGAAAACTGTTAAAAATTGCTGAATTTAGGACGCCAAATCCCCAAGATGTTCGGAAAAAAAAACAGTAAAATTCTAAAATTACCGGCGGTTCGCAATTGTTTTACATTAGCAATGATAAATAAATTGGTTGTCATCATAAATAGTCTTAAAGTAATAAAAATTTAAAAAAAATCACTATATGAAGTGAAATTTCTTGTACCAAATTACAGCTGCCTCCAGAATCCCTGACTAGGGGGCTACAGCCCCCAGATCCCCGTTCTCTCTGTCCTCTGTCCTCAACTGAATTTGTTGAACCCCCCCCGTACAAAATTCCTGGATACGCCACTGGTTTTGTGTATTTGGCAGGCCTGTATGTGATTGACTGTGTGGAACAAAAGTGTATTGCAAACAGTGTACAGGTTAGGCATGATCGGAATTCTTCATGTACGTTGCTCATGATAATGAGAATAGATTTTCTTGTAAACATTTCGCCATACCTGCATTCAATCCCCCTACATTTTACTGTGCGAATTGCTCGCTCGCAGACTGCGTTGGACTCTTGGCTCTGTCTCTTCCTGGCCATGAACTGTCACACGGTACATTCCCTTGAAGGGAATGGCGAATTTGCGACCTGCCTCGCAACACAAAACAAAGCTGATGTCTACCGCTCTGCATACTTCAACTGTTCCCGGTGCATCCCGCCACAAAATAAGTTACGACGTAATGACTGTCTGTTTCATTCGTTAATACAGGTTATTCATAATCACCACGACACCGGCACTTACCACGAACATATAGATAGAATAAAATTCCCTGCCCTCTGGTGGATGTTCACACACATATCAAGGGAGAGTCCAATGTCTCAGCAAATGTGGGGGTGTTCACCTGAAACATTGTTTCTACCACACGGCTGAGATTTAGGACCGATTCACACTATTCGTCAAGTTTCCGTTCCGTCACCGTTCCATATTCTTTCCGTCAGAATGATCTGTTTTCACACGGTCCGTCGTGTTCAGTCACTTCCCAGTACAACAAGTGATAGGAGGCCTGCGATTGTCTCCATCAAATATGCAGTCCCATTCGTTTTCTAAAGGACAATTAGCAGCAACAGCATTGATGTTAGATGTAGAAGAGAAAAATGCTGGTCTGAGTGATAAAAAGAAACGTGTGTGGTTTCAGAAGTGCTTCAGATGCAGAAAATCACTGGGCGAATACTTGACTGTGTACAAAGAATTAACTAGATGATGATGAAATGAAATTTTATCAGTATTATCAGAATTCAATTAACGTTACACAGTATATGTCAGCACAATCTTTTTTATTCCTAAGCAACGCTACGTGTTTCGACTAAAAGTTAGTCATCTTCAAGCCCTTACAATATTTTCCGTTACCAGATGCTTTGCCCACTTTGGGATCCCATAGTGTTTACAATTGTGGAATACATACAGTTAAAAATTTCTAAAAAGATTTTGATTTTGTTTATAAAGTGTGTTATTTTTATAAAGTTTTAACTGGATGTATTCCACAATCGTAAACACTACGGGATCCCAAAGTGGGCAAAGCATCTGGTAACGGAAAATATTGTAAGGGCCTGAAGATGACTAACTTTTAGTCGAAACATGTAGCTTTGCTTAAGAATAAAAAAAAAAGATTGTGCTGACGTATACTGTGTAACGTTAATTGAATTACAAGCACATCGTGATGCCTTCGTTCAGAGCATATCGGAATGTCCAAGCACCAATTCAATTATCTGCTTCAGGAGATTGAAAAAGATCTGAAAAAGAAGAATACGACCCTCCGAGAAGCAATATCACCTGCGGAGAAACTAGCAACTTGTCTACGGTAACTGCCCTTCATGCTAATGTAATCTTACCCAAAAACATGTATAAAAGTTACAAAAAAAACACAGACTACTTCAAGAGAAGTAAATAATAGAAAATTCATTACACATTTAATCGAGAAGGAAACTGTCGATAATATGTCGCCATATTGGACGATGTAGGCGAATTCAGTTGCGCAGATTCTGAAGCCCGGGCTGAAACAGAATTTGCATCACAAACGCAGTTTTGTAGTATCCCAGGTTCATCTGGAAAGCCAGAAGAATATTCCGATGAAAGCGTAGACAACCAAATATTTCATTAGTACCGCGGATGGCACCTCAGGTGTCTTTTGGTGTCCCTCGAAAAATCTTATTTTTGAACTTATATTTTGCACTGGCAGGAGTCTGCTCTTCTTGCTGCGCTGTACCACCATGTTCACTCTCTGCTTGTAACAATTCTTCCTCATCCGTCTCACCTTTTTCGTCAAATTCTAGATTAGTGACAGCGTCCCTTTCACGAAAATACGGGCGCGCGAACGATATCTCATCAGCAAATTTCCACTTAGGAATTTTTATTGCAGCAGACTGACCACTTTTGGTAGTCAGTTTCTTCAAATACTTTCTACACTGGTCCCTCAACGAAGCCCTTCTCTGCTTACACTCTGAACCTATAAATAATCGGAAAAGTTATTCATTTTGCCTCATTTAATTTACTAATCAGTTGCAGTGGTGGATCTGTAATTTAAGCTTAAACATTTCTCGTTATTTACGTATTCGCGTAATTGATATATCTTTTCTCAAAAAATACTTCTTACTTATTATGTTATCAATAACCTTGCAAACAAATCATATCATATTTCTTTCAGGTATCTTGCTACAGGAGTTAGTTTTCGAACTATTTCATTCAGCTTTCGCCTGGGACACTCAACTGTACAGAGTGTTGTTCAAGACGTGTGCAAATCTATTATAAAACACTCAAAATGTGAAGTTATGCCAACCCTTACCCGGACAACTTTGTCGCAAATCGTGAATGACTTTTCGGACCTGTGGAACTTCCGTAATTGGACGGAAAACACGTGAAGTTTCAGGCCCCTCCAAATAGCGGTCCCAAGTTTTCCAATTACAAACACAGCTTTTCTATTGTTCTGGTGGCCTTGGTAGATGCAAGTTATAAATTTACGGTTGCAAATATATGATAGTATGGAAGAAACAGCGATGGAGGGATTTTTGCACATTCAAAATTTGGGAAATAATTAGAAACTCATCTAGGCATTTCGGAAGATAACCAGCTTCCCACAACATTATGTTATTATGGGTGACGAGGCCTTTCTTTTGAAAACTTGCTTAATGAGACCTTACCCAGGATCGCAAAGCAAAAGGAACAATGAGCAGAGCATCTTCAATTATTGGCTTTCCCGAGCCAGGAGAATGGTGGAAAATGCATTTGCAATATTATGCCAGAAATTTCAAACTTATCAGAGGATCCTACAACCATTGTCGGAGAATGCGGACAACATAACTTTTGCGACTTATATTTTGCATAATTATCTGAGAGATCAAGGCGTAGGCCGAAGTGATATTGGGAGTTCTGCAAATGTTCGAAGCAATCTGAAAAAAATACCAAACCAAGGAGGAAATTCCCACCAAAGTGCTTTTGAAGTAAAGGACAAATTTAAACAATTATAGTCCGTCTGGATCTGTGCCTTGGCAGAATGAAAGAGTACAATGTCAGGTTACTCTATAATATTCGACTAAGTTGGTTACTTTCCTGAAAACATGTCTTACAATCTGTGCGAAATACAACAACAGGTAATTTACCATTCGTTCTATTCTGTTCTATTCTATTCAATGCTTGTATTTTATCAGCCATATTCTACCACTGCCACGGAATGCATTTTCCGTTATTTTTTAATTATTAGAACTTCGGTGGTAATAGAATGATGGTAACTTCAAAATCCGTAATAAAAGAACATTGGAACTTGCCTGATTTTTTTCAACTCTTCACCTATTTGTCCCCACAATTTTTCTATCCAGACACTGTCACTATACTTCTTATTTGACATGTCATATAATTCCTCACCTTTGCGCACAAATTCTATTAATTTTTCATCCATTTCTGAAGAGAGCACTCGTTGCAAACACTCGAAGTGTAGTGGAGGAGACGTAAGACTTCACATTATTGGAATCGAGCAGGTACAGACAGGTCCGGACCCGTTCCGTCACGTCAAACATTCTCGCTCAGCAACGGCGACGGAAAGGAACTGAGACGTGACGGAGACATTCCTCTCAGTGTGAACATCCCCGTTAAATTACACATGAGAAACGTTTACTGAACGGTGGCGTTCCACGACGGAACGGAAATGTGACGTAAGGTGTGAATCGGCCCTTATACCTACCTTTACAATGGTATTCATTTAAAATAATCCAGTGAATAAATACCAAAATTTGGCCTTTGTGCCCAGATAGCACCCATTTCAATACCAATTACAAACTAAAAATAACTGATGCATGCATCGAAAAACAAAAGGCAAAACGTACTCAGAGGCAGAAAACATCGCACTCTATCAGACGTTAGAGCAGTAAAATTATTTCCTCTCTTCCACAGTCTCGTGAGTTATTGCCTGCTGAAATAATGCAATCGTAAGAACACTCATATTTACTGAGTCTCGCTTGTGTTCAATTAACGTTACACAGTATACATCAGCACAGTCTTTTTTATTCTTAAGCAAGGCTTAGGTTCTTATATAGGTAGATGTTTTTGGCTTGACTAGCCGCAAATATTCTGAATGAAGGCATCACGATGTGCTTGTAATTCAGTTAACGTTACACAGTATACGTCAGCACAATCTTTTTTATTCTAAAGCAAGGCCTTGCTTAAGAATAAATAAGATTGTGCTGACGTATACTGTGTAACGTTAATTGAATTACAAGCACATCGTGATGCCTTCATTCAGAATACTCACTTGTGTTGGTGGGAGTACCAAAAACAGCAAACATACCTCACAATGGGAAGCAATTCCAATATGTGAACGGATTATACAATTTAATACCTGAAGAAATTCTGAAATTCCCTGACTATTGGTAAAGGGCAGGTGTGTGTCCAACAGGTGTGTGTCCAACAGGTGTGTGTCCAACAAATTTAATGCTAGTGTGACATTAATAAAACAATCAACGAATCTAAAACAACAAATTCTAAAGATGGGCAAACTTCCAAAATACTGAACACTTTCTCGAAAATTAAAAGAGCACAAATGACTTTCCCTATTTTATGAGCCTTCGGATAGCCTAAATATGTAGCAGGATTGTTGACGTAAGTTAATTATTCCATCTTAAACCAGTTTTTTTATTCCACTGAAAATTACAGTAATGTGTACATAATTTTCTTCCAATTGCCTTCTTCGTATCCCAAGTTAAATAATTCACTAACTCCATTCAATTATGTCCTCTAGAAATTAACGGCATACGGACTACTCTAGAAATTCCTCGCCACATTTTGAATTCAAAAGTTAAGCTTTATACCGGGTCACATGAATCCTGTCCACACCCTCCCATCATATTTCCCAATTAACTAATTAAGCAGTAAACTCCATGCAGCAATTCGTTAAGAACTTCAAGTTGCTTGGGTACTCTAGAAAGTATCTGCTTTTATGGAACCCGAATATTCATTACCTTCCTGGTTGCACCGTGCGTTGATAATATCAAATTCTTTATTTTTCCAACTGATGCACACAAATTATATTAAATAATTATTAAAACATTTAAAATTATTTAATATAATTTGTGTGCGTTAGTTGGAAAAATAAAGAATTCATTACCTTGTTTACAAGAGCCAGTCCCTGGTCTCTGATGTGAGTCACAGGAAAGCCGTATTTCTGAAGATGGACTTTAATATTTCTGCTTCGCCACTCATCAGCTACCCTAACGGAGACAGAAGGAACTTCTGCAACGTCTGTTCACTTACATCAGTCTACAGCTTGTCAGGGCACAAAAGACAGCAAACGACTATAGTTTCTTTAAAAATAATTCTCTCGCCAGATCAATTCACGTGTTTCTTATGACACTGATTTGAGGAACGTCAGCCTATATCACATTTTCCCACTTTTTTCCAAGTTTCGTATATATCAGGTCAATATATTAATGTAAGTAGACATTTCAGCTAAGTAGGCCCTGCGATGTGTCGAAAATGCTTTTCACATGTAGTTAAAGAATTTTAGAAAATGGAAGTTTTATTTTGCCAAAATGAACTGATTTATTTACAGGTCGGTTCTTTGTGGAATTCAGTTCATTTTAGCCATGTGACATGAAAAACTGTAATGTAATGGCAGGCAAATGTTCAGGACATGAATTTTTCTCCGACTGTGGCACTTTCTCCTGCCAACCGCAAGATGGGCTGAATGGTAAGCCAGCACAGCCATAGCAAGAGAAACATCAGAGGATACTTGAGACCTTGATGGAGCCAGTACAACCTGTAAAACGCGAAAAAGGGTATCAGTTCTTCAAACTTAACCTCAAATTTTAATCCTAAACTATTTCTGCAAGTACTGTTTGGTGCATATTGATATTACCTGCCTCCATTGTTATGGTGTGTCGTCATTCTTCTCTTTATGGTTTACATTACCACATATCTGAATTATGACACAATTTCAGACGACTTAAAAATTACCTAAAATACACCAAGGACACGAGAAGACATACCTGTTTCTCTTCTTGATGGCTTCAGAAAGTTTATTTGGGTCGTCTTTGAGCAGAAAGTAGCGGACCCCCATAAGACTCTCGCCCAAGAATTGATTCCAGTTCAGGTTACGGATGTCAAAGTTGAAAATTTTTCGATCCTCTTCACTTATCACGTTCCATAGTTGCTGCACATTCTGGTTAGAGAACTTCCACTGCCGTGTGCAGAAAAACGAGATGGCGCCCGTAAATTTGTGTAGCTTCTCATAGGTTTTCATCGCCCTTAACCACAAGTAAAGACACAAATTCTTGTGAAAGAAAACATCGAGAGTTGAGAACATATTCTTAGGGTAATTATTCTAGTACTGGTTAGCAGTCAACTTACCTGGGTTTTTGTCCTAAGCTGAACAATACAGTGTCTACCACGACTGCAGGTAGAATATGAAAGAAGAGGGCATAGATTTTGTATAGAAAGTAAGCATTTGCATTGGTTAAGGTCACCGTCCATACTGACTTTTCGAATGGAAACTGCCAACTGTGTTCAATGTTCGTTTTCATGTATCTGTCCCAGGTAATCGGATTCTCGCACGATGACACGTAGTTGTATACTGGGATACCTTCAATGCCACACCTGCAGGAGTATCAAAGAACTCATGAAATTACACGTCTCTGATAAGAGCTGTGTTAACAAGGGACAAAGAAAGCATGGATTGCATATTACGTACTCTGAATTCCAGTACTGGATTCCATAAGAGTGATTAACCCCATACCGCCCACTGTCTTGACACATAGGGAAGAAACTACCAACATTGTTTGGATAGATTTAGCCACAATCGCGTTTTACACCATAAAGAGCACTATCTGCTCATGGCAGCAGGCTGAATGCGTTAAGATATATGGACATCCCTTGAAAAAAATTTAACAATTTTAAATCCATAGCTATATAGAGTGTTTCACATGTATAAATCATTCGGTAGCTAAACCCGGGAGTTCGAGGGTTCAATTCCCGACGGAATCATTGTCTTTTATCCTTCCGGCCACACTGTGGTTCTGGGGTCGACTCAGCCTCTGAAAGAAACGAGGACCAGAAATATCTTCTGGGGGGTAAAGGCGGTCGGTGCGTAAGGCTGACAACCTTACCACCCTAATATTCAGATTGTCTAGAAATTCTGGGAGCCTCAACCTCCTGAAATCCTAAGGGTCTGTCCAGGCCTGTAATGGGATTGCTTCAAGTTTCCACTATTTATGTACGTTCAGTCTTGCACCTTCGACGTTCCTGGATATGCCAAGCGGCAGCCACGAGCCCGCTGACAGCCATGTCGCAGGGCACCATGTCGCCTACAGTTTTTGTATTGATGTGCAAAGTCCGAATAATTCCAAGGCCCACGCCCACCACAACACCCGTGGCTCCGTAGTGGTTATCAATCCAACCCGGAACAGGGTCGCTCCTCGTACACAGAACTGAAAACGGGAAACTTTATTTAGTCAATAAAAGAAAGAATCCAATATTACGAGAGTCTTGCACATTACTCGAGAAGAATATTAAACTCGTAAGAGATTTCGTTAGTAAGTATAATTATAAACGGAACATTTGACTGCAGAAGAAGATGTGGAAATATAATATTATAGCTAATCTTCAGTAAGTAAGATGATAGACTGTAAGCTGTGTGGAAAAGAGCCAGGAAAAAAAAATCACCTAGTCTTCTGGTCACAGTCACAAGAGAACCGTCACATGCAACACTTCAAATATAGATAAACTGACATGTGGCATATAAACGCTTTCCTCGAAATGTTTCCATCAAGACGTTCCATACGTGGCTTGTTTTCTCCTTTCTTAACAAAAATTCTATATGTCACACTATTCATCAAATAATTTTCCCAAACACTAGATGAACGTTTCAAGTCACGCACTGGAATTTTATAAATTCCATTTCAGGAAACGTAGATCCAAACACTGCAGAAGGGTTAGTATTCCGCAGTGTCCAGTAATTTTAGTCTTCGTTTGCTGATAACCTGATACTTACTGATGGAAGGTCTGAAAACCGCAACAGGGAGATCCCCGGCAAATGTTCTTACTGTGTCTTCTGCTATGGCTTTGGTGTAGGTATATGTGTTCGGCCAACCGCCCAGCAGCCTAAGGAATAAAGGTGTGTTAAAAATATATCTGAAATTTTTAATATGTATATCTGAAAAAACTTTGTTGGCGCCTGTTATAAATTGACTCAGTAAATACAGTTACTTACTTACTTACTTACTTACTCCATGGTGCAGAGCCCTTCTTGAGAAGCTAACTGGTTTTCAACTAGTTAAGAAATTCCCCGCATTTTATGGAACCCCAATGTTCATTTCCGCAGTCACAACTGCCAGCCATCCGTCCCTACCCTTAGCCAGTTCGATCCTGTCCAAAACCCCACATCCCACTTCTTGGAGATCCATCTTAATATTATACTCCCATCTATGTCTGGCTCTTCCAAGTGGCTCTTTCCCTCAGGTCTACCCACCAAAACCCTGCATAAACCTCTCCTCTCCCCCATACGCGCTACATGCCCCGCCCATCTCATTCTTCTCGATTTTATCACCCGAATAATATTGGGAGAGCAGTACAGATCATTAAGCTCCTCATTATGTAGTTTTCTCCACTCCTCTGTTACCTCGCCCCTCTTAGGCCCAAATATTCTCCTCAACACCCTATTCTCAAACACCCTGAACCTACGTTTCTCCCTCAATATGAGCGACCAAGTTTCACACCCATACAAAACAACAGGCAAAATTATAGTTCTGTGTATCTTAATCTTTAAATTTTTGGATAGCAAACTGGAAGACAAAAGATTCTGCACCGAATTATAGCGAGTATTCCCTGACTTCAATCTCCTCTTAATTTCTTCCTGAATAGAATTTTGATTCGTTAAGGTTGCTCCCAAATATTTGAAATGTTCCACCATTTAAAAGGAACTATTATCAGTCTTCATACTGTGACTTCTTCCTGCATTCTGATCTCGAGACATGACCATGTACTTAGTTTTATCAGCATTTATTTCTAGTCCATTCTCCTTACTACCCACTACCAAAGTTGAACAGCAATGACGATAGAGCATCTCCTTGTTTCAAACCATTCCTAATAAGAAACGTGTCAGACAATTTGTTGCCTACCCGGACTCCGCTATACGTTTCAGTCAGACACATTTTTATCAGCTTTACCATTTTGATGGGGGTACCAAACTCAATGAGAATATTGCACAAGACCTCCCTCCTAACCGAATCATACGTAAGTTTACTTGAAGTATATAAACAGCTGATGCACTGCTTCATTTTATTCCCATTTTTTCTCATGTATTTGACGAATCCAGAATACATGATCAGTAGCTGACCTGTTGCTGTCGAATTCCACATTGATGATCCCAATAATTTCCTCTGTACATGGAGTTAACCTTGAGAGCAGGATGTTAGATAAAATTTTGTACATTGTTGGCAAAAGTGATATGCCCCTATAATTACTATAATACGTTTTATCGCCCTTCTTATAGATAGGTACTATGGTCGACTCCTTAAACTTCTCAGGCAATTCCTCCTATTCTAAATAGACATAATAAGTTCATGAATCTCACAATGAATTGTTCTACCCCCCGCTTTAATCAATTCTGACTACTACTACTACTAATAATAATAATAATAATAATAATAACGTGACCGGAGAACGGGTTTGTTTAACTCCGTGGCCTTAGTCCGCACGCGAACTATACCGACAGAGCGGCCGCCGCCGGTCGGCGAAGTTAGTGCCAACTTTTGCGGATAGAGGGGTGTCACGTGGTCAGCGCAACGGGTC
>Ga0123354_10013577_pt1 | contig 12648 bp, 11 predicted proteins | sample TergutLab28metaG_2_FD_97872 | JGI IMG/M metagenome (GOLD analysis project Ga0123354, IMG submission 97872) | Labiotermes labralis P4 segment gut microbial communities from Petit-Saut dam, French Guiana - Lab288 P4 | ecosystem: Host-associated > Arthropoda: Insects > Digestive system > Gut ... | reverse complement strand
GACTTGTGCCACTTACAGCATAAACTGATTGGTTTTTATAACCGAGATGAAAAGTGTTTACAGCGCGGTACGGACTGGGGCTTTAAATAAAGCGGTCTGCGCTTCGTCTGTAAAGGGTTAAACAGACAAATAATAGTAGATTTTCAGATAAAGCTCATGATAAACAACACGTCCTTGAAACCGAACCAATTTTGCAAAATGTAACTCCTCTCCTCAATAGCACACACTTAATAACTGCAAGTGTGCATATTTCTGATCGTAATGACAAAACGGATATAATTTTAAGAAGTTAAAAATCCGTCGATAATATTCAGCAAAATTCTACCTGGAAATTCAAACTAAAACTTTCTTAATATGATATTAAAGATCTTAATGTCACTGTCGTTTGTTTTCATGAAATAATGAGGTAAATGAATTGTATTGTTACTGTAACTATTATTATTATTATTATTTTCCTCTCCCTCCTCTTCTCCTCCTACTTCTTCTCTTCTTCAACTTGTTTTCTTCTTCCATTCTTCTTCTCTTCTTCTTCTCTCCACTTCTCCTCTACTTCATCTTCTCCTTCTTCTTCTCCTCCTCTATTTCATCTTCTTCTCTTCAATTCTTCTTCTTCTTCTTCTTCTCTTCTTCCCTTCTTGTTCTCCTTCTCTTCTTCTTCGTCTTCTTCTCTTCCTTTCTGCTTCTTATTCTTCTTCTTATTCTCTTCTTCATCTTATCTTCTTTTTCTTCTCTCCTTCTATTTTTCTTCTTCTCTTTTTTACTTCATATTTTCTTCTTGTCTTTTGCTTTTCTTCATCTTCTCTTACTTTCTTATCTTCCCTTTTCCCTTGTTCTTGTTCTTGTTGTTGTTGTTCTTCTTCTTATATCTTTCTTCTTCTTCTTGAACTAAAGGCCTAACCAGTGATGTAAGTAAATTTCAAGCATATAAATGCCTTTCTATTACAATTTATTCAAATTTAGTTCTTACAGCTCAATGTAAGATAACTTTGTTTCTTTTGACCATTTGTAATTCATTGCTAAATTTGGTAACATATTTCTTCTATTTTTGTTCTACTTTTTCCCATTTTTCCTTGTAACAATTTATGTCTTTCTTTTAAATTTAGCTTATATTTTTCCCTTCTTCTTATTCCATTTGTGCTTCATTCTTGTAGCTCTCGGCACTGATGTAAGAAGTGTCTTCTGTGAATGTTCAAAAAGTATGCCAGCTGCTTTCTATAATATAAATATGCATTCGAAAGAAAAAACACATTCTTCTGTGAGAATTCTGAGACACGACACTTGTACACCTAAGGGCTGATATTTGTTTGTTTGCTTGCTGAAACCTAAGCTGTTTACTTAACAAGGCATTTCCTCGAAACTTTCGATGTTAGCATTACCACACGCACTGACGACAAGACAAACACAAAAGCTACGTTACTTCAAAAATAATTCGCTATCTCGACGTCAACGAGAATTGACGCCATATTTCCTCATGAATTAGGATCGGTATTTCCAGTACGACGGGAACATGACAGTAAGAGGGATTAGATTTCGTTATAAAATCAATATCATTCATAAAAACTTCTAATTTTAAATTTAAGTATCACAGATTCCCTGCACACAAAGGCAGGTAGCACCACGGTCAAAATGTTGCAATTAGTTACATGATATATTGATAAGTTACTAAACAAATATTAACAAAAGTGACAGATTGTACAATATAAACCAACATAATGCACATTTCTAAATTAAAATTTCATTTCACAATTTTTATATCTCCTACATATTTAGAGCAGGAGAATTCATCTTCTGGAAGACTTACATATAAAGGTATGGTATAGTGTGTCTCATATGCATCAGTATAAATTGTCGTCTAACTGCAAGACTGCTTATAATGATGCATGTAAAACACACCGTAAAATACAGCAACTGTATACACAACCGTCTCCCAGAAGATGAACCCTCGGGTTCGAAACATGAAGAAGACATCATAGATTAAAATATTAGTTTACAAACTGTGAAGTTTTTTGTTTATAAAATATACTTGTATTTAAAATGCACGGTGCAAAAAACATACGATGATGGATGTTCGAAGTGATGGTAACGTGATGGCCGGTAAAGAAAGGTTACTGGTTATTATAATAAATTTGTGTAATTGGAAGCTATACGAAGAGCAAAGACTAAAAATTTAACATTTTCTGTTTCAGATGATGATACAAAAAAGAAACACACACCATAAACATACATCACACACACACACACACACACACACACAAACACAAACACGAAACAAACACACCACAAACCACACACAAACACACACACACCACACGAAAAACACACCACACACCACATCACTACACAACACGACACAAACACCACACACACCACTCACCACACACACACACACACGCCACAAACAACACACACAACATACACACCACACCAAACACACACACACACACACACACACACACACTCATATCACACACGCGTCACACACACACACACTACACAAACACAACACACACACAACAAACCACACACGCACACACACACCACACACACAACACACCACACAAACATACAAACCACACACCACCACACACACACCACACACACGTACACCACACACACACACAACGCACACCACACACCCACAACGCAACACACACACCACACACCACAACACACCAAACACACACACACCAAACACCACAAAAACCCCACAAACCACACACAACACACCACACACACACACATCACACACACCACACACACACACACACACATCACACACACCACACATAAACGCAAACACACCACACAAAACACACACACGACAAACACACACCAAACACACACCACACACACAACACACCACACACGCACACACACACAACACAAACACACACCACATAAACCACACATCACACACACCATACACGAACACAAAACACCAAACACACACCACACAAACACATAACACAGACACACCACACACACCACCCACACACACACACCACCCACACACACCATAAGCACACCACTCACACACAGCACACCCACACCACACCTCACACACCACACACCAGACACACACACGACACACACACACCACACACACATCTCACACCACACACCACACACACACCACACACACCACACACCAAACACACACACACACACCACAAACCCACCACACACACACACACACACCATACACCACACACCACACACACCACACACACCCCACACACACACACCACACCCACAACACACACACACTACACACAATACACACGCCACCCACACCACACACACACACACACCACACTCTCCAAACACCACACATACCAGACACACACCACACTCACCACACACCCACACAAACCACACACACACAACACTCACCACACAAAACACACACCACACACACACACACACACATACCACACAACACCACACACCAGGCACACACACCACACAGACACACCACACACACAACACACACACACCAAACACCACACACACACAAGAAACCACACACACCACATTCCACACACACCACAAACCACACAAACCACACACCACACACGACGCACACCAAACACCACACACACTCAAACTACACACCAGCACACACACCACACATACGCACACCACACACCCACACAGCACACATACATCACACACCACACAAACACACCACACACACACACACCGAACACCACAAAAACACCACACACACACCCACACACACACCCACACACACCACACACACACACACCACACTCACACAACACACACACACACACCACACACACACACACACACACCACACACACACCACATCACAATTCTTGTTAATCATTTCATTCATTTCCTTCTGTCACAGTGTATTGTAATGTTTCCTGCTGTGGAATATGGCGGCGCGGACATATATATTCGAAATCACCATCTGCGCTTTTGTGTACTTAAAATGTTTACATTTCCTAGAATAACTTTACCGATGTACATGACATTCTGAAATACGGATTTCATATTTTATAAGCTAAACGGAACTTAATTTCAAAATAAACTTGCAAATTGCTGTGTAAAGGAAAACAACGGTTCGACCGCAGTTTTGGTGCGTAAATAATGCTGTTCCATCTGCCGTTGTACCCACACGGGTAAACAGAATAAAAGGCAAATATTAATGGTCGTTCCTTGCACTGTATTTGTACCAATAATTCTTATAACATAAATTTATATAATTTAGAAACCCATTGACGCCGATTCCAGTTGCCGCGCGGCCTAAGGCGTAGGTCTGCGGCCGCTCGCCTGCTGAGATTGTGGGTTCGAATCCCAACAGCGGCATGGACTTTTGTCTGTTGTGACTGTGGGTTTTGTCAGGTAGAGGTCAATGAAACGAGCCGATCCCTCGTCCAGAGGAGTCCTACCGATTGTGTCGCGTCGTTGTGTGTGATCTAGAAACCTCGTAAATGAGGAGGCCCTCTCCCACTGGCAGGATGTCGCCCCAAAATCAGACAGTAACCAATTCACGGCGAAATGTATATATATATATATATATATATATATTCGTTAAACTGACATATTTTTACTGTAATGATGCCTTGTGATTATTGTATCGATGTGTTATAAAGTAGATGTAGATATTTTTACTTCAAGCAAGTTTATGGAGATTTCTAAAATCTCACAGCATTTGTCATTTGCCACTCGTAGTGGAAAAATTATTTTTTTTGGAGAATTTTTGCGAATTTTTTGTTTACAATGTTTCGAAACTATTTTCTATATAAAATTCTTGTAAAGAAGCAACTGTTCTGGTCCATAAACTCTGTTTATGGGCCAGAAGAGTTCAGTTGTCATAGCATAGACTGTCGGGGGAACGAAACCCGGTGAGGCGAGATTTTTCCGCGTCCGTCCAAAGCAGCCCTGGATTCCACCCAGACTCCTGGACAAAGGGTACCGGTTCATTACTGAATGAGGGGGGGGATGCCTACCCTGTCTACAGCTGAGGTTAAAGAGAGAGTAGGGCTAAACTTCTATTTCCGCACTGGGCCATCATTTCCTGTTTTAAGGTGAACATTGGGGACCGCGGTGGCACAGTGGTTAAGGTGCTGTGCTACAAATCGGAAGGTCGCTGGTCCGATCCCAGATGGTGTCATTGTAATTTTTCAATCACATAATCCTTCCGAACACACTATGGCCCTGGGGTCGACTCAGCCTCTAGCAGAAATGAGTGCCAGGAATATTCCTGGGGGTAAAAGCGGCCGGTGCATACAGCTGACAAACTTACCACCATCCTGTGCCGTTGTCAGGTAATCTGGGAACCTCAACTTTCTGGAACCCTCTGGGCCACTCCAGGCCTGTAACGGTACTGCTTTACTTTTAACTTTAGGCTGAATATTATCTTACCTTTTGAACATTTTCCTAATTCTTTTCTTCATTTCTTGTGCACGGTTCTTATCGACCCACGCCCAGTTGTGTCACATTTCGACATCATATGTAACGTTCTTTGTAGTCTACCTAAATACCCTATCACATTTGCACCCCACTTACGTTTATTTTGAAAACTATAACGAAAATATTTCTCGCAAACATATAATATTTCAGGTTTATATACCTGATGTTACTCAAATGACGGTCTTTCCAGGTGCTTTAGCAGTCACCTGAACCTCATCCGGTCACCCTGAAGATGGAGGCAGCATTTACCTCCGAAACGACGGAACAAACAATACATAAATTTTTTTATAAATTTTAAATACATGGGTCCGTGCATCGTGAATCGAATTTAATAACTGTCCAACAAGATGCGACTTGTTCAGTTTTTTACATACCTGTAGCCAGCTCTACATGTTTCGGGTGTTGACACCCACCATCAGCAGCTCGTACAGCTGTAATTGCAGCTTCTGGTGTTGATTAACTGCAATGAGTAAAATACGCTGCTATTAATATTAATGTATTATTACAATAATATAATATTAATATAAAATATATAATATTATTATAAAAATATAATATTAACACTAATATATATTATATATTAATATTAATAGCAGCTTATTTTAATCATTGCAGTTAATCAACACCAGAAGCTGTAATTACAGCTGTACCAGCTCCTGATGGTGGGTGTCAACACCCGAAACATGTAGAGCTGCCTACAGAAATGTAATAAACTGAACAAGTCGCATCTTGTCGGACAATTATTAAATTCAATACATAACACTTTTTTAAAAATCCGCATTACCACAATATCAGATGATGTTACATGTTGGCAATAAATATCCTTCATTCTGCATGTCTCAAAATCATTTTCTAGTCATTTACCATCTTCTTGCCATCTCTTTCTACTAAATATCACGGCCGAAAGCTGTTGCCCAGTATTTATTATTCTTGCTTAGTGTAGCATTTGTTAAGTTTTCAGTATAAATTACAGGGTGTTTCAGGAAATTATACGTAACTTGGGAGGATATTTATCGGGATAAGTCACACCGGTACAAACAAAAATAGCCAAATCCGATATTAAACCTCTACGGAGATAATTGCAAGATAAGTTTTTAGGAATGAGAACCGTTACGCAAATTTTAATTACAAAATACAAGTAACAGCAAAAGACAATTTTTAGTTCTTTGACGTTAATATCTGTATCTAACATATAATGAACATCTGAGTGACATGAAAACCTAGGTTAGGTAAGACAATAACGCAATATTTTCATAAATCAAGACAGTCAATGTAGGTATGACGTAATATTGAGGAGTTTTCATACAACCATTGTTGCAGTATTATAAAATACAATTAACGTTAAACAGTATATGTCAGCACAATCCTTTTTATTCTTAAGCAAGGCTACATGTTTCGACTAAAAGTTAGTCATCTACTGACCCTTACAACACTTCCGTTACCAGATGCTTTGCCCACTTTGGGATCCCATAGTGTTTACAATTGTGGAATACATCTAGTTGAAACTTTCTAAAAAGGTTTTGTTTATAAAGTGTGTTATTTACAGACTGGAAAAATAGAAGTACTCCAGCATCAGCCATAATACGACAAAACTCACAGCTGAATATCCGGTGATTATCAACGCACCGTCAAGGAACAATTTTTAATATTTTAATGTTCAGACACAATCTGTAAATAACACACTTTATAAACAAAACCTTTTTAGAAAGTTTTAACTAGATGTATTCCACAATTTTAAACACTATGGGATCCCAAAGTGGGCAAAGCATCTGGTAACGAAAATTTTGTAAGGGCCTGAAGATGACTAACTTTTAGTCGAAACATGTAACCTTGCTAAAGAATAAAAAAGATTGTGCTGAAATATACTGTATAACGTTAATTGAATTGCAAACACAAGGTGATGCCTTCATTAAGAATAATACAAAACGCATTACATATTCTGATTTTGCGTTTGTAGTCTTAGTTATCCAGCAGACAATGCGCATACGCCGTATTCCCATCTGTAGCCTGTCCGGCTGTATTATATTTTTCCACATTATATAATATACAGAACGATTTTCAAGGAAAAATTTACTGAACTTAAAACGGAATTTGATTTTGTCTACAGCTTTTTTCTGAAACATTTCTCTTTATGAGAAAAACTTATCAAAAATGTATGTTGGTCTTCATGTAAAGTACCTTTTTGGTGTGTATTAATGAAAATTTGGACGTTCTGGGCGAATTTTCGAAAAAAAACATTAAAACAAATTTTGACGTTTTGCTGAACCTGCATCTCAGTATATTTATCTCAGTATTTAACCAACTTGATGCACAAAATTTGTTTCACAATAAGTTTCATTTGATGCCTCTACATATTTCGAGCACATGTGCTCGAAACATGTAGGGGCATGAAATGAAACTTGTTGTGAAACAAATTTTGTGCATTAAGTTGGTTAAATACTTAGATAAATTAAAAACAAAATTTAACGAAAACATGTCCATTAGGAGCCGATTTATTCCATGCGCAAGGACAGACAGACGGGCAGATATAACGAATCTAATAGTCGCTTTTCCACACTTTTGCGAATGCGTCTAATATGGCCCTTATGTTTCCGAGTCCGTTACACACTTCATTCGCTGATAGTTCTAACCCATTAAACACCGAGTTAAATCCCATCTGCCATTTGTTGGCATCTTTAATAGCTCACCATATTCTCCACATTAGCAGGATAAGGTTTAAAGACCAAATCAATGGAATCTGATTCGTTAGATCAAAACATATGGGTCTGAGACAAATATGAAATGCTCAGTATGCTCTCAGTTTATACACTGAGTGACGTCACAGAACGAAGCCTACGTCCCTTAAGAGTTACGATGTCATTTTTGTTTGTAACTTCTTACCGACGTTTCGACCATACTTTCTACAACAATTTTCAGGGTAGCCAAATTGTGTCATTACGGTGGAGACAGCAATCTCCTCCTAAACGCCCTCAAAATATTACCAATACAGACGTTGTCATATTCCTCACTAAACTTTAACTGCATCAACAGAACTTTGTAAACCTCACGTTGTTCGTGTTAGGTTGTGCCTGGCGTGTTCAAAACTAAGACCGTTACATCTACACTGTCTTGTAAGATGTCTGTGACGTCAGAACACATTGCTGTTCCTAATGTGAACCAATAACAACAGACAACCTCTTCCCTCACCGCCAACCCCCATGTCCCAAAACTCTGCACGAACAGTGACGTGACATTTGGTCCAAACTGGACCAACATCTGTCGCACTGTGAACTTCACGTGGCGAAGATAACTTGGCCGCGGAAGGAAACTAAGGAAAGTACCGAGCGTAAGATAAAGTTTAATTTACTCTCTTTATTTCTGTTTCATTAGCAGAAAAAGGCAAAGATTTTTAAATTTTTTTTAAATTTCTGGTTTATGCAGATGATGTTAATATATTGGAAGGAAGCGTACATACTATAAAGGAAAATGAAGAAGTTTTGGTAGTGGCTAGTAGGGAGATTGGACTAGAAGTAAATGCTGATAAAACTAAGTACAAGGTCATGTCTTGAGATCAGAATGCAGGAAGAAGTCACAGTATGAAGACTTTCATTTGAAAGGACAGAAGAGTTCAGAATATTTGGGAACAAGCCTAAAAAATCAAAATTGTATTCAGGAAGAAATTAAGAGCAGACTGAAGTCAGGGAATGCTTGTTATCTTTCGGCGCAGAATCTTTTGCCTTCCAATTTGTTACCAAAAAATTTAAAGATATACAGAAACACAATTTTGCCTGTCGTTTTTTATGGGCGTGAAAGTTGGTCGCTGACAATGAGGCAGGAACGTAGGCTGAGGATATGTGAGAATAGGGTGTTGAGGGGAATGTTTGGGCCTAAGAGGGACAAGGTAACAGGAGAGAGGAGAAAACTACATAATGAGGAGCTTAATGAGCTGTACTGCTCACCCAATATTGTTCGGGTGATAAAATCGAGAAGAATGAGATGGTCTGGGCATGTAGCGTGTATGGGGGAGGGACGGTACGTGTACAGGGCTGTGGTGGGGAAGCTTGAGGGAACGAGACCACTGGGGAGACTCAGGCGTAGATAGCAGGGTAATATTAAGATGGATCTCCAGGAAATATGAGGATATGGATTGGATTGTCCTGGCTCAGGATAGAGACAGGTGGCGGGCACTTGTGAATGCGCTAATGAACCTTCGGGTTGCATAAAATGCGGGGAATTTCTTGTTTAGCTGCAAACCAGTTAGCTTCTCCAGAAGGACTCTTTTCCATGGAGTGATTAAGTAGATTAAAGAAGACCTATGTTATTACCGATCAGAGAATTTGAAGAAATTATTTACGGTGTCAAAAATTACAATATTTGAATATTTTTCTTTATTATTTTATTTATGTATATTTATATATTTGTGTAGGGTAAGGGGCAGGTTATTACTGACTCAACTTGTGTGTATATTATTCGCACACAAGTGATAGTTACTGCCAGTGTCTCATAGATGGCTCTAGTCGTCAGGCAGTCTCGTTGTGCGCATACTTTCTCTTAAATGAGACATGCGCAGTGTCTGAAGAAGAGGAACTTTCAAATAGTCCATGTATCTGGAGAAACGTATTTGTTCTTTTGAAACACATGCAATTTCAAATTTTTTACATATCTCCTTAATCAGGGATACAAAATTCCCAGGCGCAGTTCGGCGCGATGGCGCAGTTGGTTGAGGCACTTCCGTACAAGCGGGAAGGACTCGGGTTCGATTCCCGATCGTGTCATTGGAATTTTTCATCAACATAATCCTTCCGGCCACGTTATGAACCTGGGGTTGACTCAGCCTCTAAAAGAAATTAGTACCAGGAATATTTCCTGGGAGAGGTAAAGGCGGCCGGTGCGTAGGGCTGACAAACATACCACCTTCTTGTGCCTAGTTGTCTTGAAATCTGGGAGCCTCAAATTCCTTGAACACTTCAGGCCCTCTCCAGGCCTCTAATGGGATTGCTTTATCTTGTATTGCGTTAGTTTGAATAGGCTTACTGTAAGAAGCAAACACTGTGTCACTTCAATCTGCTGCATCCATCGCGCTAACTTCCATATGCCTCATGTTTGGAACCAGTGCTATGATCGATTTGAGACTATTTCCTCCATGCGTATGAGATTTTCGATCTTCTGGATTGTTAGTTACACACTGAACTAGTAGTTGTAGTCATATACTCTATTGATATTTACATACTGGAATGGTAGTTATATACTGGACTGGTAGTTGTAGTTATATAAGGTAATGATATTTATATACCGGGTTGGTTGTTACATACTGAACTGTTACTTACATAATGGATTGGTAGTTATAAACTGGGCTGGTAGTTGTAGTTATATACTGTGATATTATTTATATATTGGACTGGGAGTTATACACTGGACCGGTAGTTATATACTGGAATGGTAGTTATATACTGAAATGTTAGTTACATACTGGACTGATAGTTATATACTAGAATGGTAGTTATACACTGGACTGATAGTTATATACTGAAATGTTAGTTATATACTGGACTGATAGTTATATACAGGAATGGTAGTTATATCCTGGACTGGTAGTTATATACTGGCATGGTAGTTATATACTGCACTGGTAGTTATACACTGAAATTTTAGTTTTATACTGGACTGGTAGTTTTACACTGGAATGTGAGCTATATACTGGATTGGTAGTTATATACTATATATACTGAAATGTTAGTTATATACTGGACTGGTAGTTGTAGTTAAATACTCTAATATTATTTATATACTGGACTGGTAGTTATACACTGGAATGATAGTTATATACTGCACTGCTAGTTATACAATAGAATGTTAATTTATATTGGACTGGTAGTTACAAACTGGACTGTTAATATATACTGAAATGTTAGTTATATACTGGAATGGTAGTTATACACTGGAATGTTAGTTATATATAGTGGACTGGTAGTTATATACTGGACTGCTAGTTATACACTAGAATTGTAATTGTATACTGGACTGGTAGTTGTAAACTGGACTGGTAGTTATACCCTAGAATGGTAATTGTATACTGGACTGGTAGTTATAAACTGGACTGATAGATATATACAGAAATGTTAGTTATATACTGGAGTGTTAGTTATTTACTGTAATGTTAGTTAAATACTGGACTGGTAGTTATATACTGGAATTTAATTATACACTGCACTGGTAGTTATACACTGGAATGTTAGTTATATACTGGATTGGTAGTTATATACTGGAATTTAATTATATACTGGACTGGTTGTTATATACTGGAATGTAGTTATATACTGGACTGGTAGTTACATACTGGACTGCTAGTTATACACTATAATGTTAATTGGATACTGGAATGGTAGTTATAAACTGGACTGGTAGATTTATATACTGAAATGTTAGTTATACACTATAATGGTAGTTATATACTGGACTTGTAGTTATGTACTGGAATTTAATTATATACTGGACTGGTAGTTATACATTGGAATATAGTTATATATTGGACTGATAGTTATATACTGGAATTTATTTATATACTGGAATGTTTAGTTATATACCTTCCTTTCGGGACTGATAAGTTTTCCTGAAACATTACTAAATGTCTTCTAATGTACGCCGCGCAACGCCCCAGAAGAGCGAATATCTCATCATTATACATGTTTTTACCCCTTACTAAGGACGGCGTTGACGTCACTGCCCTTTTCACGTCGATCCGTACAGTATCCTGGAATTTAGAGTTTAAATAAATTATCTTACTTGCTGTAAAAGAATAAAAATTGTAAAGGTATGTTATGTAAAACTGTAAGTCTTATTCCCAAATCCCTCAACGACAGCAAATAATAATGCCACAATATTCCAAATACTTATTTGATATACTGGCACTTATTAACCGGCCTCGAAGACAAGTTCCAATTTTATAAACGTGTGTGGGTGTGTGTGTGTGAGGTGTGTGCGTGTGTGTGGGTGTGTGTGTGAGGTGTTTGCTTGTGTGTGTGTGTGTGTGGTGTGTGTGTGAGTGCGGTGTGTGTTTGTGTGCTGTGTGTGGGGTGTGTGCGTGTGTGTGCGATTTGTGTGTGTGTGTGTGTGTGTGTTGTGTGTTTGTTGTGTGTGTGGTGTGTGTGTGTGTGGTGTGTGTGTGTGTGGTGTGCGTGTGTGTGTGGTGTGTGTGTGTGGTGTGTGTGTGTGGTGTGTGGGTGG
>Ga0123354_10013576_pt1 | contig 12649 bp, 7 predicted proteins | sample TergutLab28metaG_2_FD_97872 | JGI IMG/M metagenome (GOLD analysis project Ga0123354, IMG submission 97872) | Labiotermes labralis P4 segment gut microbial communities from Petit-Saut dam, French Guiana - Lab288 P4 | ecosystem: Host-associated > Arthropoda: Insects > Digestive system > Gut ... | reverse complement strand
ATGTTTTGTCCTTTTACACCACTAGCACCACAGTCACCTCCACCATTACTACTACTACTACTACTACTACCACCACCACCACCACCACCACCACCACCACCACTACTACTACTACTACTACTACCACCACCACCACCACTACCACCACCACTACAACAACTACTACTACTACTACTACCACCACCACTACTACTACCACCACCACCAACACTACTACTACCACAACCACTACTAATACTACTACTACTACTAACACCACCACCACCGCAGCAACTACACGTGTCATATAAATCAACGTAGCTCTGAAAAGTCAGAGTCACTTTACTGTAACTACGACAATAACAGAAATAACATATGTAAGTTTTCAGGTGTGCTGGCTTACTGCAAGTGTGTCGAATAGCACTGTACCAACAAAGCAGGCCTACAATCAGAGCTGCGTATTTTCGGTTGCCTACATTAAACATTCCTATATCATCTGTAGTTCCTCTCCGTAGTCTCTTTAGCGGCCACTGGAACGAAATAAATTCACCCTGAAGCTGGAGGCATCCAAATTCTTCGAAACGGCGTAACATGCTTATCATTACACATGGCATACTCCAGAAGACCATCGTTTGTACAACAGAACAGTATGCTGCGCACGAAACCTTCTCTCTCTTTTGTTACGCCAAAAAGAGTACGTTAAAGAAATGGGAAGTGATCGTTTATGGATTGGATTGAATTGGATTAGGTTAGGGTATAGGCGTGAGCTCAAGCGGTGACAGTAATTAACCTTCCGAGTTCCAAAAAAGTGATGAATTTATTAAAAAAACTGTCCTAGCTTTAAAATTACTCATCCCATTGTGAAGTTAGAGGCTAATATGCAAAGAAAGAAAACTGCGCTTCTAAAATACAAATTCTTTGCTCCTGCCCACATACCCTTCAGTACCATTGCGGTAGACATTTAGAATGGACGAACGAGAGTTAACTGTTCTTGGCTGTGACTAACCGACAGGCCCATGTCTCTTTCATCAGTCCATACGCTGGTGGCCTCCAGCGGAGTATCTCGGAATCACAACTTTCTGCTCCTGGCTAAGTAACGTACATTTCTTAGTTATGCAATATTTCATTTGGCATGCTGCGGCGGCTTAGATGGTAAGAAAGAAACCTTCTCGCTGCAAGTAACCAAGGTGTGTACGTGCAATTAAATTAAATGTTCTCATAGAATTATTTCTGTGGAATCTTATACCGATGTTGAATAGAGGAGAGATACTGCCGTTAATTGTTGAAAGATGGCGGAACTGATGAAAACACCTTCCAAATCCAGGAGTCGGGTTACAGTAATTGGCGTAGCGATTAGGCAACGGGCTGGATGGCAGGGGAGTAGTCGTTCGATGCCCGTAAGGTATTTTTCTTTATTCCGAAACATCCAGACAGACTATGGGGTCCACCCTGATTCTTATTAAATGATAACCCGGGACTCATTTTTGGCGTAAAGCGGCCGGGTCGCGAAGGTGGTCGCTTACCTCCATCTAGTGGAAAAGTTGGAGCTATACCTCCATTCCCGCTATATGATTCGCAGAGGTACAGCTTTACCTTGTTTTTCCTGTTAAATCCCGTGATTCTAAGTTTGATGTATTGTGAGCAACTTTAAAGGAACGGAATATCTTGCGATTCGTAGGCATTAGTACTTTTTATCCTACTCTCGACAGTAATCAGTATTGCTCCTATGTACATTGTCGAGCATAGGTGAACATTCAGTATGAGTTGTACATGGATTATGCTGCGAATTTGGAAACAAGATCATCGCTATTCTGATCATTATGCCATCATCATCATCATCGTCATCATCCAGTATTACTTAATAATTCTGTATGTCTAGGAATATTGGTAAGAGGCCTACAAAAATTTTAGCCTTCCTTCTAAGAATTTTTCTTCTTGCTTAATGTAAGACAACAAGAATGCTACTCGAAAATTATATTTATCTCGCGGTTTTACGGCGATATGTAATTCAAAATAGGAGCCAAGCACATGTAATTTTGTGTGAGGACAATTTACAGAGATCTGTCATAAATTTTAGTAAGAATGTAATTTCGGATGATAACTACTAAAAACCTGGTGATCGTGCGCTGTTTCAGGCTGTGCCTGACAAATATAATCCCTTTGGAATATCTGCGATTGGAAATTATGGAGCCAAACGGATCTTATTAGTAGTATAATTCTTACTTGATATTGTTTATAGTCTAGCTACATACATTGAAGCATTTAAGAAGAAATATGTAACGTAATTTCTTCCCTAGATACTTGATATTTTGTTTTTTGCTCACTGTCTTGTTCTTCGCACAGATTGAAACTCTCGCCGTCATAAAACCATGAAGCAAATTCCTTCTTTAATATCTAACATTCGATCCACAGTCACCACATTCCCTACTTGTTTTGGAACCCGATATTTTATTGTCCTGTCTACAAGACCCACCACTAAACGTAACGTACATTAGGAGATTAGATCCATCATTCCGACAATCCATTTTAATTTTAATTTTAACATTCTTTCTCCCATATTACCGTCGGAATCCAAATTGATCTGTTTATTGCAGGGCTTTCCACGGAAAGCTTGCTCGTCATCGTCATTCGCACCCTCCCTGTTACATGTTCGGCTGCCTAAACCTCCTTGATCTTACAACAGTGTTCGCAGAATCTCGTGGTCAGACCATGTCGCGTCTGGCGAAGAACACGCCCTAAAAATGATGAACTTCATGTTGCAGTTTTCTCTGGTGCTCTTTTGTTTGTTCTCTGTTACTTAACCATTAGTTATCAGCCTACCGGATCTGTGGTCTTCAACTAGAATGAGGAATCAAGTTTTATAGGACTCTTCTTTTTGAAGTTTCCAAGTCTTAGTCCGTGGGTGATGCGCTGGAGAGAGAAATAACTCTCAGATGATTGGTGAGAATTTATCTTCCTTTAATTTATTCGCAAACTAGCTAATAAAAATGTGATACCTTCTTGTTCCTGCGTAAATACTTATCCAGCCGTGGGCCGGGTAGCTCAGTCGGTATAGCGACTGACTACGGGTTCGACGGTCCGCGATCGAATCCCGGTGGGGACGAGATTTTCCTCCCGTCCAGACCGGCCCTGGCGCCCAACCAGTCTCCTGTAAAATGGGTACCGGGTCTTTCCCGGGGTTAAAGTGCGGCCAAGCCGTGCTGCTGACCACTCACTCCCTTCTAGTGCCGCGGTCATGGAAGAGTAGACCTATACCTCTATCCACCCTCTGGGTCACACCGAGCCTGTAACGGGATCACTTTACCTTTTTATTATCCAGCCGGGAGACCGTAGCTGTATTACCAGTCGCAGGAAACGTTAGAGTATTTGATATATGAAATATGTAATTAATACAAGACTGCTCGGTCTGTGGCATTGACTGGCCTGCGAGGTCAGCGAACAGAATTAATTCCAGGAAGGTACAGGCATCCGCTCCACCATCATTGTCTCCAGACCAACCTTCAGTCCGTTCGGTCTCCTAGGTGTAAAAGAAGTTATAACGATCGGACTATCATGGTGACATTTGTAACCGACATGGATAGTGACTTGCGTTATAGGGACTTTTTAAATTTACTTCACTGCTTTAAATTTAAACTGGATATTTTTATGCGAAAGAAAATTGAATCACTGTGTTTTCAAAATTGTGTTTAATGTCTTTTAAAACAAAATAGAAAGACGAATTTAAATTCAGTTTCTAATTAAGGTCGGATATTTGTTTTTCGTGTCGAGCCTCACTTGGTGTTCATGACAATATATAAAGTCTGCAGCCGTAATCGGCATGGGGTGTGCTATCTAACGAAAAGTTTGGGCTGTTCCTTTTCCTGTGTTTTGTTCCTTGTCGGACACCCTATTCACATGTGTGTGTGTGTGTATGGCCAAATGTATTCGATTCAATTTACAATATTTTATAAATGTACACAAATACATACATACCTCTGTGCAGGGCCACAGTCAGTCAAGCTTTGTCAAGCACCTTTTGCCTTACAGATACAGTCTTCTTATTTTGGACATTGTCCATCGCGTAACATGTAACACCATCCTCAAAATCTTATAGTGTTGAACCTTTTGCTATATATCACGTAACCATTTTTATAACCGCAGCTTATTCAGTCGAATGGTTTTAAACAAAAATTTCATGTAACCAAAAGACCATTTTATATATATCATGGAGTTGGGCCACTTGTTGACCCGTTCCGGTCTCACGAGACCAGAAGTCTGTTCAAAGGTCTTCCATGATTCCTTCTTCCAGTTGGGGAGTAGTGTTTTATTATCCTGAGTAATCTATTTCTAGGCATTCTATTTATATCTTTTATCCAGCTTCTCTTGTATTCCAGTAATTTGTCCAAAATTGGTGTTATTTTTAACTCCTTTGCAATTTGTGCATTTGTTTAGTAATCTGTCTAAGCCTATCCAACTGTTCTTCTCATGTATTTCATCTCTGCTGCTGTTATTCTTCTGGCGTCACTTGCTTTAATAGTCCAAGTCTCGCTGCCATACAACAAAACTGGAAGGACTAGTGTATTGTCCAACGGACTATTTAAAATATAACTTCCTACATCTCAGTGAGAATGTGGGTGTCTATTTCGAATGTAAACACTATAATATTGAGAGCTTTACTTGATCTTTATTGTGAAAATCATACTGAACACATGTACTTATTATCAGTGATAAAGAAGGTGGTACAGATAATTACCGGTACATTAACGAATTCAAAACCATATTAAAAATATTTTGCATTTTCAGAAATTATAATTGTTACATTATTTAAATTGTGTCAGTCAGTGTTTATAGAGCGTTAAAGAATTTTCAGTAAATGAAAACCTCTTTTATAATTACGTGATACAAAATTCTAAAAATAAGAAAGCCTGAGACGAAGTGATTGTTAATACAATCGTGTCTAGATTATAAATTCTGGTTACAAATACGACTAAACGTTGAAAGTTTTAAATCTTTTTAATGAAAATTAACACAAATGAATGCTTTCTGCTACGTCTCATTAATTATGGTAATATAAAACCCTTTTACTCACACAGAAAATTAATTCCCCTCGAAACAACCCAGAGACTCGCAGAATAAGAGCGAAATGTTGTTACAGGCCACTGAATTTCTTACCTGAAAGAAGTGGAAGGTCAGCTGCGTTAGTCTCCACCTGCTGCCTTTTGCATATGTTTTAAATGCTACGATCTCTCTACCGGATGACGATATGCAAATTTTGGTTAATTATAAGCAATTCTTAAATGTTTCTCGGCCTAGTGTAACATGAGTATATTATAGTTGTCTGAATTTGAGAACACATACACACACACACACACACACACACATTAACATCAGCTGATGGCTGATCACGGAATATGGCTCAGTGTTTGAAGCATTCTGCTTGGTGCCAAGAAGAATGTAAGGGAGGTTATTTTTATCGTTGCGCCATGCATCTTGATATCATCAAAGTCACACATTCACCAACAAAAGCACTTTATATCAGCCTTATAAATCACCAAAATTTACATTAAAAATTGTATTAAAACTGCTGCTACATGTTTCGGTCTACGATCATCATCAGGGAGTCTCACTCTACACAGCACACGCACCACCATGAACTTGATACAACATGTTGCCACACCACCGCATAGTCTATAACGACGTACTCTAACCGACTATTTATAAATATGACTTTAGCTAGTTTCAATTGTAAGGTCCCTGATGATGGCCGTAGACCGAAATATGTAGGAGCAGTTTTAATGTAAGTTTTAAAGTAAAATTTAGTGATTTATAAGGATGATATAAAGTGAATCTGTCGGTGAATGTGTGACTTTGATAAGCGAGGTTAACTTGGATATTTCCGGTTTGTTTAATGATGGTGTCTGAACTGTTCAGTTTATGTTGGGTGGACTTGTTAAGCGTTAGAATATGTTCGTAATCAAAGCTAACGCATATTCGGCAACTGAACTTAGTATGTACAGTAAAATAAATTCAGACGAATTTTACCATTTCGTATGAAAATTCCTTACTCAAATTTTCATTTCAGTGCATCGTGACCCTAACAGAAGGACAAGTGTTTTTACACTTGTTGTTGCTATTTTTCTGATACAATTTATTCTTCCCTTCTTTGTCTCTTTTCCATTCATTCTGTATTTTTTTGTCCTTTGTTTTTTTCTCATTGTTTCTTTCCTTCTTTAATACAGCTAATTTCTTTACATTTAGTTGTTCTTATACATGACTTTGTAGTAGATTAAGTTAGGCAGGTACATTTTTTTCTACTAATTTGTATAGCATTATGTGTGCACAGACTTAAGGCGCAAGTCTGGTAACAGATGAGGACTTGACGTTGTGTGAGGTACAGGAAATAGAGGAGGTGGTGCTGGTTTATTTGAAGTTTCCTACTATCCGGGTGTTCCACTGGAAATAGAAACGTCATTAATCCACTCGTATTCGATCCCATGTGCTTCTTACTGACGCTGCAACGTCCTCTTCGGCGCTACTGTACTGTACGGAAAACAGTCTTGTATTCTAAGGCCCCTTAATTACAGATTAACACAAGCATTAGTGTATTTAGATGGTATGGACAATCACAATGAATCTGCCATTACAGGACAACAAAGAAAGGCATTGAGAAATATTCATGCCTGTGCAGAGATTCAAACTCGGGATCTCAGACTTGGATTGGGCATAGACTAATATGGAACTGTTAACTCCACTGACTGTCGGTGACTTTGTTACTGGCTGACGTACTGCTTTACAGTGTTTAAGATTCTCTTGAATGTCTATATTTGTGGGGACAATCACGATGAGACCCGGAATTTCATTGATGTTTTCACGAGGCCCACAGCTCGTACCTATCCTTTGGCGGATGAATTCATTTCGCCCCTTCACATTATTTTACAAAGATCCATTTTAATTCTATCCTTGCTGTTGACCTCCGTGTCTACCAAAAAAAAATTATTTTCCCTTGACAGTTCCGAAGAAACTGTTGAGGCTGCGGCGTGTTTCCTGTGGCTATTGAATGCCTTCAGTACAGTTCGTGTTTCTGGACCCCGTGGGAAGATGTGTATCGGTACGACGGGCAATCAGGAACTGGTTTCGTCAGCACCTAGTGAGGAAAGCGTCTTCCTGTGCCATATCCACTGATGGATTACAAAGTTTAAGAACCAGCTCATAAACAGCGAAACCTCCGCGGTGTACTGTGCAACTCTGCCTGCCTTCCTCATATCTTTAATAAATCAACAGTGACGTAATGGCAGACTTTCTATTAATTTTAAATCTGTGTCTACGTAAACAGCAGCCTAAAATGTTGTTTTTGTATGGGTGTAAAATTTTGTCTCTCAAGCTTAACACAAGACGAAAGATGAGATTACGTGGAAGTATACGCTGAGGGAAATGGGTAGGGCTAAGAAAGAGGAAGTAACGGGAGATTTTAAGCATTTACGTACTGAAAAACTTTGTAATTTATATTATTCATTTAATATCGACAATTTGATCAATCAATTTATGATGAAACAAGCGTGCATGAATGGAAAACAAAATTGGCCAATTACGACCTTGCAGCGGCATAATCGAAAGTAACAGGCCAAGGGAAAGTCCTCGGTATAAAGAGCAGAAAAGTGTTTGAAAAGATCGTGGGTGAATACTGTGTGCGGTATGAACAGGATTCAGCTAGCTTAGCCAAAGTTTAGTGGCGGGCGTATGGTACCTTCGTGTTCCATAAGAGCAGACCACTTATTGATCAGAAGAAATATCTTATATCATGCACTTTACTCACTTTTTTGTTTGTTTTCTGCACCGTGCTTTGTGATACAATTAAGTCACGTAAACCAAAGAAATGCACATTTCAAAATTAATGGTTTGATTTAAAAAATTGAATTAAATCATAAACTTAATTCGTTTACGTATCTGAATACTTGCTTAGATTTGTGTCATACCACTCGACATATTGGATTTATTGTCTTCGCTAAGGTGTTGTCAGGTGTGGTGTGAAAATGATGCACGCTAAATGTATAGTACTCGTAGGACTAGTATATCATTCAGTTAGACACTCTTGTGGAAGAGGATACAGACAATTTAGAATATGTAAATTTAATTTCTAAATGAGGGACGGGAATAAATGTACTTTGTTAAATTAGTGGGTTTATTTACAGTTTTATTAAATGAAATGGTTCTGAACGTCATAAAATCAGTAAGAAAACAAGTAAGTCAGTATAAAATGCCATTGTTTCAGAGTCTGTAATCATTACCAAATATGATAAAAAATGGCGTTAGTGTGATGGGATTAAGAAGAATGAGATGCACTGGATGTGTAGCACGCATAGTTCAAGTAATGAATACCGCATAACGTGCAACAGTGTAGTCGAGGGGACTGATGGAACGAGATATGTGCCGAAGACTGAATTTTACCGAAATAAGGTTCAGGCTAGTAGTTTACAATGGGTTACGCCGGGTCAGAATACGACCCACTGGTCGGCTGTTGTCAGCATAATAACTGTTTTTGCTTTCGTTGGAAGCAACAGACTTTTTGACGAGCTGCATAACTAGCAATTCGCGAGGAAAAACACTGCAACATTCAGTTAATTGGGTAGTATCAATCAGCCAGGTATGATAGATAATAAAACTTTTTAGGTAATTTTCTCACTGATGTTATTTATATTCATTTCTGTTTCCCTTTTGTCATTGTATACATATTTACGTTAGGTTAAAGAAATCCAACAAGATGCAACAGTAAGCAGATATTTATTTACTGCTAAATTACTCTAAATGTTTATGTCGCCCATCGCGCCCATCATCAGGGGTACATGAAAATATATTTGCAGCCTCTGGTACGGATCGTACTATCTGGGGAGCAAGCTTCTTCAAACGTGACCACGTGGTCACGTTTGAAGAAGCTTGGTGCCCAGATAGTATGATCCATACCAGAGGCTGCAACAACAGGTTTATGTACTCCTGATGATGGGCGCGATGGACGCCCGAAACATGTAGAGTAATTTAGCAGTAAATAAATATCTGCATACTCTTGCATCTTGTTGGATTTCTTCAACCTAGAATTACGATTCACGGAACGATAAATATAATATTTATTCTAATTGGTTAGGACAAGGGCTGTGTTATTTTTTTTTGAACGTACTGTACATACGTCCTTTGCAATAAATCTCCGGAAAAAGTAGTACACTTACACTTACTTACTTACTTACTCCACGGATTACACCTACACTTAATAATGAAAAAGTATAAGATAAGTGACCCTGAAAATAAAATTAAATCACAATTTTTTTTTAACATTTTGCTTTACGAAATTCTTCCTACTAGTATTTAGAAATTGAACTCCTTTCTCGCGGTAAACTCTTAACAGTTTCCCTTACAAAGACCATTCCCTTTCTTTTCACATTTACTCACGAACTTTGCTGTCCTATTGAATTATTTGACTCTGAAGTTAAAACTCTCTCCATTTCATCTGTATAATTATTGCCAATAAACTGAGCCACTATTGAGAAGGCCCCGCCTTGCTCCCTATGGCAGTGGACGCGCTCGTAGTATCAGACGTCCATGATACGTCTTTCCTTTATTATCCTATTTTGTTAAACTCTCCCTCATCCCTCCACCTACAAGCAGTAGCAGAGCAAAGTGTTTCCAAGTTAATTGGAAACATCTGGATGGTAGATAGGAACTTGTGTAAGGAATAGGGACGCGATGGACAAACATACAACGAGTGTCAACCTCTGTATTGCATTAAGGGCTCAAGGTTCTACCCAAACAATTAGAAGAAAATCTAGACCTTCAAGGTGTTCTTCACACCATGTTCTTTGCGAATGGACAAGAGGTTCAGAAGAGAACTCAAGGCATATTTTAACGTTGTAGAGATTTCTAATACTGTAGATTTATTACAGGGAATTGGGAGAGCAAAGTAATTATAGTGATCAGCTATGGGCTGAAATTGAGGGGAATTGTGTTTGAATTCCTGGCAGGTGTCAGAGATTTTACACTTATGCGAAATGTACTGTCAGTGTCGAAAAGTACTTAACACCGTAGCGCAGTACACCTTGTTCAATTAAGTAGCCATTAAGCGCCCTAGACACACTCAGTTAAACTGAGCGATTTTACTGTGTGACGTCATACCTGACGGGAAAACTGAGTAAACTGCGCAGTTTTGACAGGAAATAGCGCAGGTCTTAGAACTGTCATTTCTAGAAGTCTTTCACACAGAGAACTGCGCAGTTCACGTAGGGAATCCCACAGATTCCTCAGTTTATCTGCCGACACCTCGATTACGTCATCGCAAAGCACATCCGTTTCTAGCAATTCATTCAGCAGGTGAGCATCGCCTATTATATTCCTTTTCAAATACAACTTCTTACTCCACATTTTACGCTTTCTGTTCTTCTTTTCGGATAATATTATGGCCGACGTTTCTAGCAAACAGCAAACGACAGCCTTGTTTTTATCCACCATAGTCACACGCACAAGAAAACCCAGAGAATTGACAAAAAAAACTGATAAACCTGATGGGAAACCTTTGCTGTGTCAGAGAACATTCAGTTCAGTTTTGCATACAGTTTTTTACACAGTTAAACTCCACAGTTTAACTCAGAGTGTATGGGGCCCTTTACACCGGAGGTAATGGTCACTGGTTTAAGACTTCAGTGCACATTGACATTATGTGTACACGGTGAGCAGCTTCCTGCTTGAAAACAGAGAGGAGTAACTGGCAGGACTTGACTGTAATGTGACGGTACCCGTAGTATGAATCTGATTCATTATTAGTGCTGAAACAGAAATGATGTTAGGCACGTTCACAAAATTGCGAAAAGCGACTATTAGCTCCGTCATGTTTGTGCGTCTTTGTGTCTGTCCTTCCGTCCGCGTAGAACAACTCGGTTCCCCATGGACGGATTTTCATGAAATTTGGTATATAAGTATTTTTCGAAAATCTGCCGAGAAAATTAGATTCTCATTAAAATTAGCCAATAATAATGGGTACTTTACACGAAGGCCAATGTAAATTTTTGATCAAATCTCTCGAAGTTCATCTTAGGATGAGAACTGTTACGACGGATAAACAATGTATGGAAAATCAAAACACACATGTTATGTTCGATTCTTTTTCTGAAAATCATGCCGTTTATGACTTAAAGTGGAACAATATTGTAGAACCGGGTAGGCCGCAGATGAGAGTACGGCGCATTCGCATTGCGTGCTGGATATCTAAGGCTACAAACACACGTTCAGAATATGTATTATGTTTTGCTTTTCAACTACAACTGTAGTAGTACGAACTCGACTCAATGTTACGTTATATATACATCGCCTGTCTTGTTTCTTCGTTAGTTCATTTAACGACAGCATTTCAACCATATGTATTATAAAAACATTGATCTATATGAGGCAAATGACCGTGAAAGGTGAATATGTATGATTGTGGTAGAATCTGTTCATAGCCGATATGAAGGTTCTGTCATGGTGTGCTGGTGATGGACTGAAGAAAATTGTGAATAATTTAGTTCAGAATACTGGGTAAATAACTGCTTGAGTGATACGGGATTCAGAAAGGGAAGGTTGTATTCCGTCACAAACACTGCTTAAGCCCCAAATCAGCGCTGTTGTATTGGACGTATGTGCTGCAAATGCTAGGTGACCGACTTTCATTAAGACGGGATATCGTCTTTGTTTTGAAGTTCTCAGAAAATATCTCAGAAATACTAAAAAGGCCCCGCGACCCTTTCATCTCACGTCAGAATTTTGAAATTCTGACGTTATTAACTATGCAACGTTTCCTTATTTAAATACTGACATTTTTCAATGAAACAAATTAAGCATTCTCACACTGTTAGCACCGTATTTATTGATTCCTACCTAATTTAAGTGCGTATTTTCAGCTGCATTCGTTTTTCACGTGATCATGACTGGAAAAATTATACAAATTTTCTTACTATAAATTAATGATTCTAGAATTGTTCTGGAATTAGAGTAAAACAAATGTAAATATGTGTTCAGCTGGTCTTCGGGATGAGATTTGAATTCAGGACGTCCCGACTCGACAAAACGGCCATCCATCTGCGATATTCATTTTCTTGTTTCTGTTCGTTTGTATGTTAGCGCAGTGGTAATGTTTTGACCCATATTACTTTGGCACTCATATCGAAGAGGTAAATACAGGGTGTCCCAGGAGGAATGTACCAGACTTCGAGAGAGTGTTCCTTATCTTAAAGTATACCGATATAACCCAAAACACCTATGTCCAAAGTTGAACGGTTACGGAGATAATGACCTGAGAAAAGTGGGGGCTTCTTGAGGTTCCAAATACTGCAACCTGCACAGCTGATGTGTCACGCGAGAGCATTGATGACCATTAGAGTGGAATGCAGTGTTAATCGTGCCTGCGTGACGTTTAGTTGCTTGCACGGGAGTTGGAAGAGCCATGTAAAGTGCTTGGAGCCCTAAGGACGACAACGGCGTTAATGCGGGTGTTTATGTAGTTCATTTTAATGGCTTTATGTCACTCGTACGTTAATTACATGCTAAGCACAGCTATTAACATTACAGAAACCACATATTCCTGCCAGTTTTAATATGTATTTGGTAATCACTAAGTGTGTAACAGCTGTCAAAGTTTCAAATTTCTCTGGCCATTATCTCCGTAACCGTTCAACTT
>Ga0123354_10013573_pt1 | contig 12650 bp, 10 predicted proteins | sample TergutLab28metaG_2_FD_97872 | JGI IMG/M metagenome (GOLD analysis project Ga0123354, IMG submission 97872) | Labiotermes labralis P4 segment gut microbial communities from Petit-Saut dam, French Guiana - Lab288 P4 | ecosystem: Host-associated > Arthropoda: Insects > Digestive system > Gut ... | reverse complement strand
GCTATATATTCCTTGCTAAAGTCACACTAGAAATAGTCACATATTAATTTCATTGTACAAGTTGGGTGTTGTGGCAGCATGCCGTGTTGTGTAATGTTATGTTGCGAAGAGTGCCCTGCTACGGATGTGCATTCTGTGCTTCGTTGCGTAATACTGCTTATCACGCAACGAAGCACAGAATGCACATCCGTAGCAGGGCACTCTTCGCAACAAAACATTACACAACACGACATGCTGCCACAATACCCAACTGGTGCAGCGAAATTAATGTGACTTTTTATAGTGTGACTTCAGCAAGGAATATATAGCTCCCTGATGATGGTCTTAGGACCGAAACATGTCGGAGCGTTTTTAATGTTTTAATGTGTCAATTTTATAAATTTTATATATGTGCAGTAGTTGGTACAATAATTGAGTAAGTACCACACAATGAAAAAACATGGGTGAGTACAGACTGAATCGCGAAAGTTGTGTATTTCTTTGGTACCTGCAGAATAGGGTTCAACTTCGCGTGCCCGTCATGCTATAAGAGCTATCCATCTGATAATATTCTGGATATACCACATACCACAATCTAGATGCAATAGCAAAGAGAACACCCGTCGACCATAAGAGAAATTTTTCAAATTTTCATCTTTTCAAAATTTTTTCTACGACACAAATAACAAACATAAAATTCTAAAACAACTGAACAGAAAATGAGAAGGCCGTCCTACCGAAGTTACTTAGAACAAGACGAGGAAGTGGGCCGAAACTTCGTCGGTCATTAAGAGGAACTGCTCCAGGGTAAGAAGACAGGGGAATATACTTAAGTAGGGTAATGTTTCCAAGCCTCAAGCAAGAAGGAGCCATTCATCCCTAGAGTTGATGTTGGTAGTGGCTCAATGGTGCAGGCTCGTCGTCGTTGTCGTTCGGGAAAACAAAGTTGGCTTATCTTGCCTGGACTGCCTCGGGACTGCAGATAACACCCAGCTCTTTTCCTCCACCATTACACACAGTGAGAAGTAGAGAAGAGGGATGAAGGAAAAACGAGAGAAATACTGAGACGCGGCTATACATTGCACCCCAAAATTTAAACGGTATTATTCTTTGTAAAATTATTGGGTACCTAACTTTAGCAGAATGAAGCAATTACTCCGAAGTATTAAGACACTTATTTGACACAATTTTAAACAAAGAAAAAGTTATTCCTTATATGCATGGTATTGCCTTAATATATAGGCCATAATGTGCATTCGCATTACCGCCATAAATATTTCGACCAATTATTACGCTAAGTATATTGTGTATAACTGAGGTTAAAATATTTTGTAATGTTATGTTTATTCTACCTGTCCGAATATATTCGTACATATTTATCTCCAAAAGTTATGTCGCAATGATTTTGATACCGACAGATGCATAACGTCAGTAGACACAGATTTTTCCATAAACGCAGTGTTAAATGACTACGGTAGAAGATATAATCACATTATAAAAATTTGACTAAAAATTCGATAATACACAGCTGACAATTTGAGGAGTTGCTTCTTCATCAACAGTAGGCAGGTTATGTGGATCATCATCTCCACTGTGCAACAGTACAGACGGCGAAACAAGAGCCACTGGAGCTGACTTAAGGAAATCACGCACTGCAGTCTGCAGAAACACCGATTCCCCTCAGAATCTCATGGCAAGCAACCATCCTTATAATCCATTGTCTAGATGCTCATGCTTGCTACTCCATCGACTCATTGTCTTCACTCACATTGATGCCACCTGCAGTGAGTCGAAGCCGCGCAGTCAACTTCCAAAACTGTCATGGTCCTCTCCTTAGTTGCACGTTCAGGCTCAAGTTCCTGAGCTTCTTCAGCGGCACTTTGCTTCCGGATAACCACAGGATCGTCGAGCGTGAGCTAGTGATCATGCACACTTGTGCATCACACCCGCGAATATGTGCGCTTTGCTTAATATATTGTGACTAGAAGCAAACGACATAAGTGCGGACTTTACGTACATGGCGTTTTACTGTATTACTGATCCGGTATTGTGCTTAAACTTTGAAGCCTAGTGCTAAATATACTTAAAATTTGTAGTAACATCTGAAAGTGTACAGTTAGCTCACACGAGGTGCTTATGTTTTATAGCGTTCTCACGCTAAACCGGCACTTTCTTATACAATATTAACCGACCGGTCTGTAAAACGGAGACGAATCGTGTTATCTGTAAAGAAGGAACCGAGGTTTTAAATAAAAATTTAGACGGACACCCATATTCAGACTGTTAGGAAGACTTCATTTAATTTTTATTAGTTGTTCACTTCGGTTTGGGCATTAAAATTTCCAATTAATTTATCAGTTCCCCATGCGTTCATGATTATTCGAGTTTCTTATCGTTTTTTATTTGAAATTCTTACTAACATTCAAAAAAGGAAGACTTACGAAGCCTATTATGCCTATTACAAAATATCCACCTCCTACGTCTCTTAGTACTTCTATCTGAGATATATTATTCCCTAAGCACTCAGTATTACATGAACTGTCGGAACTTCCTGAATTTATAGGTTTCCCAACGTAGGAAAGTGTTAGGATATATGTGTTAGGGGACAAACTGCTAACCCTTTACAGCACAGTTCGTAGTATCTCTATCACGGGCTTTAGAATTCTACCCACACAGTGGCGGTATTATTTTTTCCTATGGTCTCAAAATAAATACACTATTTCTGTAAATAGCTTTAACTGATCGGCATTTGGAAGGGAAATGCAGTGTATTTGCTACCAGATAGAAATTGAAATTTATGCATTATGGAGACGAGTTTTTTGCTTCAGTGTTATGTTAAAATATCATTGCTTACATACTCCAAGGAGCAGAGTCATTCTTGAGAAGCTAACCGATTCTTAAATAGTCAAGAAATTCCCCACATTTTATGGAACACGAAGGTTCATTGCCGCATTCACAAGTGTCTGCCACCTGTCCCTATCCTGAGCCAGATCGATCCAGTCCATATCCCACATCCCACTTTCCAAGATCCATCTTAATATTATCATCACATCTATGCCTGGGTCTTTCCTTGATGATTCCCCACCAAAACCCTGTATAAGCCTTTCCTCTCCCCCACACGTGCTACATACCTCGCCAATCTCATTCTTTTCAATCTTATCACTCGAACAATATTGGGTGAGGAGTACTGATCATTAAGCTCCTCATTATGTAGTTTTCTGTACTCCTGTGTTACCTCGTCCGTCTTAGACACAAATATACTCCTCGGTACCCTATTCACAGTCACCGTCAGCCTAAGTTCCTTCCGAAATATGAGCGATCAAGTTTCACATCCATAAAAACAACAGACAGAATTATAGCCTCTTATACCTTAATCTTTGTATTTTTAGATAGCCTATTGGAAGACAAAAGATTCTTCACCGAATGATAGCAAGCATTCCCTGACTTCACTCTGCTCTGAATATAATTTTGACCCGTTAAGGTTGTACCAAAATATCTTACTTTTTCCACCCTTTTAAAGGAGCTGTTATCAATTTTTATATTGTGACTTCGTCCTGCATTCTGATCTCGTGAGGTAATGTACTTAGGTTTATCAGCATGTACTTCCAGTCCTATCTCCTTACTAGCAAAGATCAAAGCTTCAAAATTTTCTTTATAGTATTTAGGCTTCTTCCCAATAAATCAACATCATCAGCATACACGAAAAGCCGATGTATAACATTTAATTTCAAGCCATCCTTATTTACCTGAACCCTGTTACAAGCATACGCCTAAAGCAAAGTTGAAAAGCAATGTCGGAAAAGCATCTTCTTACTTCAAAATATACTTAATGGGACACATATCAGATACATGTCCGCATATCTGCACTCGGCTGTAGGTTTCATCCAGACACATTTTTATTAATCTTTCCAGTTTCATGGAGATACCAGACTCATTCAGAATATTATAAAAGACCTACCACCTAACTGAATGATACATTTTCTTGTAGCATATTAATGGCTGATGCTCCGCTTTACTCTACTCCTATTTTCCTAAAGTATTTGACGAATGCAGAATATATGATCAGTAGTTGAACGGTTGTGTCGAAATCCACCTTAATGATCTCAAATAAATTCCTGTGCATATGGGGTTAATCTTGACAGCAGGATGTTTGATAAAATTTTGTACGCAGTTGATGAAAGTGATATGCCTCCATAATTACTACAGTCTGTTTTATTGCCCTTCTCTTAGCCTGGTACTATGATTTTCTCCTTCCGCTCCTCGGGCAATTCTCCCTTATTCCAAATATAATTAATACGTTCATGGATCTCCGATCGAATTGTTCTGCCTCCTGCTTTAATCAATTCTGCCGGGATTTGATTAATACCTGTCTTTCTGGCTTTTAAAAAGCCTCTCAAACTCAAAGGCACTCGGCTCAGGCACTAGTGGTTCTGCTGTGTGTATTTCTTTCTGCCTAACATCATCAACCCCGTGTACATTTAGTAGCTGACAGCAATGTTATCTCCACCTAATTAAAATACTGCGTCAAATTGTCACCACATCACCCTTCTCATCTTTACCATATTAGTTCTAGCCTGGTAACCCTTCATAAAATTACTGATACTCCAGGACAATTTTTTGATGTTTTTTTACCTTACTGGTAGTTTCAAGGTCATCAATTCTAGCTTTCAGATATTTCTTCTTTTTGTTCTTGAAATACCTACTAGATTCACATCTTAGAATGTTTAGATTATCTAAATTTCTTTGGTTTTGATCCTGTAACCATTGCATTTTATCCTGTGTCTTTTGAACTAAAAAACGTAAAAATTCTTCATCAAACCATGATTAATGCTGCTTTATTTCGTACAGGCCTAGACTCTATTCAGCTGAGGGTTTGTTATTCTCTTTAATGTTCCCCAAAGCCTTATCTATGTCCTCACTATAATTAAAGTTCTCCAAAGCTGCAAACCTGATTGAGATCTTAGTCTGATACTGTTTCCTAAACTCCATCTCAATTAGTTTCCTGTGATCTCATCTTGCCCCTTCCGAATTCTGTGCTTCTTGTTTACATACTGCCAATATTTCCTTATATTTTGCAACCACTCGATCGTGATCGGTATCACAGTCAGGTCCCCTAAAAGATCGTACATCCATTATACTCAAGTGCCATCTCCTGTCTATTAATATGGGATCAATATGGTTGTTAGTCTTCTCATCAGGAGAGTTCCGGGTGTACTTAAAACTCTTTCGTTGCGAGAACATCTTGATTTAACAACTAAATTTCTTGATGTGGCAAAGTTTATTATTCCATCACCACTGTCTTTACTATCCCGATGTAGACTCTCATTCCGAGTTGTCGGTTTGAAAATATTTTCTCTCCCCACTTTTCTATTTAAATTCCCTAATATAATATCCACATGGTACTTTAAAAAATCATCTAAAACCGACTCTAATTACTCATAAAATCTCTCCTTTGAATCATCAATTTCTCCTCACTTGTTGGATGCACGTTCAAAACAATGATATTACACCAGCGACCTCTCAGAACTACTACTCGTATATATATATATATATATAACATCCGATCACTAACAAGCTGTTCCCTCTAATTTCTGATACAATTCAGTAGAATACAAAAAATCGTGTTTCGGTTGATGACTTTCGTTTCCTTTTCCACAAAAAAAATTATCTTTAACGTTACCGTTCCCACTTTGTCCCTCTTAAATTCCTTCACACCCGCTAAATCTAATTTACATCTTGCTAATTCCCTGGCTGCTGCTGTAATGGAACCTGACCTACACAGGCCCACAACATACCATGTACCTAACCTAACCTCACATCACTTTTCCACTCCTTATGTCGTACCAAAGGATCAGTCCAGACTCGAGGCATAAGTTTATGTTTCGTAACATGATACTTTTTACGGTGAGGAGTTGATAGAATCTCGCCCAACCCTCAAGCTAGAGGAACACCCCTTGACGGTTGTTCGCGACTGCTTATTCAATATATTCGCAGCTACTCTCCATATTGGAGGCCCTTCCTCTATCCGCAATCTGAGGACGCGCCATGCCTTGGTAACAGGGACGCACTTATCATGGCTAAAATGTAATTACCGGGTGTAAAACCAAGAAGAAATTGGCAAATATTTCGTTTCATGCACTTCATTATTATAAGCATTTTGTGGGTTGTATGTTAATATCACTTTACCGCAAGTAACTTTCAACCCGTGTTCAAAGAAAACTACTTTGTATAGCAGTAAGCACTTCAGTATCAACCCCTACCATGACTCTTGCATTCGAATTGATATTTCGGCAAATTTTACTGTGTTAATTGCAATGTGTTAGGTTTCATTTTATGCTGTTTATACCACATAACTCCAAAAACTTTCAAGACATTCATAAGTTTTATTTATTAAATTGCCCTACATCGAGCCTTTCAGAGTAACGTAACGATTAATAGTCCAAGCTGCATCACGTAGGAGCTCTGATAGTAACATCAGAGATAACGAATAAAGGACGAACAAAGAAAAAGAACGGAAAGGATTCATACATAAGACATAATGTATAATTAGAATCATTAAGATGAATGTTTCGTTTTCAGTAATGAAAGACTGAATTTTTAGAACTATGAGAATAGAATTCGTATTTTGCCTGCAATTTGAAGGGTGGTTGCAGCTACTCCCTCAAGTTAACTCACAAACTTAATGAAGACTTTGGAACTCACAGAAGTGTTACAAAATAATATGATATAAACAATGCATGAGCCAATTAGAAAAGCAGAATATCGGTATTTTCGTTACTAATAATTACGATCCGATACGATTAAGATTACGATAAACGGAACTAAAGACGAATAAATAAGTTTCCGCCAGGTTTGTGTCATTTGTAACGACGGTGGATAACATAGAAAATCTTAATCCATTAACTAATTAAATCTATCGAGAAGAGTTTCCCTTGAGAACCTAACGGTCGATCAACCTCTCAAAATTTCCTCCGCTTTCCATGTAAAACAGATGTTCACCGTCTTGTTCAAAAGAATCTATCAAAAGCTCCCGTCAAACGAATCCTGTCCTCTGACTGTGGTCCTTAAAGTTCAATTTCTTTATTAACATACAATCTACAGCAAGATCTTTCAAGAGCTATCTTCCTTCTAGTTTTCTGGCTAAAGTATTGTAGACATTTCTGATCCTTTCCACTTGTGCTTTAAGCCCCGTACACTTCAAGTATCTTGAACCGATGATTGAAATATTGTCCAATGAAGAGAAAGATTTACTAAAGTTTTCCAGAAAATTTCTATAGCCCTGTGTTACTTTCCCCAATAAACAATCAACAACTAATTCCATGCAGCACAGATTTCCTTGAGAAGCTAATAGTTGTTGAGCAACTCCAAAATTCTCTTAACTTCAAGAGTTTTTACTCACATCTCTTTTTCCAAACGCCATCCTTTACAATAATTACTTTTCTAAAAAATAAATTAAGCTACATTGTCACATATACTCTTGTCTGTATTGTCCCTAATTTAGGTATCAGTTACTTAACGCATTGGAAGTTCATGCATTTCTGAAATTTAAGTCGTGTACGTCTCTGCATATAGGCCTGTTGATGATTTTCACCCTACGATCCTAACACATGCCTGCGATTATCCGTTACTTTTATAATAATTCGTAGCATAAACCTTCCAAACATCTTAATACTACTATACTAATATTCTCCCTGATACGTTTTTTATGTTTGGTGGAAGCCAATATAATCACGGTTGAGAGTGACTGAGAAAATCTACGTTTCCGGATATAATCTTCTTACGTTTACCGCATTGAAAGTTCTCAATTTCACTAATTTTCGGTTTAAGAAGTATTGTATATATATTGAACTACACTGCTTATGGAAATTGCAGAAGCATCTTGTGATTGATAGTTCTATATGCTTATGTCTAGTATAAGGAACCTACCATACGTATGAACTGAACAGGTTTGACTGACCGCCTGTCCAAATGTCAGTATACTCATACACATCACACGTCTGTATGTCAATATATCCCTCTGTCCATCCCTCTGTCATGTATTTCATCTCCAATCCATCTGTCGAATTCTGATTAATATGATGCAAGAGACCGGCAAAGTATACTCTCGTTTCTGATTTTAGTCTTATCAACCAAATAAGAATATTGCGTCTTCAGTGTCCTAAACACCTAAATAAACTGTTATGTTCACGTGTTGAATTATCAAAAGAAACTGAATCAATTTCTCAACCTGATGTTCACGAAATTGACATACATATGGTAAAATGATTTGCTCTTCAGGTATTTAGTACCTGTTTATTTCACCATAACAACAACTAAAAAGTACCTGTATATATGTCGCTAACTAACTAACCAACCAAACAACCAATCAACTAAATCCTATGGAGCAGATTTGTTCCTGGGAAGCTAACATGTGTTGATATAGTCAAGAAATTCTCCGCATTTTATTGAACCCAGATGTTCATTAGAGCAATCATATTAGCTCGCAACTGTCCCTGTAAAGAGCGAGTTCAATCCAGTTCGTACCTTCCCACCCCACTTCTTAAAGACACATTATTAGGCGCTTCTGCAAAATTGCGAAAACCGACTATAAATTTGCCATAACTGTCGACCGTTTCTCCGTCCGTCCGTCCGTCCGCATGAAACAACGCGGCTCCCATTGGATGGATTTTCATGAAATTCAACATTGGATTTCCGTTCAAAAATCTATCGAGAAAGTTAAATTTTCATTAAAATCTGGGAAGAATAACAGGCTTTACATGAAGACCTACATATATTTATGATATCTCTGTGAAACCTTCTTAGAATGAGAAATGTTTAAGAAAAAAGTTGTACAGTACATCAAAACACAAATTTTATGTTCAATAACCTTTTCACGAACATCGTGCCGTTTAAGAAATAATGTGGAAAAATCGTGTACAGACGGGCAGGTCACACATGACAATACGGCACATGGGGTTTGCATTTTGGATAAATTAGTCTACAAACAGACACACACAGAATATGTAATATTTATTGCTTGTCCACGGCAACAATTGTTAGGCCAAAACACCTCAATATCGCATTTATTCGTATATTGCCTCTCTTGCAATATTATCCTCCCATCTATGTCCAGTTCTTCCAAGTGATCTTTTTCCCTCAGTTCTCCCCACCAAAGACCTGTATGCACCTCTCCTGTCACCATATATGCCACAACGCCTGCCCATCCCATTCTTATTTTTTTGATCACCTGAACAATATTTACAGAGATGTACAGATCATATATCTCTACGTTATATAGTCTTCTCCTCACCCCAGTTACCTCGTTCTTCATTGGACCAAATCTCGTTCTCAGCTCCCTATTCTCGAACGACCTCAGCTTACGTTCCCATTTCCATAAGAGCGTCCAAGTTTCACACCCACACACACACACCATTAGGCAAAATTATAATTCTCTTTTGTCCTCGTATATGTACGGTAAAAGTAATTCTTTTTTAATTCTTATATGGTAACTGTTTATAAAGATACTGTGTGTTTACAAAACAATTAAACACGAAATTCCATCTCCTCCTCTGTTCCACACCAGACACATCTCCGGTTTAATTCCGTGTTCGGAGGTTTGATGGAAGATTTCGTGATTTTACTCAGTGAATAAAAACAAGTTTTGTAAGGTTGTTTAAATATATACTAAGGTCAGTCAAATACACAACATATATTTTTAGGTATCTCAGCCGCACATTTCGGCTCCTTTAACGCAGCCATCATCAGGCTTCACAGAATTATAAAGAGGAAACTGTTTACATAAAAACTGTGGGAGAGAATTCGACCTTACAAGGAATTACGTATATAAAATACTAGCTTATGTATCTGTAGAAAAATCGAATTGTAAAAGTAAGCATTTCATTATAAAATGAGTTAAAATATGTAAAATTTAATTTTTAATTGGGGGAAAAATGTGAATATATGAAGTTGCTTTTGGAACAGAACCAATTGGACGTGTTATGGTGAGTCCTGTCAAGAGAGAGTATATTTTATATATATATATATATATATATATATATATATATATGTGTGTGTGTGTGTGTGTGTGTGTGTGTGTGTCGTCACTAAATGAGATTATTTTAAGCATCTTTCGTCTGTAAGATTATGTAAAGTCAATAATTCTTTACCCTTGAAGAACGTACTGACAGGTTGTCCCGAAATTTCGGTAAGAAATTGCCACTACACGCTGCTTAATAACCCAGAACAACGCAGTTCTCATCTACTCTGCGGCTGAAGCATGACATCACGCAACAAACAGGACTATTCCCTTTAAGTCCTATGACGAATCATGGCAGTCTACTTTACCCCTCACATTCATATTCCGATGTGGCTCATTCACAAGCCACACGACTCACATCCGTCTAACCGCAGTGTTGGTACTCGTTCCAAAATCGCACTTGAATAATACATCAACCTACCGCTACCAGCAAGAAAAGAAATAAGTCCTGCAGTGTGATTAAAGTGATCAAATTCAACAATTTTTCTACCTTAGGGCCCCGCGGGATGTGGAGGAAGAAAATGGTGATACTCAGTTACATTGTGCGTCAACGTGATGCTGCTGGGCTCCTCCCAAGGGTCAGATTAATAAGGTCCTATCCGAAACGTTCTTGTGCCTATAAATAAGATTCCTAAGTAATAAATTCGAAAGGTTCTTACACTGAGTTCCACTTGCAGTTACATGAATGATAAGTGCCAAATTTGTAGATATTCTATATTCTGTATAAAATTGAAATACTGAACACCAGCGGAGAAATTACTTAGGTTATTTTGGTACACAGAGTTGGCAGCATTAATTTGACACTGTTAGAAATATTTTAGAATCTAATTTCCCTGTAAAAATTAACCGTCATTTAGTACCAAAGCAATATTGAAAACAACAGTTTATAATAATTCAATTGTAATATAGCATACAATAGTTAGATAAAATGGATATTAACTTATTCGTTTTCATTAAAGTTTTAACTAAAATAGTGGCATTCCTTTTTAATAATCTTTACCAAACTTTGGCCTGAACGTAAACGCTAATTGAACTTTTGACAATTGTAATTTATCATTCTGAATTTCTTCTTTCATATTTCTTCAGAAGTCCAAGATTGCACTTATTACATTTTCGTAAAACTGTACACTACCAGTAGGCTTCCAGTTTTTGTAACACAGTATTAACGCTCACAATTCTCAATACCTACACTTTTTAATTCGGGCTTCACCTGCCTTTCTTTTAGCACTTCTCAATTTGTGAGTAAAATTCTGTAAAAGGTATCGTAAAAGTGATACCACCAACGAGTAACTAATACATGCTAACTAGACTTCTGTATAAGTCCAAAGTCATCACACCAGTCGTTCACTTTCCAAGCACGTTAGAGCTGCCGGCACACAAAGCCGTTAAAAAAAACAGAGAAATCAAAATTCTTCATTCACGAATTGAATGACGCGTGAATTATTGTTTTTTAACTACACGTGTTAAAGAATATGTCCTGAGATATTGTGGTTGTCGTAAATAAAGAATGAACATGTATAAAGGCCCGAAGAACTCTACATGTAAATAATTTTAAGTTACTATCCCCATATTTTATTCAGCTGGCGAAATTAAGAAGAAATTTCGTAGGGTCTCAATCGGTAAAGCTTGTAGCGCGGTTGAGATTCGAAACCCGTACCTCCAAAATAAAATTCTAGATTGCAATATAATATCAGTCTGCTCGGTAAAACTGTTAATAATGCAGAACGGTTGCTCTAATAGCAAGAGAACAAAAGAAATAAATTGATCCGCCAAAGTAGAAGCATGAGCACACATCTTAGAATTATACTGGTAACATATTCAGTGTACATAAAGAAATATATTTATGGTAAAAATCAGATACATATTTCAGTTAATTATTAGGCTGAGTAAAGAAAACAAAAAAGTAAATATGTATCATAGTTGCATGAGTTTAAGTTCTCCAAACTTAGAGGTACATTGTTATGTACAGATAAATAATGTACGTAGATAAGCAGCCATATGTACAAAATTTAAGAACGCTATAAAATTACGTTTGCATAAAGTTTTAAAAACAAATTGAAAAGGTGAATATGCAACAATAATAATATTTTAGAAAGTTCATTTTATTATAATATTTAAATATTATCTTTCAGTTATTTTTTTATATTTAAGGGTCTTGCAAATTTCCTGCAATATTACTGCCGACACTGAAGGTGGATGCTAAGTCGAATTATGTGCTTCCGTAAATTAATATCTAATGAAAAGTGTACCTTGCTTGTAATATTATTTCATTATCCTGGTGTACACGATAACACGTGTTCTAAGTACCTACTTACTCCATGGTGCAGAGTCCTTGAGAAGCTAACTGGTTTGCAGCTAGTCAAGAATTTCCCCGCATTTCACAGAACCCGAAGGTTCATTACCGCACTCACAAGCGTCCGCTACCTGTCTCTTTACTGGGCCAGCTCAATCCAGTCCATATACCCACATTCCACCTCCTGGAGATCCATCCTAATATTATCCACCCATCTACGCCTAGGTCGCCCCAGTGGTCTCTTTCGATCCGGTTTCCCCACCAAGACCCTATACACCCCCCTCTCCTCACCCATACGCGCCACATGCCCAGCCCATCTCATTCTTCTCGATTTTATCACCCGCACAATATTGGGTGAGGGGT
>Ga0123354_10013568_pt1 | contig 12652 bp, 12 predicted proteins | sample TergutLab28metaG_2_FD_97872 | JGI IMG/M metagenome (GOLD analysis project Ga0123354, IMG submission 97872) | Labiotermes labralis P4 segment gut microbial communities from Petit-Saut dam, French Guiana - Lab288 P4 | ecosystem: Host-associated > Arthropoda: Insects > Digestive system > Gut ... | reverse complement strand
GGGGGGTCTGTGGTCAAACCCACGTGCCTATTGCTTTACCCCTGGGAGGGATCCAATACTCATTGTACAAAAAGTTGGGTGGGTCTCAGAGCTGTGCTGGAGAGCATGGAACATCTTGCCTCCACCAGGGTTCACACTATCCAGCCCACAGCAAGTAACTGCTCTGACTGTGCTCTCCCAACTGCCCTTTGTACAACTGTCACATATTTTCATATGGCCATATAGCGTAGCTCAGGTAACAGGTCAGCACTTTCGCACTGTAGAGCCCTGGGTACAATCACACAGTAGTCCGTATGGGATTTGTGGTGGTCAAAATGGCACTGCAGCAGGTTTCTATCTAAGTACAGTAGCATCAAATTGCACCACTGATGTCATCTTGCCACTGATGCTTCATATTTGTCTGTTATTCAGGTATTTGTCAAGTACTACAAACTTATTTTATACATAATATAAAGAAGGATCAGTCAGTAAAAACACAATATTTTCTGCAGGCCAATGCTGAGTCACAGAAGACTATCAAGCGCTACCAGCAGCAGCTCAAGGATGTACAGACTGCACTAGAGGAGGAGCAGCGCGCACGTGATGATGCCCGTGAGCTCCTTGGTATCTCAGAACGTCGCGCCAATGCCCTTCAGAATGAACTGGAGGAGTCTCGCACGCTACTGGAGCAGGCTGACCGAGGCCGGCGACAGGCTGAGCAGGAACTGAGTGATGCACATGAGCAACTGAATGAGCTGTCTGCGCAGAACACATCCATCTCTGCTGCCAAGAGGAAGCTTGAATCTGAACTGCAGACCCTGCACGTGAGTAATTCATGCTCATTTCTTGATACCTTGAATTTTTTAATTCTGGCTCTTTAATTATTGCAGTGTGAGTTATTTACATTATCTCGTTTGCCTTTTGTAATTATTATTATTATTATTATTATTGTTACAGGTGTTGTTATCATAGATTCTGTAATTCTAAACTTCAGATTTCCAGCCATTCCCGTTATCTTCTTCAAATTTCTTCCCTCCATGTTTTTTTAACATTTGCAAACATTCTTGAGTATGCCCCATAATCACGTCTTCCCAGTGGTATGAAGTAAATCTGTAATGTTAGCCATCTGTGATTTCCCATCATTTCTCTATTCTGTTATTACCACAACATTTAATGTTCTGTCTTTCATGCAACACTGCTTCAGTAACCATTTTTTCTCTCTTTCATTATGCATCCAATTTCAAATCTTCTTCTTCTTCTTCTTCTTCTTCTTCTTAGGGCCCATCAGCTTATGCACCGAATGCACCGCAGTCTTAGGCTTATTGTGCAGCCCTAATATTTCGTTCAGCACAGCCTCAATAACCCTGTGCCTCGTATGAAGAGGCAAAGGTCCCTTACTGAGGCTGTGCTTATGTCTTTTGGTACTACAGTCGGCCTCCCAAAGACATTATAATGCTGTCGAGCCATCACCTTGCAACAGCAAATAATGTGCTGCACTGTTTCAGTCTCCATCCCGCAAAATCTGCAGATTGGATCCCCATCAGACAGGCCCATAGTATACAGGTGCCCCCTTACAGGAACATGCCCTGTGTAGATCGCAGTTACCATTTTTATTTGATGCCTACCTATCTTTAGTAGGTCGTCAGCTTTTTTCTTACATAATTTCAAATGTTTACACCGAGAGTTCTCCTGAAATGATTACTGTCATTCTGAAGCCAAATTCGATTTTATTTCGCCAAATATATTCAATTTCATGGACACTGTTTCAAAGTTTTGTTCATTAAGCTGAAACGTAACTGTATTGGAATTACAGAACAAAATAAATGTGGAAGTGTATTGTTTATCTTGCAGTTTTCACACCAAATTCAATGTATGTTATTGTTTTTTTAAATAATTTTGCAAATTTGAACAAACAAAATGATTATTGAATGTAATTTGTCTACATAAAATTCACTGTCTGTCTGTCTCTCATGGCCTGTACTTCAAAATGAATAACAATAGCTGATAGTGGTAAATCAGAAAGTTTTCTCATGAGGGAAAGCTAAAAAAAATAGTTAATAAATTTGCTGTTACATGCATGGATTTGAGTATAAATTAATTATTTTGGCAGTTCCCACTCCACCGGATGACAGCTCAGCACTTGTGGAAAATCATGTAGGCAATTGCAATCATGCTGGGGAAATGCCTTCATGCAGAGAAAGCCGTAGTAGGGTTTCTGCTAGAATGTAAGAAAAAGCAGTATCAGACACTTGGAATACACAACACTCATTTGGGTGTGCTGTTTCTAAGCCAGACAGAAGCAACTTATTATTTCACTGCATACTTTTTTGCATGGACATTATAGTTAAGTGGCATACCGAACGGAGGGGTTTGGGTGGTTCAAACCCCCCGCCCCGAAATTCCGAAGGCCCTCCAAAATCATGCCAAACTCAACCCGATTGTGAAAACTGTTAAAAAATTGCTGAATTTAGGATGCCAACACCCCAAGACATTTGGAAAAAAGGCAGTAAAATACTAAAACGACCTAGGTTCGCAATTGTTTTACATTAGCAATGACAAATAAATTGGTTGTCGTCATAAATAGTCTTAAAGTACCAAAAATTAAGAAAATTTTACTATATGAAATGAAATTTCTTGTATCAAATTACAGCTGCCTCCAGAACCCCTGACTAGGGGGCTACCGCCCCCAGATCGCCGTTCTCTCTGTCCTCTGTCCTCACCAGAATTTGTTGAACCCCCCTGAACAAAATTCCTGGGTATGCCACTGTTATAGTTATATCAATGGCATAACATAAATTATTATTTAAAAATTTGTGTTTCTTCACTTTCATGTGCAGTCTGACCTGGATGAGCTATTGAACGAGGCCAAGAATTCTGAGGAGAAGGCAAAGAAGGCAATGGTTGATGCAGCACGGCTGGCTGATGAGCTTCGGGCTGAACAGGATCATGCACAGACACAAGAGAAGTTGCGCAAGGCTCTTGAGACACAGATTAAGGAACTCCAGGTATTCATTTACATTCAAACTTCATCACTGCAGACAGATGCTTCCAAATTCATACCTACTCCTAATGAATAGTCATCATCCAGCACAAAATTACTAAATAACTAAGTACTTAATCAATGAAGGCATAAAAATTTTACTAATGGTAGTTTAATGTAAAAACTCCCTGTGCAAAATAACTTAATATTCATGTATTAATATGCTGATGAATGATTTATCATCACTAGGCAGGCAACCACCATGCAGCTATTATCACTTTAAAATTATGGAAGGTAATAACTAGACAGACTTCAGAATGTCATTCAGGTCCATGCTATTCCTCGTTTATAATCACATTTCAGAAAAGCAACATAGGAATTACTCAAGTCAGGAATAAATATTGCTTTCAATTTTAAAGCAGGATTCCCCTAGGAATTGTGTTCTGGTATATCAGTGTATGAAATTTCTAAAATATGTATGCAAGCCAGTGAAAGTTTCATTGTGTGCCATCCCAGTATCTTTTTTTATTATCTCAGGAGTAAAATGCCATTTAAATTGTTTGTAGGTGCGCTTAGATGAGGCTGAAAGCAATGCACTTAAGGGAGGTAAAAAGGCCATTCAGAAGCTTGAGCAGCGTGTCCGAGAACTGGAGAATGAGCTGGATGGAGAGCAACGACGACATGCTGATGCACAGAAGAATCTGCGCAAATCAGAACGGCGCATCAAGGAGTTGAGCTTCCAGGGTGAAGAAGACCGCAAGAACCATGAGCGTATGCAAGACTTAGTTGACAAACTACAACAGAAGATTAAGACATACAAGAGGCAGATTGAGGAGGCGGTGAGTATCACCCTCATCGTTTCCAACAGCACACTGGACGGTTCAGGTTTGTCAGTTGTCTCTTGAAATTCAACAACTCTCCATACTTTCTCTCATGTAAATTTTAGATGATGAAACAACTGCTCTAGAAACTTTACACTACTGTCGCAGGTAATCATAAAGCTTTAAATGACACATGTATTAAAAGTAAAGAGTCTTTTAACAAGAAAAGTGCTACAAAAATTAGATGGCTTTCCTATAGGTAAGTTAAATATCTGTAAGACAAGATTTTCAGCTATTGTGAGTTCAAAACTAATGCAGCTGATATATTTACTTCTCAAAAATGAGAAAATGAATAAACCTAAACACAAAGTTATGAAAATACTGTACTTAAAGTTTCCTATTTTTGAACCACATTCATTTTAGTTAAAATTCAATTACAACCTGATTATTAGGAATTTCCGTTTTAGAAATAAAATAAAGCTAGTACAGTTGACATAATTCTTCATTCTGTCCCTAACATAATCTTAAGACGGCATGGTTTCCTCAAGATGTGTGGCAGAATGGCCGGCAACAATGACATTCCAGTTTCAGTTCTTCACATAATGATACATCACACACTGATGAATTCATGAAGTGCATTATTGGAAAATACCAGAATTACTTCCACTCTCATTTCAGAATGTTTAATCTTGAACTTTTCTTATGTTGTTATTTAACTCATTGGTACCCATGTGTAACTCTTCATTCACATTCAGTAACTCTGCGTTTTGCCCCATGACCCACCCACCCCCATTTCATTATGAATTTCGTTCAATTTTCACAATGTAATTCATCATTAGCCTTCTGGCTTTTGTCAATGGAGGTGGAGTATATTTTCTTTTACATTTTATTTAAATAACTCTGTTTTATGAAGATAAAAATGTTTTGAAATTTAAGACAGTTCACCACTCATGCATTTGTTTCCACAGGAGGAAATTGCAGCTCTGAATCTGGCCAAGTTCCGCAAAGCACAGCAAGAGCTGGAAGAGGCTGAGGAAAGAGCTGACCTCGCTGAGCAGGCAATTTCAAAGTTCCGCGCGAAGGGACGATCAGGATCTGCAGCACGGGCGCTAAGCCCTGCGGTGAGTTCACATACAAGAAATTTAAATTTAATCAGGACCTGCATCAGATAAAAATTTCATGAACTACACAATGATACAGGTTGTCTGTTATAGGTAGAACTCCAAGCGTTAATCCACAGTAACCACTGTTGATAGTTAGGTGGATCAGGGACATCAGTGGAGCAGTGATTGTACCTCATGTAGAAAGATATAACAGTGTACATTTCCCTACATCTTGGGTTGGCAGTCTGTTACTCTCTAACGTACATAATAGAGTTCTACTTGGAACAAGCAGCCTGTAAATATGCAAGGGTCCAATACTTAGAAAACTCAGAACTTTAAATTCTGACAGTTTTATGCCCCCCGCCAAAACAATTACTGAAATATTAACGTGTTGAATTAAATACACTTCCAATTCAGGCCTGTTAACTAACACACTGTAATTAATGCCTGTCTAGGCAGTATGAAAATTAGATGCAGGGAAAAAGATGCATCATTTCAGTTTGATCAGTCATCATGGAAATATTATGTGCTTTTAATTATTATCCAAAATTTCTTGTTGCAACATTTATTGGACTAAGAGTTGTATTTCTTTTCTGTCCTTTGTGCAGCCTCAGGCAAAGCCCCGCAAGGTTCCAGTGGAGTAAACCACATTACTTCTCTTGTAAGTGGTGCGTGCCCCAAAGCTGATTGCTGAGTGATTCCACAGACCCATTTCCCTGTATAGTATCACAAAGATATGGAAGCATTTCCCACATATCCAATGTGAACATATGCACTCTTCCAACCACCCTTGTTAATGTATATAGTAGCTGTATATTTTTCTGTGTGCACAACTTTCCAATAAGCTGCAAGTTTGTCCAATCACTTTTAAGTTGGAACTTCAATGATCAGTCCTTACAGAACTGTGAAAAGTTAAACCTTTAATACTGTCAAAATATTCATTTACCAATGGAATTCTGAGAACCAATTCATTTATAAGTTGATGTAGCTGTAACTCATTTGACATATGATGCCTGCATGTTCATAGAGTTACTATATATTTTATATATCACTCCATGTATAATTTCCACATCTGAATTAAGAAGCTGGAAAAATCTCAATATATTTTCAGCCCAAGACCCTCACTGTAAGAACATTTTTAAACCTAACCTTGAAGCAATTTTCAGGATTTCAATCCATGTGTTCAATACCTGTCATAACTCCACACTCTTAATCCTGTTCTGGACAGGTTTCTGCATAATTCTCTGGTATCAAACCATTTAAAATCAAAATGCACACCTCACCATGAGAGAAGTGGCCACGTGTATTTCAAGTGTTTTCGGTATTATCTGCTGTTGACAGCATTCCATTCTGGTCAGAGCTGAATTTATTATAAGCCAGAAGTAGGCCAGACATACTTTAAAAGAAACAGGCTGTAGCTTGAAATGAAAGCATTTATTACTTAACATATCACAACTGTTCTATCTTGCAGTAGTGTACACTTGGTTATTATACGCATATGGTAAATTAAATATGGGAGTTGATTTGTAAATCACAGCTTTTAATTAAACATTTCCCTTGCTTTAAATATAAATTAGAAAATTGAAATTCTGACAGCAGTGTCTTCTGGGATGTGACACTATGTCACTGGAGGAGTGGTTCCCAGCATTCCAAAGGATTGTGGTGCCTTCATCTTTAAAAACCAAGCAGTCTCAGAAGATTACATTACTTGACCCCTAATTTGTCCCTTGAAGATACCAAGGCACCACAGTCCTTCAAAATATCAGTAACAAAACATCCATCTACACAGCATTGCATCCCAGAAGACATGAACCCCACTCTAAGTTACATTTACAGGTGTCTTTTATCATAACAGATATGTCAAGTAAATTCTATGACAAATATTTAAAAGTGCTAAAATCTTAATGCCACATTTCACATAAACTGGTAGCTATCAGTGCTATATTAAAATAATCTGCATCTTAATACGATGAACATGCAAACTGAAGAATGGAATTTCTGAATGTATAATTTATGTCTTATGCAGAAACTTGATCCACAGACAAACTGCTCATACAGGTGTACCTTATAGTGTTCATAATGGCATGGTGTTTGCTGTATCAGGATATCCCTTGTGTCTGTGTACCTCACCCCAACTCCCAACTTGCTTAAATTGTGCAGTGTTTGTGTATACATATATGGGCAGTAACACGGGTAAGAAGTTTTCATAAAGAAATCAACTTCTTATTTACTGCCCCTTATAGTTACTGTGTTTGTTACTGTATTGTTTGGTTTTGAGTACTGAGTTTCATTGGTGCAGAAAGAATATGAAAGTTTAATATGAAACAGTAGCTTAGAAACAAAGAGCATTCAGACAAATGATACGTATGACAATCTGTTGTATATGCAGAGGGTTTTGTGTCTTTGTGTTAACATACAGGCTGTAATTTCTGAGGTCATTCCAAGTCACAAATGTGACTTCAACATGGTTCTTTGTTGATATTTGAAGTTAAAGAATGATTCACGTGTAACTAAGCTCTTCTATTGAACAAATTTGGTTTGCATTAATTGTCTAAAATGGCCATCTTTGCTTTAAATTCACAGTCTAAAGCTTCCTGAGTTAAGTACTTGTCCTGAAGTAGTTTGGTGTGGTATGTGTTCTGTGAGTCAGTGTTAGCAGATTTTCAAAACAATCTAAAATATGTATGTATAATGACACTGAATCATAATCAATAGTTATAATCAAGAAATTCCTTGAACATTCTACTTTTCTTTTAATGTACCGTTATCTTGTATTCAGCTGCAGAGTGTTCATGTTAACCATGTTAGCCAGGCTGCCACAGTCAACAAAAAATATCTGCCACTTATTGCAATACAGTTTGGATACACACTTATAAAATGTGGCAGGTTCCTGGTTTGTCACTACAATATGACAACACAGCTCTTTTATGAGTGGGAGTCCCAACTCAGTTTTGTCAGTTGCATCATACCACCTGTATCAGCCCAGATGATATATAAATATGAGAGAAGTTTCTGTATAGTACATGACATACTGTTCCCTTATACAGCTGGCATTTACATCAATCTATGTGCAGCAAACTTTAAGTTTAGATAGAAATACCAGAAGTCAGAATTAACATTAAATAAGATTTTGTCAACTGGAGAATAAAATCCAACTAGATGCCACTAATTACTTTATTATGCTTATGTTGGGCTCAACATGTTTCGGGCACCATTATGCCCATCATCAGGAGCTCACGACGATAGTGTTGGTTACCACATAGGACATCTGGTTCTGTAAAAATATATGAAGTAGCATTAGTGTAAGTTTTGGTAATTGTGGTGTATATTACGTGCAAAATCTTGTCAATTTTTTTCCCCCAGTTGCAGGATTTATTTTTTTGTATAATCTGAAAAAAAAATGTCAACTTAAATGTTTCTTCCTGTTGAGTTACTTACACATGTCAGAACACCTTTATCATCATGTTACTGAATGCTATACTGTAAACACAGTCAACATTTGCTTCAGGACAGCCAATTGAAGCTGCATCATAAGTAGTTATGGACTGTACTTAATAGTTTCTTGCTTACAGCTGTGTAAGTCTCCACTAGGGCATGAAATACTCCAAACTTGCTTATGAGACAATAATTCATTCAGGTGCAGTTATTGCATGAGCAGTTAACATCAGTATGTTCAAACGTGGTAGGTGAACAATGCAAGAAGCATGGTTAAACGGCTGGCTGGCTTGCTGGTTATCAGCAGGTAAGGCAGGACAGGGAACTTTGGATAGGTGTGATTATCAAGCCACACTATTACCACAGATAAAAACTAGCCCACACCACCCACTCATTGCACAAGTCCACTGTGGGTGCAATGTTTATGCACCAAGCTTACCGTGTCAACGTGTAATTTCAACTTTGCAATACTGACGCTGTCATGTCTTGTTTGCAGCCTCACAAACCGGCGCCTAGGCCGCAATTTGATGGCAGCGCCTTCCCGCCACGATTTGATCTGCATCCAGAAGGCGATTTCTAAATCATACATGACAAACAATACTTATAACAAAAACAAAAATTGCTACAGACGGACATGAAAATAAAACAAGCCTATTTTGCAGCGCCTCAACCAACATATGGTAACAGTAAAACAAAAGAAAGTATATTCTGAAGAATACAACTTAAAAAATGTTATTAAACATTTATTTTGTAATTTATTTTATTGTCAGTGAATGTATTTATTAATTAATAATATTCCAAATACTGCCATTGGTGACAGTGGTGAGTGTGAGAGCGAGCCAGAGGGTTGTGAACGCCATTCTGAGACACGTACTTGATGAACACCATGGCCCTACACACTGTTCTTCGTTCGGTCACAGGTCTCTGGCTCGGCCAGAAGAGAGCGTGGATGCGATGCGATCGTGGCTCACATTGTATGCACGACTTCTTTAAATGTACCAATAAATAAGTTCATATCGTTATTGTAACTACTGTTTTTTTTTTTCCTTGTAAACCATCCCTCACACTTAATATTTCTCCTAGATCTTTTGAATTCCATACCATTGATATATGTGTAATATACATTTCTAGAATATTCCCTACTCTCAACATCACTCCTAGTATTTTACACCATTATTTTGTCATTTCTGTTTCTCCCTCACCTCTGACACCAATTCTAGAAGTTATTACAATTATTGTATGTCATCTTTTATTGTACACTTTCCCTTATCTCCAATCATTGCAAGTCATTCTGTTGCACAAGAGACACGAACTAACCTGGCAACATAATCCATGGTACACCATGTGTGACTGGGTGATAAGCACTCCTGTTCAATATACAGATTTCCTTGTGGTTTTCCTCAATTTCTGTTGGCAATCCCTGGTATAGAACTTTACTGTAAATTTAAGATATTTCCTTCCAAACTCTAATTTATAATCAGTCCACCATTCAGTGCTACCTAAATATGGGCAACTGGTCAACACAATTATGTAATTAAACAATTACTCAAGCCATAGTATAGTCAGAGACCTGGAGTGTTTGGTGAATGAATCCTTTTACTTACTTGCACCTACTATTCAAGGATTCAGCTGAAATGAATGCCTACATAGACCATTTTGTGCCCTATTAACAGTTAATTCATATTTATTACACTTCAAAATATTTTGAAACTATGGTATTACCTGGTTGCCTGGGGTTCAGTTTCTGGCAGGGAGGGGAATTTATTCACTCCATCATCCATTATGGCTCTGAGGTCTACCAGCATCCTATCTACACGGTACAAGACGCGTTTACCCCAGAGGTAAAGGAGCAGAACTGGATATTAATTGCAATGCTATTGCTAGGTTATGAATAAATGAAACTATAATTTTCGTGTTCGTGGCGTTCATGTTTCGTTAGGAAGTGACACTAAAGATGTAAAGTTTAGCCAAGACCACGCGGTATACATTTGTAAATTAATACTTCACAATTATGTCTCAACTTTGAGTATTGGGCACGTGGACACGCACACAGAATCTTTTCACAAACCACCTTTACTACAACACACTCTTTGCATTTTATTTCATTCTGTGTTGTACAACAGCAGCCCGTTCATATACTCTTTTGCAACATGACCTGTTTTTTCTCATTCAATGGTGTCAGATTCTATCCATGGGTATAATCGGACGACAAAAAGATAGCAACTGACCCATGTTATTAAAAGTGAGTAGTTCACAGCACGGAATAGGTGATTTAATAGCACGTGAATCACATAGTGAAGTGACGTTACTATGAAATAACATGAAATAGTGATTCGCATTGGAAATGTTTAAAGGACAGTCTTTATCTGGACGGTGGAATGTTTCGCAATAACCTAAATGCGTCATCTGTGCCTGTGTTGAAGCTAGTTGCAGTGAGGCGTTGTGGCAAGTGACAGTTGGAGCGATAATGGCTATCGAAACGGTGACATGCGGAGAAAGGAGAATGAGTAATGACGAGGATTTGTTGATTTTACCAGATGTACTTGATTCAAGAGCAGGTAGGAATACTAGACGTATTTACGTAGGCATTAATTGATCCATGATTGTAAGAGTCTAATATATAATGGTGTAATATTGCAGTGTTTGACGTACCACATCCATTGATCTCTCACACTTCGTTCTTCGAAGTTACATAATCTAAAATAAAACTAATGTTTATTTATATATTCAGTTTATTCATTTTTACACTTTCCATAGCTCCATAGATACAAAAATAGTCACATAAAATATGAAAGGTATACATAACACATGCAAATGTTAAGCTTTTAGCTTTGACAGTTGCTTTTGTTATAGCAATCGTCATAGCAAATAGCTTAACAAAGCAAAAAAATTATATGTAAAACTGAAAGATACACACACACACATACATTAGACCTGCAATTACGCATATTCATATACATTTATTCAGTATTCCAGAGATCCACCAAAGTGGATACAGAACTTGTCATTAGATAACAGGTATAGTACAAAATGAATCATGACTATAAAATACATATAATAATAATAATAATAATTTATGAATATAATACATAAATAAGACACATCAAGTTTCTGCAAGGAAATGTGATCATCTCATAATAGACAATCAGTGAATACTTATGTAATGTACATAGACAGAACCTCAAAACTAGTACCAATATAATAAGGAATTTTGTGATACAGTACATAATTCGTGATTGACTAAGGTACTCTTCCATTGTATAAAATGAATAAGTGTATAAAAATTTTTCCAGAACAATTTTAAACTTTTTTTGGTTACCAGTAACATTCTTAATCACCAAGGGTAAATTATTAAAGATTTTTATCCCTGAATAATAGCTCCTTTTTGATAAATGGTTAAGTTTGCTTGAGGCAGGTGTAAATTATTTCTTTGTATAGTATCTATATTGTGATTTTCAGTGTTTGTTGAGAATAGGTTTTTGTTTTGAACTACAAACATTAATAAAGATAACTTATATTGTGAAGTCAATGGCAAAATTTGTAATTTCTTAAATAAATTTCTACATGAAACTCTATTCCCACTTCCTTCCATAATTCTAATTGCCTTTTTTTTGCATGCTAAAAATTGTGGAACTACACAACGAGTTTCCCCATAACTCATAGCTGAGTGAAAGAAATCATGATGTCATTTTTTATGACAAGGCAGACATGTATGTTGTGGCATTTGTAATTATATAGCAAACCATACTGAATTTTTTCATGAATAAATCGATATGATTATCCAAGACAAGGTATTATCCATTGTCGCCCCCAGGAATTTTGTGTAGTGTGTTGGTGATTAAATTATTGTTAAAGCCTATTTTGAAGTTAACTGACATATTTCTCTTAGTTGTAAAGTGTGCATAATTTGTCTTATTAAAATTAGAGATAATTGGTTTGCTCTGAACCGTTTATTTAAAGTTGCAAAGGCTATATTAATGTTTGTGTTGAAATCTCTTAGATTAGAATGAGCAAATAAGATACTAGTATCATCAGCAGAGATTATAGGTGTTTGAGTTTTATTTACAATCTTGGATAAGTCATTTATATACTTATTCACTTACTTACTCCATGGTGCAGAATCCTTCTTGAGAAGCTAACTGGTTTGCAGCTAGTGAAGAAATTCCCTGCATTTTACAGAACCCGAAGGTTCATTACCGCACTCACAAGCATCCGCCACCTATCTCTATCCTGGGCCAGCCCAATCCAGTCCATATACCCACATCCCACCTCCTGGAGATCCATCCTAATATTATCCACCCATCTACGCCTAGGCCTCCCCAGTGGTCTCTTTC
>Ga0123354_10013567_pt1 | contig 12653 bp, 9 predicted proteins | sample TergutLab28metaG_2_FD_97872 | JGI IMG/M metagenome (GOLD analysis project Ga0123354, IMG submission 97872) | Labiotermes labralis P4 segment gut microbial communities from Petit-Saut dam, French Guiana - Lab288 P4 | ecosystem: Host-associated > Arthropoda: Insects > Digestive system > Gut ... | reverse complement strand
TCAAATATGACCGGGACTGATTTGTGTGTAAACAAGCCGCACTGCGCAGCAGCTGTGCGACCTTGAGAGAGTGAAGCCACAACCTCCACCCTCCCTCCTGCTCGGGTTAGAACCTGTTCAGTCATGTCTGGGAGTTGCTAGAATGATGAGCAATTATGGTTTAAAAAAAAATCAGTCCCGGTCATATTTGAACCACCTTGTACATGCTCTCCTTAAAGATCTAAGTGCATTGAAGGGAAAAGCTGGCACTGAACTCCATGGAGAGTTTTAGAATGGCAATTTCGTATTCAGACTCAAGCTACAGAGGGAACTACGGAACGTCTGCAGAAAGTAAAAACTTCGCCACCCGCAAATGAGGTGGGAGATAAACGCAGACAGCAGCCACGTCGAGTTTCCGCATGATCTCATTGCCGTGTTGTTCTTACAGTGGACGCCGCCGCAGGTCTTTAGAAGTCCTGTTGCAGGAGCTGCGCAATCCATCGACGCAAGACGAGCCGGAAGCCGACAGTATGACGGCGAGCAGCGGTGAAGGCGATGAGGGTTGGAGAGAATTCGTAGCGTCACGTCAGTCGCCGCCGGACTGGTTTCGTAGGCCCCAGGTTAGTTTGATGCACGAAAAATGCTTGGGAAATTTTCAGTTATATTCGTCATGTGTAAAAACTTTGTTTTCTAGGTTGAAGAACTCCAACAAGATGCAACAGTATGCAGATATTTATTTACTGCTAAATTACTATACATGTTTCGGGCGTCCATCGCGCCCATCATCAGGAGTGAATAAAACTGTAGTTGCAGCCTCTGGTACAGATCATACTATCTGGGGAGCAAGCTTCTTCAAACGTAATCAAATAAGGACTCCTTGTTTGGTCACTTTTGAAGAAGCTTGCACCCCAGATAGTATGATCTGTACCAGAGGCTGCAACTACAGTTTCATTCACTCCTGATGATGGGCGCGATGGACGCCCGAAACATGTACAGTAATTTAGAGAGTAAATAAATATCTGCATACTGTTGCATCTTGTTGGATTTCTTCAGCTTAGAATTGCGATGCACGGAACTACAAATATATGAAAAAAACACACATTGTTTTTTATCTGTCTCTTCGCCTTGATTTTGGTGGGCTGTACGGACCATTAACACTTCTCATGCTGTCGACCTCGGTGCACCGTAAGTCGCGAATGCATTTAAGATGACCGTAAATTTAAACCCCCCTCCATTCTGGGCAGTAGTTAGAACTGAAACCCCAGCGTCTTTGAAGGGTTAATAGTGATAATAGTCCTATCGGTGAAATGTGGGAGGTTGCGATGCACAGGACAAAAGTTTGCGTTGGTGGAGGGTGAATGGGATTTGTTAAAGCTGGTGAAGAGGCCCTTCAGAAACCCGAAGAGTTGGGAGAATAGCATTATAGCTTGTCTTGAAGAAGTAAGTTGCATATTAGTGGATATACACGTTGTGTTTGTTTATCCGTGTTGTAGACAATCAAAAAGGCTTTATATATTTCGTTACGTACAACAAGAAATGTTATTATTAAATTTGGGCTGAAGTGCGTCCGGCGATATTTACTACAGTCCTTCCATATTAAATTTCATCAACGGGCTGTTTCGCCAAAAATCAAACAAACAAAACATATATATGATACTTCTCCGAACATTGTCTCAGTCAGTTTGTACAGAACGCTTGGAAATCGATTTGAGATAAATAGATTTTCTGTGATGTGAAAATAAGCGATTGTGAGTTATTTTGAGACAATTTCCTAGATCTTGTTTGGAGGAACTAAAGCAGGTCACAAGAAACTTCATTAAGATAGGAGACTTTCGGGCCAATAATAGAACCTGACCAAAATTTTGACCAAGTAGCATCAATACCAGAAGCACGTCTTAATAATATTTATTAGATTGAATTGTTACAAGATGGTGACTCTAATCTGATATTTCTGTGACCGTAGGACGAATTGGTTAATTGAGTTAACAGAAGCTGTTATTTCTTTGCAGGTCTGAAAAGGGAACTCCCTGCAGTGACCTAGCCAGATCATCTCACCTGCCTCCTACTGTCCAACCACAACTGATACTCGTAGATGTGGACTTAATCGCAATTTATAATCCGAGTGGATACGACTGAGATCATGTATAGACCAGTTGAATTCTGATTTAGATGGTTCCAGTCTGTTTATTTGTTTCAAACCCTAGTAATCATAAAATGATTCATTTTCAATGACTGTCACCGAGCTAATAAAACATGGGGATGACATAAATGTTTTAAAAATATTATACCTTATCTCCTGATCTCGTGGTGCATTCATTTGGCAAAATTAACATTAGAAAACAAATGCAAACTTAGAATGAGAATTAGGGTGAAAGAAACAGGCCCTCGTTTGCATAATTGAACGTTCAGGCTCAGAGAGAGCTGTTTTTTGACACTCCATAAAGTATGTCACTATCGTGAATGGCATTATTATTTTTTTGCATTTGTTTTTTCACAATTCAGTAGCATAGGTTAATTTATTTATTATTTATATCGTAAAATGTTAATTCCATGTACTTGGTTTTTGTGTTACGGCTTGCTCACTTTATGTACATTCTAGTCATCTTCTGGTACATCCAGATTCTGTAGTATTGACGGCGTTAGTCATTCATAGTATTAAGAATTATTGATTGTGTGGAGTATATATTTAATATGTAGTTCGTTTGTTAGATATTTGTAAGTAATTTTATCAACATGTTATTAAATAATGTTATTCCATATTTGGTATTTATTTGTCTTTATTAAAGTAGTCGATGAAGGGTTGAAATGTAATATGAAATAGCAGTGTGCTCAATATTTTTACTTGATATTTATTGCCTGTATTATTTAATGTTAAGTTATTTTAATTATGTAAAGAAAATCTTAGTCAAAACATTAGATGTTGTAAATATTTCCAATAAGACATGTCAACAATATCTCATGTTAATAAATATTTATTCTCCGTTATCATTGTTAAATTCCTTCACAGTAAATACAAAATGTTTTCAGTGCATGATATTCGTTATCCCGATGATTATTTTCCTGTCTTCCGTCTGCAATGTGAAAGTAACACATTTCTGAACATTTCTGCACGATGTCCGAAAAAGCGTTGTTTTATTTTAAGGTTTCCAGGTTTTTTTTTTTTTTTTAGAGAGAGAGAGACCATCCCGTTGTGTATTATTAAATCTGTATATTATATTATGCACCGTCAATATACAACATACATGAAACAAAATTCAATAATTACAATTAGGTTATATTTGGCAACATGTTTCGGCCGTGACCGGCCATCTTCAGGCCAACTAAGAACAACAATTAAGGTACAGTAAAAATAGTACTCAATGGGATCCCATTACGTTCACATTAAACCTTGATAAAGTATGAAAATTCTTACTTAAGATTAAAACAGTGGAACAGTATGGTAAAATGGTAAAACTAAACCTTCATGTACTACCGTGTCAGTCGCCCATTTCATCCGCCATGCAGCACCTTATGCTGCTAGCTTTAAGCGCTCGTTGCTGCGACCTGCAAGTTCCTAACAACGAAGCCGTGTCATATTTCAACCTTAATCCAAAGCCAAGATGCATACTCCTCCGCGGCCTTAGTCCGCACGCGAACTATACCGACAGAGCGGCCGCCGCCGGCCGGCGAAGTTAGTGCCAACTTATGCGGATAGAGGGGTGTCACGTGGTCAGCGCAACGGGTCCTCACAGCCGTTAAGCTCTGTTTTCTAGACCTGGAGCCGCTACTTTTTTCATTCAAGTAGCTCCTCAATTGACCTCCCGAGGCTCACAAGGCTGAGTGGACCCCGTTCCAGACCCACTACTACTCAGAAAATCTGGTAGCGCTGGGGATCGAACCCGGGACCTCTGTATCTGTAGCCAGAAACTCTGACAACTAGACCAGAGAGCATTTGAAAAAGTGGGTTTTGCTGCGCGTTCTTGCTTTCCCTGTCTACAGTGTGTGGCAGGCAATGTTCGAATCTGTAACTAAATTGAATTTATGCAACCTAAACCAACAAAATGCACACTTTTCAAATTAATATTTTAATTCAATTCTTGGTGTCTTCTACATGTTTCGAACATCATGTGTTCATCATCAGGAAGACTATTTGTACACACAGTTTTTTTATGTTATGTTTTCCATGCATTTATGTAAGCAGTCTAGCAGGTGGAAAGATACAGTTCTCTATGGTGTGTTTTCATGCATTTATGCAAGCAGCCCAGCAAATGGAAGGATGTGCACATCCTTCCATATGCTAGACACATGATGTTCGAAACGTGTAGGAGACACCAATAACTGAATTAAAAAATTCATTTGAAATGTGTACAATTTTATGGTTTACCTTACATATTGTATCACAATGCACGGCACAAGCTATATAAAAAAACATAAATTGACCGTGTTGGTTGCCTGTGGTGTCGAGATGGCCAAACTAGTCCTGCATGATCACCACCATTTCCGCAAAGGCTGTGGGCTGATTACTCGAACGTATCCGGACGTAAAATTTCTTTCTAGACATGTTCTTGGCTGCCGCACCTGCTGGTGCTGTGTCTGTCAAAATCAAGACTGATTTTGTTTGTGAGCGTCGTGAACTTGCTTCAGCCGGCGACTGTCGAACAAGTGACGCCAACAGGCATCTCCCTCTGAAGGAAGCAGACATAGACAGGATGGTAACATTAATATAGACGTCAAAATGAAATAGTGTGGGAGAGCGTGGTATGGATTAATCTGGCTCAGATCATGGCATAACTGTGATATCTTGAGGACATGATGTGATCTTCCAGACGTCATAAAGTGTGAGGAATTCCCTAACAAGGTCAGCGACTGACTGCTTGTCAAGAAAAATATGCCCAATATAGCTGATTACTGAGCATCAACCGTCTGTATGGTAAACAATTTTAGAAAACATTAAGAAATTCTATCTTAACTATGTGTAAAGCAGCAATTTTTATGACCGATGCGGACAATCAATTAGCCCGGTTTTTTTCATGTAGATTAAGCCTGTTAAATTTAAACGAAATGAGTTTGGTGTTTTCATCAAATTAACATGCTGACGTAATAAGAACAACAAAATTGACGGATGCGACCTCTCCATTATGCGTTTATTTCATACACTTCTTGTATATCCCATGGGATGGACTGCCTCAGTGGCTTAGAATTCATTAGGGATTTCAAATAGAAAGATAGACAGACAAGGTGTGAGCTCCCACTTTGAAGTATACATGATTTTACATTTTATTCTCTTGCGTGTACAAATTTCTTCATACTTGGCCTAATGATGGCCTTCTAGGAATCAATCATGTAGCTTCGTACGACATAAAAAATGCAGTTGTTTTGACAGTTGCTTTTGTTGGTTTCTTATACAAACACAACGGGATGGCTTCCATTAAATTTATTACCATGTGTAGTCAGCACTTTTAAATAATTTGCAGTAATTCCCCGAGCACCGCCCACTGCACTTTTGTCTTCAGTTACGTTTCAGGGCTCCTCGTGGTTAATTTCTCACTGCACACAATTCAACTAGATGTTTATGGTGTACGCTCGTATCGATATAAAAATGATGATGATGATGATGATGATGATGATAATAATAATAATAATAATAATAATAATAATAATACATTAGATACCAGTAATGAAAGTAAGGTAACCATATTATGTAATCAAAGTGTGAAAACCGACAGAACCTTCCCTTACAATAAACTGGACATCATTATCCGTGATAATAAAAAAAGGAACATGTGTGTTAATAGATGTTGCAATTTCAGGGGACAGGAATGTGGTCAAGAAAGAAGCCGAGAAAGTTCTAAAATATGAATAGCTCGCAATACAAATGCAGCACATGTGGAATGTACAAACAGAAACGATACTAGTTACAATAGGGTCAACTGGAACCATCTCAAAAACATTCACAAAATACCTGAGCAACACGTCGGCAAAGCGCGAAATCAAGGAAATGCAGAAAACAGCCATATTGAGGCACTGCCAACATACTGCGGAAAGTACCAATATAAAGGAACAAAACGCACAACGTGGAGAATAACATTACATGTATTATAAATTATAACTACAGAATAGCTACAAGTTTGTATACCCTAGAAACATTAGTTTGTTTCAGCTATATCATTGTAAAAATCCAGCATAAAGAAAATTAATAATAATAATAATAATAAATTTGTACACGAATGTGCATGTTTGCGGTTCTTTGCTGAGGTCGTTTAGTGACTGCGTTCTGATCGTGTAATTGCAATAGGAACAATGTGGCAGCTCATTATTAACATAGTAGATAAATAAATTTTAATACAGGTGATTTATTATAAAAATAAAATATTTTTTATAAAATAACAACATGTTTTGACCCAATCGAACATCATAAAGCCTATAAAATATATGAAAACTGCAATAAAATTAATTTTCAACACAAAATTTGTATGTGACTCTAAGGATTGGTCGAATATCCATGGAATGATAATTGTATTAATATTAGGCAAGTCTTTTTACATATTTTTACCAACATCATAATGATATGATGAAGGCGAAACATTCAGTTGTTCTACAAAAACAAAATGTATTGTTTTATAATAACAGAGTTAGACTATTTCTCCGTCATATAACAATTTATTAAACACAATGTGATGTCTTCCCTCAGTATTGTTCGAGTTAAGTTTTCTTTATTCGTTTATTTCCCTGGACACTACCCATTGTCCGAGTTATACATAATACCTCAGGCATACCTCAGACAGTGGACTATATAGCTTAAAATGAATAAGCTATTGTTGCCTCATACCTTTCGAGAAACAGCACTTTTCGCTGTTACGTACTGTCATATATTGACAGCGCTTCTTGTACTTTGCAGTACGTTATCTAGCATAGGCTGTGCTTTTCCACACAAGGCGACAACGGTTGTCTCCTGGGATATGAAAATTGCACTAATCTTTCGGAGGAAATCATTGACCATCCGCCTTTTAAATGCGTGTCTAACCTGAGAGGTTTTTAGACTTTCGCAGCTGTGTAACTGAGGTCCCATGACCCTGTGTCACTGGCATATTGGTTCCCGGCGTTTTGCGACGACGTAGTTGTCTATTTTCAGAGGCGAAATGTCCACGAAGGCTCCTCGGACATCTCAACACACCCCAGAGGATCTCATTCAAGAATGTGAAATTTATGCAACACACATCGAGCATTTCGTAGTTGTTCATGGCATTTGAGAATGAAGGTATAGATGTCTCTCTTTCCTACTGCTACTCCGCTGTTGTTCGCAGCAAATCTCGTGTAGATGGCAGTAACAGCCGCCTGCTGTTGATTTCCCCGAAAAAGTAGCTCTAATCCGTGCGGTCATTCCGAACGTTTACCTCCGATCCATGGTATGAATAGCTCATGGATCCATGGCACTGGGGACTGGTTGTGCGATGTATCGAAGTATTGCATTTTCGCATGCGCAGTAGGTTGTAGTAGTTAGGTTGTATCAGCGCTTGTGAGATAAAATATGGGTCTTTCAAGATTTTGTGTGTATTTACACAAAGTTATGAGCATTCCTATTGTCATATTTGTTACGTAAACATTAATTACACATTTATGAACGTTTGTATTTGAGTGTACGTGTTCAAGGCCAGTGGTGTTTCAATGTCAATCTCATCTGTCTCATTTTTTGTAATCAGTAAACATGGCGCATAGGAGCGAGTTGTGTTGTCAGTAACGAATACAGTTCATCGTAAACTGCAATGTTTTCCACGCCATCTTCAACATCAGAACCACACAATTATGATTTTGAAAAAGAAGAAAATGCTGCAAAATGGAAAGGAGTATTTGTTACTTCTTTACGAAAGGTAACATGGTGGTTCAGTGGATTGTACGTGGTGGTTTCTCTTTATTAGCCTTAAAGCCCTGTCCTTTTTCTCAGTGATAGTACATAATAGTGAAAGTAGTAGCGGAGTTCTCAGATTAGTAACACATAATTGTGTACAATTCTCCAGACGATCGAAATACGGTTATTCGTTTAATTCTTGTAATATAAGTGAACACACAAATGTAATCATAATGCATTTCGTCCTTTTTGCTTTCTGTCGATCCCATATCCTGTAGAATTATCGCCGTGGTGTATCATTCTCACAGGGTCTCCAGAATCAGTTGGCAGCATATGTTAACAGATCAATGAATGTAGTTGACATTGGTACGTTTTCAGCTTGGGGTATGAATGTGTATAAACCAAGGTTGGGCTTTTGTTTTGTATGTGTTTAGGTGACCATGGTGTTGCATGCTGTTGGTGTTGGCAGAGCTCGTTTTGTATCAGCATACTCAAATACTGCTTCTGTTACATATATAATAGTCTTTTGGGGTGGTAATAAATAAAGAACTGCAGTCGCCCTTGTCACAGTTATACATTAGTTCACTTGATTTTACAACATGTGGAAGTTGCTGAAGGCTTGTGCCTGATGTAAGTGCAGGAAATGAGGATCATTAAATGTCATTTGTGTAACAGTTTCCAGTGTACTGATTTCAACAAGACCCCATTTCCATAGTATCACCTCTAATATTTAATATTCTCTGTGTGCAAATGTTTCCAAACTACATGGTGTAATGTACAATTAGACCATTGTCTTCAGTTTACAGTGTTATGTGATTAAATACAGTTTGAAGTTTTAAAATTTTATTTTTACTGATTTTTATAAGGAAAATTAATTTTACAGCAATATCAGGAACATTTTATTTTAAATATTTTGTTTACCTGGTTGTTGAAAGGTTAAAATTTAATGATAAAATTGATAATGAAATAAAAGCAACGGTGATTCCATCAACAGTTATGGTGGTGGTGGTGGTTGTCATGCTGGTACAGTCTTATACACACCTACCTCTGAATTATGAAGTACTTGGCGTAGTGTTTAAAGTGTGATAATTTAAATCCTTCAGCATCAGTTCTTTATTTATTAATGTGCTGACTCAACTAAAGATAATATAAACACATTGGAATGCATAATAACAAGTGGATGAATTCCTAAGTGTCAAAGCATTGCATTGTTTACTTATTCAGCTAGTAAACTGCCCACTATATATGGCGGTTTGAAATCTTGTGACAATAGAAGCAACTTAAAGCATTGAGTTTTAAGTGACTTTTACACCACTCTGTTGATTGAGGGTATTTCAAAAACATAAAACAGGTTTTTCCATCCAAAGGTTAAAGGTCAAAGTGAAGGTTTGAATAGCAGAAAGCTAGTTACTGCCCCAAACTACAACAGGTTTACTGTGTAACTACCCCCTCTTTCCCAAGCCATATGTTGTTTTTTCTTGACCTGTTCCTAACAGTGTTTTCATTCCCATACTCAGAAACAAAATAAGTCTTAACTGCATGTTATGGTTGAAGGGTTAACACTGCTGTTTGGAGGTCTTGTGTGTGTCCTGTCTGAAATTACCATGTTTTTGTCAGTCTGGCCAGTGTAGTGTTGAACAGTGGGTGGCCTGTATAAAAAGGTGCAGACCAGGGGAAGCTGGGAGGTTTCTTTTAGTATAGCGTTAGAAACCAGCTGACTCCATGAAGCAGTCTTTCTTGAGAAGTTAAGAGTTGTTCATGTAGTCCAGAAATTCACTGCATGTGAGGGAACCTGAGGACTCCATACTGTGTTCACAAGAGTTCACCACTTGTCCCTATCCTCAGCCAGATGAGTCCAATCTGCACCTTGCCATCCTGTTTGTTTAAGATTCACTTGTATTTTGTCTTCTTAGTCTACACCTTTATCTTTCAAATAATCTTCTTCCTTCAGGTTTCCTGACCAAATTCTTGTATAATGTGTGTCAATCACAACTAAACTCTTTTTGTGTAATATGTGGTTTTTAGTGTAGCCATGTTTTGGCTGAACAATACGCCATCATCAGGCTAATCAGACACTAAACAAATTATTATGTAAGTTTCATGATACTATTTACACCATCCATATAATGGTTCATATCTCAACTTCACAAAAATCAAAAAAGTATATGAAAAGCCAAAACCACTTAAAATAAAATCTTGCATTATTTCCAATAAGTGTGATAAAATAAGGCATTAAAAATATGACATCAAAATAGTTAGGATTAGAAATAGTATATTAGTACTTCCAGGTGAAAGTGCAGGATTTTCTGTAAATTGGAATTGTTTTATATTCACATTCCTTAAATTGTGTGCACTCTTGACTGAAAGAATATTCAGGATGTTATCTTTCCTTGTATTCTATCATTTCTTCTTTGAGACATTGTATGTGTTAATGTATACAGGAGCTGCAGACCTCTTGTTATTGTATAGGCCTGTATGCAGTGGCAATGCCTAGGAAGTACTTTTTTTTAAAAATGTGTTCCACTTATAAGAACATCATGCAAACAAACTGTATTAATGTATTTTTAGTGTCTTTTTTAAAAATACTGTGAATTGCTGAGATGATGTGGTAGCAGTGGTAGATGAAAGTGTGTGGAACATTAGTGGAATGATACTGAGAAGTGAAAACAAAAACTCAGAGGAAAATATGTCCCATTACCACTTTGCCCAACACAAATCCCACATGAACTAGCCTAAGACTGAATCATGGCCATAATGGTGACTAACTGCCTGAGCCATGGCATGGCCCTTACTAGTGTATTACTGCTTCTATTAGCTAATGTTATTAATAATGTGTGCATGTGTAAAGATGCTTCCAATTGTCAGTGTGTATTGACAGTTGTGATTTTGGGCTGATGAAATGCTGAAACCTGTAACCATTATATGATTTAAATACACATATAAAGTGTTAATTGATGCTAACAGTAATAGTCATTAGTAGCTAATGTGCTGTCTTGACTTAGGTCCTGGAGCAGGTTCATCCTTCTCTGAATGCCCGTGAGGATGCATTGGACTATGTAGAGAACTTGATTCTGCAGCTGCTGGGGATGCTGTGTGCACGTCCTTCGCCACACACAATACAGGATGTAGATGAAAGGGTGCGGCGCACATTCCCAACTCCAATTGATAAGTGGGCACTTAATGATGCCAATGCAGCCCTGGATCGTGGCAAGAAGAAGTCTTCTCTTGTTCTGCCTGTTGACAAAATCCATCATTTGTTACAGAAGGTCTGTTGATTAGAGGTGGCTATCCCGTCACTTGACAGTCTACTTGTCATTCTTCTTCTTTTAACCCTTTGATGCTGAATGACAGCTATAGCCAGTGCATGGTGTGATGCTCAGAAAACCAAGGTTGACTAAAGTTGTCGCACAGAGGGTGTCAATTATGGCTTGTACTTGTACAACCCTCAGTAGATATGTAGTGCTGTGATGTAAATAGCAGTCTCCACTTGAGTGTGACAGGAAGTTTGTTTATCAGAATATTCCCTCCCCACCCCCATAATCTGTCATGGGTTCTGATATTAGATATTGCATCACATTTGTTTGACAGTCTGTTGTGTGGGCTGTCATAGCTAGTTTCTTGGAACATGTGGTTCTCATTGGTTGCACTGGAGTCCAGTGTCATTAGACTATGAACAAATTCCCACACAGTGCAACGTCCCTGACTGTCGAAAGTGGTGAGTGGCATATCCCGATTTGTATTGGATCACATGAAAATAATACCAGAAAAGAAGGTGGTCAGAGCTATAATTGATGTTTATAGCTGTAAGATATCAACATTACTTAGGCATACAAGCCAGATCTAGCCACCTGACAGATGTTACATTGCTGGACATAATGTCTGTTGTTGCCATAGCTCTATATGTAGGATGTGACCTGGGAGACAAAAGTACAATGTGACTGATTTAGGCGTGAACAGTTTTATGGTACTGCCATGCAAAGAGATGGATTTTTGCATGTACTGTGATTTTTGCATTTTGCAGACAGTTTAAAAAGGCGTGAACAAGACAAAGAATATAAAAAACTCAGAAAACTGAGGGAAGTCTATAATTCATTCAACAAAGCCTATGATGGTTTCTGTAACTCTTCCAGTCATGTTGTAGTTGGGAAGGCGATTGTCATACTTGATGGCAAGGCCATTTTTAGGCAATATATTCCAAGTAAAAAAGGAAGCATTTTGGCATAAAAATTTATATACTGTGTGACATTGCAGGTTATACTTATTACATAAGAATGTACTTAGGCAAGGACACGGGGACCACCACTTGCGACATCACGGCTACACATTACACTGTTGCAAATCTGACTCGCAAACTACAGGGTGTATGAAACCAGGTTGTTACGTGCACTCTTTCCAATAAAAATCAAGCGGCTTGACATTTTCTAAGTCCCGCCCTGGAAATGACGTGACACAAAGTTGCCATCATAATTCATATTTGTGCATTCGTGACATTTCTGTGTCTTCCATTCATTATAGTCAATCACACTACCTATATATTAACCGAAGACATCAATACATTTGCTTAATATGAAAGTTGAAACATGAATTAAAGTTCATTATGAGGCTTGTGGCTAGCTAGCTTTGCTACAAGGGAAGGATGTTGCGAAAGGCCGGTTGTTCGCCACAACCGTTGGCAACCAAACCCATTACTGTGCAACAGTGTTAGTCATTGGAAACAAACTATGTTGTTTCAAGTCCCAGTATCAGCATTTTGGGGGGGGGGGGGGGTATTTTTAAAAAAAGAAATTTTTTTGAAAGAGGTGTTTTATTAAAAAGCCCCAAGGAAAAAAAAAATAAGAATTATTTTTGG
>Ga0123354_10013566_pt1 | contig 12654 bp, 9 predicted proteins | sample TergutLab28metaG_2_FD_97872 | JGI IMG/M metagenome (GOLD analysis project Ga0123354, IMG submission 97872) | Labiotermes labralis P4 segment gut microbial communities from Petit-Saut dam, French Guiana - Lab288 P4 | ecosystem: Host-associated > Arthropoda: Insects > Digestive system > Gut ... | reverse complement strand
CAACTTGATGTCACTTGCTTTTTTATTTCATTATTTAATGCTCAACATATTTCGGATGTTAATACATCCATCCTCAGGAGCTTGCGACTTATTTGTTGAGTTATTTCATGGGTTGTATTGCTCAAGTTCGATGCGTGTTGGTGTTACGTTGTGGTTTGGCTGGATTGGTGTGGTATCCGGATGCAGGCTGAAGCACTGCTTCAGCCAAACCACAACGTAACACTAACACACATCGAACTAGAGCAATACAACCCATGAAATAACTCAACAAATAAGTCGCAAGCTCCTGAGGATGGATGTATTAACATGCGAAATATGTTGAGCATTAAATAATGAAATAATAAAGCAAGTGACTTCAAGTTGGTCTCTCTTTATTCAACTATCAAGATGATGCACGGTCCAATAAACGTAATATTAGTGCTATTTGAACATGCGATCTCAGTGCTGGAACGGTCCAAGTTCGTGCACGTGTCAAACGTCGTGGCGGCTGTGACCGGTAAACGCGAAACGGTATTGAATCTTGAACATTTGCGCATCGTTTCCACCCTCGTGCCATTATACTTCCCAAAACATGACTGATGAAACGACAAGTCTAACTTGTAGCGTTCGTTCATGCCTTGTCTCCGATTAAGAAGATAAACGTGTTCAACTTAAGGTGCGTACTGTAAGTAAAAAAAAAAAGAGATTATTATTATTATTATTATTATTATTATTATTATTTAGGCAGCGTGACTTAAAAGTCGCATATATTTCTTTCTGTGGGTCGATGTAAAGATTTTAGTTGCCTAAGCCAAGAAGTGATGAACAAGTATTTGTCGTGGAAGATCATTAAAATCTTCTTATAGTAATTGGAGAAGCCCGTGGAGTGTTCGAAAAATAGCAATAATGACATCAGGACATATCTCATAAGTTATATGCTGACCTCCCTTGATAGTAACTTGTATAGTTAATCGCATTTACTTCCCGAACACATGGCATGTTTGACCCAAGCATTTTAAAACACACTGTCGGTGCAGGTTGCTTCCGTTGCGCAGATTGCAAGTTGGCACTAATCCCAAAATCCGGGGGATACTTCTGCCCTTAACTGTAATCTCTCATGAGGGTTGCGAATTGTTGTTGAAATCTACTCCTCCGGCCTGGAAATCAATTTGGATCAAAGTTACAGCCAGCACAGGGCTTTGGAGATTTGGCTTTCGGATAATTCCGAATGAAGAACTATCTAAAATGATGAGAAGACGGTTGTTGGTACACATACACTATTTAAGTTGAATTGGGTCATGAGCTACATTCGTTTGTTTGCTTTTAGCCGTGCCAAACATGCAGCAAGATTGAATGGATGTTAGATAATGTTCTTCGGCAACACGTACAAAGTTTTGTTTTGGAACACGTGGAGGGAAGAAGCCTGTTGCAAGAACTGTGCGTAATAGGAATGTCTGGTTGAGAAGCTGACTGCAGTTTCTGGCTCTGTGTGTGTCCAGGGGCACTGTAATGAACCTCCGATTGCCAGGAATCACTTCCAGCTCTCACAAATGGCGTCGCTGTGTGTACGAGTAGTTTGTGTTCTGTTTGTTTTCAGTTTCGAATCTATTTTTAATTTTTCGTCCTATTTCAAACGTTAGTTGAGCTCTGTAACATTTCTTCTCGAGAGGAACCCTGGCTCATGTATTTGAAACCTACCCTACAAACTTATATTATACTTGTTCCTTGCAATTGATTAACTGTACGATATTAATGCCAACTAATTTCACGAATATTTTTGAATAACCACTTGTTGTTTCGTGATATTTCTCCACACGTATCGTTTTGCAACTAAGCTCTCCCTGAAGATGGACATCATGGGCCGAAACACCTAGGAGAAGTATTACGAAATAAGTACTTACTCGCAAGCCATTCTGTACATTTCAACAACAGCACTGTAATTAGATGCAGTAATATACAAACATTGGTAATCCACCTACATGTTTCGGCCTTTTGCGGCTATCTTCAAGTAGGTATTCAACAAATAAAATGCAATGAATGTCATTTATGTTATGGCTGTACAGTGATAGAGTTAAAACACAAATATTAAAATGGTTAAAAATATTTAAAAGCATAATAAAATGTGCATCATGATAGTTATTTGATTGCAAACAAATATGTATTGCAGAAAATTATGTTCGTTTTAAGGGCCGTATCCGTGTGTCTCCTGGGACTGTGTATCACCATGGATGAATCCCTGAAAACGAAGGTGATTTTTACAATAGATTTTTTTTGTAATCAAATAGTAACTATTAGGATACACGTTGTACTAGCCTTTTCATTTTTTTGACCATTTTAATATTTGTGTTTTAACTCTACCACTGCACTTCTATGACGCTAATAGCAGTTATTGTATTTTCGTTGTTGAATACCTCCCTGAGGATGGCCGAAAATGCCGAAACACGTAGGAGGTTTATCCCACGTTTGTGTGTTACTGTATATAATTGTAGTGGTGTTGTTTGAATATATATGGTGACATGGCTTACAGCACGGAACGTGAATAATGTTGAAGTTGTTCATAAATACTTTGTACAGTTATTTAGTATTAATATTTTGTAGTTTATCAAGCATTAACACCATGTGAGCTCCAAACCCAGTTGGCTTCATCGTTACGTATTCGCGTAGCAGGACACGTGCGCAGTAAGACGAATGGTCTGAGAACTTTTGAGGAGTATGGCAGCACGCTTTCCTGGAGACCGTCCCTACTTTTGGTTTTTGCCCCTCACGACGGCCATCTCCCATTATCCATGGAAGCAGTGGGTTCGACTCTTCACAACCAAACCTTTTATTCGGTTTGCTGATGTGTAGCACGTTGGATTTAAGGGATCCAATTGGAGCTCCAACTCTTTTAAGTATTAAGGGACATAACAGCTGTTACTAGTCCCACCATGTTGCTTCTCCAGTTTCCTCCTCCTTGTTCTTTTCGAAGTTTAAGGTATAGGGATATACAAATGGTAGAGGTTCTGTCCACTGGATATAGGGATCTAAAGGACGGAAAGTGTAATGAGTGATTCGACTTCAAGGAACTGACGTTTTCATTACGCTGTTACAAAAACAGAAGGTTATGTAACATGCCAGTGTCCTACTTGTGTTTTTCTGGCGCTCTGGCAGAATTTCGAAGAGATATTATTACGTTCATGTCTGTCTGTACGTCCGTCGTCTTTCCTCGTTGAACAACTTGGCTGCCACTGGACGGATTCTCATGAAATTTGATATTTTGAGTTTTTTTCGAAAATCTGTCTATAAAATTCAAGTTTCATTTAAATCTGACAGGAATAACGTTTATTTGACATGAGGCCATTATACAAATTTATTATAATATTTCGCTGAATTCTTCTTAGAATGAAAAATGTTTCAGATGGAAGTTGTAGTGAAACTCAAGACACACATTTTGTGTTCAGTAACTCTTTCTCGAATATCGTGTCGTTTATGAGATAGTGTGGGAAAATCTTCGTACAGCCAGACGGGCCACAGATGACGGTAGCACAGATGACAGTAATATGCTGCGCATGTGCTTTGCATGCTGGATAACTAAGACTTCAGGCACTTACTTAGAATATGTAATACTTGTTGCTTTTCCACCGCGAAATTTGTTATGCGAACGCGCCTCAATATTCCATTTACACGTGTATTCCCTATCGTAAAACAGAAAATCCGTATTTTATTAAACTGGTCGCCTGTTTGCACTTTTTCTTATCGCTCTTTCAACGTCTCCATAGACAGATTGTTGTTATAATAGAGTATCATGCTCCATAGCAAGAGGAGGTTTGTTGTTCTGGAAAATAACTATTAGAATAGGAATTTAAACAATAATTATTATGCTTCCTTGGTACCTTCGACGTATCTCAAGGTCGCTCTCATATCTGCGACACGCTACACGGTACTTGACGCGGCTTGGACTTAAATTTCTTGGACGTTTCCGCTGCTCATTTCACATATAACCATTCCAACCACAGCTATCGATAATCTTGCAGCAGCAAAACACACAAACTTCTAACAAGCGTCGAATTCGCGTCCTGGTGATACAGAGTTTTCTAACTGGAAGTATTTTTGGCTACAGAAAAATGTGTAATGATGGACAGTAGGAATACGGAAAAATTGTAATGTGAGTAACTTCATGATTTGTACTGCTCGCCGGATGTCATTTGTGTGATCAAATCGGTGGGGGTTGAGATAGGTAGACGTGTGGCGTTCGTGATAGAGGAGATAGATTCTTAGGGAAAATCTTAAGGAAAGAGACGATTTGGAAAGTTCACACGCTGATAGAAAAATAATATTAAAATGGGACTTAAAAAGAGGATAGGAGTTCGCGAACTGGACGAATCTCATTCAAGTGGCAGACGTATGTGTTCCCCGCGGTAAGAGCCCTTTTTGTCCATTACGTAGAACGTTGTGTGGACCCCAGAAGTGATATGGACGCTATGCAAAAGGGAAAAATTTGAGCCCGTTCCTTGAATCACATACCGGTCATGCGGCGCATAGTAGCCAGTTGGATGAAAATTGGACAGCCGTCCTGCAGCAGCAGCTTCTTCCGACACGTGATAGGTGCGTGTAATATGACCATACCTGCATTGGTCTAGGTCGTTTATGTTACTCATACCATGCATCTTCTTGGAATTAATACAGCGACCAACATGAACACTTGATAAAATCAAGTTATAACAAATATTAATCTGCTACACGTTTCGGCAACGCGGTCTCTCAGATCTCAGGAATTCCTTTGATCTGAAAGACTCCCTGAGGATTACACCCCAGTGCCGAAACATGTATGAGATTTGTATTTGTCATAAATTGTATTTTATAAATTGCACTTGTTTGTTTATTAGTTAAAACCTAGGTTGCTGACTGTTGCTGGAAATTGAGTGCTAAGTACCTTCCTCGTCCTAGTGACTCGGTACTGAACCTAACGGTCTACGCAGAATTCGCTGCTCGTGGAATGCTTACAGTCGTAGTGTGTTAGGCGCCGATCCCGGTAGTCGCGCAGGCGTGAGGCGTAGGTTTGCGACCTATCGCTTGCTGGGATTGCGGGTTCGAATCCCGCCGGCGGCGTAGATATCTGTTGTGAGTTTTGTGTTTTAGAGTTAGAGTTCTGTATGACGGGCCGATCCCTCCTCCAGAGGAGTCCAGCCGAGTGTGTGAATGTGTGAGTGTGAGGAGGCGCAACAGTTACCCTCTACACCTACAGTGAGTAGGTAGAAAGAGGTCAAACTAAAAAGGAAAGCAAGAAGGAAAGAAAGAAAGAAAGAAAGAAAGAAAGCACGTATGTTATACCTGTCTGCCATTCCTTGGAATTGTGATGGATCGGATTTCGGCATTTGATTATCCCCACACTAATTAATAACGGTAAGAGTCTTTACTTGACATGAGATTCTGATGGGTCTAATGTGGTGTGCGGACATGCACTTTGGAACTAGGGTCCTCCCAGTTCTTTAAACCTGCCTACCAGAATGAACGACATCACATCTTACTATTATAATCTTAATTAAGTCTCTTTGATTGACTCGTCGAAAATCCTTGTTGAAAGTTAGGGTCCTTGTTAACTCAGTTCGGTTTCCATAATATTCGGGCAATTTCTGACTACTCACTTCTCAAGACGGACTGTGCTCGGTGGATTTAATCTGTGTGTCCTTGTAGGCGGATATGGAGTGCGCAAATTGCAGAATGTCCATAACTATCTTATTTACTGAAATAATTGCTGTTAGTACGTTTCTATTGGGCGCGATAGATAACGAGTTAACAAGAACGTGAGAACTCAGTGTCACTTGGAATTCAACGGATAAATTAAAGAAGGGGTTGAAAGAAAATTTCACCGTCGTGGGTCTGCCGATAAATCAATATATGATTTGTAGGGGAACAAAATATGTATGGTGTTACGGACACTCGCGTCTCGTGGCGAGAGATGTCAACAGATGCAACCGCATTATGAGGACTCGGCTGTTTCAGATTTTGCTTGAACCGTAAATTCCACGTCCACTGATACCAGCAGACTTTGTATTCAAGCGTGTGTTTGAAACGGATCGGTCAGCATCCGCTGTTAAGTAAATGCTGTACAGCATTCATTCCATTTATGTTACATTTAATTTTGTTCCTGGTACAGTTTATAGATAGTTGAAAAGCACTGTTTAATGGACCCTGCTGTAAACTGATTACGTTGTAATGCAGTTTGCAATTGAACTTAATTATTTCTGGCCAGTTTGTTACCGTGGGACAGGGAAGGTCCAGCAAGCCATTAACTTCACCACAGCTGTGATAAGGGTGTTAAAATTACGCACGACGTGGGATCCTTTTTATGGGCTACTGTGTTGGTACGATGTCCTTGTGTCCTCGAATATGACTACGGGTGAAATTTGTTGATTAGACCGCAAGTAAATATTAATTTACGTTCCAGAAATACCAAGCAGCAGGTTTTTTTTTTTCTGTAGTATGTAGTTTTGACGGGTCTCAGTGCAAGTTCGTGTAGTTGTAATATTTTCCACTCAAGGCGCGGGGAAAAACAAACACCATCACAGCATCTAACATCTCTGTTTCCTCAGATGGCAGCATTGCGTACTAATATCCACCATCTGGTTTATCACTAACCGCCATAGACATTTTCTTCACACAATCAAAATAACCTCTGACAGGCAGTACGAGTTTCGCTGATAACTTTGAGACAGCCCGTTGCGCTTTGGAAAGAAATACATTTTCCTTTTTCTTGTGGCGCTGCTACGTAACTCGGCCCACGGACTCCTCATTCTTGAGGTTTCTAGATCACACACAAGGACTCCTCCGGACGAGTGATCAGCTCATCGTAGAGACCTCTATCTGACAACACACAGACGTCCATGTCCCCGGGGGGATTCGAACCCACAATCCATGCAAGCGAGCGGCTGCATACCTACGCCGTAGATGTCGCGGCCATTTGGATCGCCGGATAGAGATATACATTATAAACCCAACTATCTATCTCATTCCGCCCAACCATGTATTGTATTAACGTTTTCCTTTGCCTCATGTTTCGACTAGGATCTGCTCATCAAAATGTAAACGGCACCCTAAATGTACTGCCAACTTTCGTATAAACTTAAGGATTCCAACCCATGTGTCAGCGTGTACATCATTTTTAAAATAATATTGAAATTTGAGACAGGTTTTGTGCAGTATTTTCTCGTATCGTCATATATGGAAACCTGGCAGATTTTATTATTTATGTTTGGAGCTGTCTTATATTGCTTCCAAGCCTCTGTACACAGTTGTGGCAATTCGTCCTAATATAGCAGTTTGTGTGTGTGTTTTTTCTCCTGTAGTCTCCTGTTTCTTAGAGAGCTGTAAATATTATTAATGTTGCATTTTGTTACACCTCTTTCGTTGTGTGATGTTACGTTATTATCCTCGTTTTCTCTTATACTTGGATTCAAAATTTATGGTTGTGGATGGTGTTATTTTCTTGGTGTACGGTTGTCAAGTCCTATCGTAGAGTGCTTGTAAATGAAAGTGCGTGGAGCGGTTTGGTGTAAGCCATAATAATCATCAGTGCCAAATTGTCAGTAAATGGGGCCATTTGTTGAACCACCATGCCCTCGTGTGTGTATTGTGGTCAAATGTCGGTCTGTATGCGTCCATTGGTGTACATTATTTTACTTAATCCAGTGTCTGTTTGTCGTAATGTTTATATGTGCGCAGAATAAGCTAGGCCTGTGTGTCTAGTTACGCCTACATTTGCTGCCACGCGCTCTGTCACAAAGTGACATATGACTAGGGCTGTACGGGATAAATGCAAGGAGTTTCAGTCTCACCTGGCGGGGAAGACTGCTGTCGTCTTGAGTGTAAAACAGTCAAATTGTTCAGAAGTTTACCCTTTTTTTTCTCAGGATCATGCCGTTTCATTATCGGTACTGGTGAATGCGTCCTTATCTACCTGATGATGGATGCAGCAAGCTGTACTCTTTGCAGAGTTTTGTTATGGCTTGTTAGATACGCGGCTTTAGAATTAAATTAAAGACGTACAACGCCCTGCGTTGATATAACAAAGGAACAGAAGTCTGCATGTATCGGAGCGTATCGTACCGCCTATGCTTACGTGTATAGCATGAAAGGAACTGAAAAGTGTACCGCATCAAACACAGCACATTGTTGCGGGCAGTGGAACGTGGTTGCCTATATAGTAGCGTTACGTGCCAATGTATTGTGTACGTGCAAAGTAGAATTCTTGTTTTTGGTCACGTTTCAAACAAAGAAGACGAGACCGAAGTGATGCCACTATAACGTATTACACCACACACTATAAAATGTACCCTTAGCACTGAAAATACATTGGTGACAATGTTCTGCCATTTTATAGTTTCTTTCACCCCCTTTGTTCTCGCTTGGTTGTGTTTTAAATCTTTTTCACATCTGGCTAGTCAATTTTTGTGGAGTTCTTAACCATATTCTGCATATTGAATCCACATAAGTTTTATTCAGACATAATACAGTACCAGCTGTTATAATTTTTTTTTCTCTTATTTCTTTGATTCTCGAGAGCCATTTCAGTACAGCCGGTTTGTCGGTAGAGATTCGATGCAAGCATCCTCGAGGGTAAGTCTAGAGCGTTGAGGCTACCTCACACTGCTCTATGATTTGTTATAGCGAATGTCGTTTATATACTCGTACTACGAGTGGTTACCCTGGTTACCGCGTTGTAGTCTTGACACTGGTGTCCGTACAGTAAAAATTCGTTTGTCTTCACGTTGTCATTACAGATTATATCGCACATTAAAGACAAAGAATGTAGAGTGGTCTCAAATGACGTAATATGCATATAAAATTCTATCAAAATTCGTATAGCGTTTTCTAGTTGAAGCGTGACAGACGGACTGACGGACAGCCAGCTGGACTGATACAGAAATCCCCGTATGTCTTCTTTGCAAAACGTGCAAATTGCAACACATCTCACCTTAAAAATCAGTTTTATTTCGTAAGATTTTACAAATGATATGAAGTGGACTGTGACCGAGGAGATAAATTGCAGGGGGGTACTTTTTGTGCATGAACAATTGCAACCACCGATTTGTACATCCTAGATTTTAATCCAATTTTCTTTTTAAATATGTTCATAGAAGCGTTAAAAATGAAAAGTAAGCTCCTTAGCTCTTCCATATTTTAAATGTCTATGTGTAATGCTGTTAACCCACTGTGTTGCTGTTGACAGTTTTATTTTAAGAACGATTCACCGTGTCAAAAGGGGATAGTTTTAGACTATCACAAAAGCAATTTTAATGTATAGAAAATGTAGGAGCGGGCATCATATAAAGAGAAAATATGTTGCTACATATATTTGTGCATTAGTTGGTTGTGATAAAAACAGTACCACAAAAGCGTCTAAAGTTCTAGGGGATTTTGCTGTATTCACGTCATGCATGGGCTCAGTGTACTACTTATTTCACTGTGATTCGCTCTACTTACGTACGTATTTTGGCCGTGGAAGGACACTTTTCAATCACGTTTTGAACTTGCAGCCACTTTCCGTTTCTTTTCAATAGCGCTACAATGGAATGTGAACGAATTTTTCCCTCTATCCTGGTAATGCACTAGTTTGGATTCTCGCGAACTGTGACTTTTTACCCAGTGGGGTTTCCTGTATCCTAGCAACGGTTCTAGTTTGTGTTGTCGGAGAGCGATGTGTTTCGTTTCAATCTTGGTTGGAGCTTTATGTGAAGTCTTCCTCGTGTCCTGGGTTCCGCCTGGCGATATGGTTTCGCTGAGAGTCATGTGTTTACCTGTCCCTGTACTTGTTTTGTCATTAACTAAAATATGTATAGGGATTTTGTAAACAGCACGTATATATGCCAGTCATATTATGTGCGTCACATAGAATTCTGCGCAGGGCATAGAGATTTTATATAAGCCTTAATTTTTATACTTTCTCTGCAGTGTGAAGCAGCGTGGATTTCTGTCGTTATAGTAATAATATTTACTATTTATTTCACTCCCCGACACAAATTGTAGCTATAATTTTGCAAAGTGGTAATGTAATTTGTACGTCCTTCATACTGTAGGCGATGTAATATAAACTGAAAATCGAAATGCAGCAGAATCATCTGTACCGCAACACGCTGTTGTGTCGTGTAACTGGTTGTGATGTTAGTGAATGTATGCTTCAGTTGCCTGCACGTACAGATGTAGGCCAGCGTGTTAATTTATTGCTAAAAAGCCCACAGAGTTTTATAAAATAAAAATAACAATTATATTGTAGCTGACGTTTTGGATTTGATTAAAAGTGCACAAAGCTTTCCAGGAATTTATGAACTTTGTGGTTTGAAAACTAAACGAATCGGTTGTTTGAAAAGGGGAATGCGTCGAGTGACTCAAAAAGCGTGTTTTCCTTTTTTAAACTAACCATTCGAATATGCTATTTACTGTGAACGTGTAAATGTATTTTAAGTAAAAATTTATTTTTCGACGCATTCATAAGAGTAAATTTGTGGCTATGAGTAATAGAGCTGTACACCATGAAGATTTAAGGAGGTATGAAAATAACCGCCATGTTTCGCTTTATGGAGGTGCGTCCGTAAAGTGAATGTGTAGTTCTTAGAGCAAGCATGACATGCAGTATGCGTGTAATGTACTAGTAAGGCGCGTTCACGTTCCCATTTTTGCCGTGGAGAAAAAAATCAGTATTACGTATTCTGATTGTATGTCTGTAGCCTTAGTTATCCAGCATGCACAGCGCTTGTGCCGTATTGTCGTCTGTGACCTGTCTGGTCCTACCATAATTTTCCGCATTTTCTCATGAACGGCAAGGTTTTTGAGGGAAAAAGGCATTGCGCACAAAATGTTTGTTTTGATCTTATCTACAAATTTTGTCTGAAGCATTTCTCATTCTAAGAATAATTAGGCTAGATATTATCGTAAATATACGTAGGTCTTCGTGTGAAGCACCAGTTATTCTTGTCAGATTTTCATCAAACGTTAATTTCCTCAACAGTTTTTCGAAAATATTCAAATATTAGTTTTCATGAAAGTGCGTTTTGTGGGAGCCAGTGTGTTCTGTGCGGACTGACGGACGGATGGGTAGACGGACTGACATTTCGAAGCTAGTAGTCGTTTTTCGCAGTTTTGCGAACGCTTATAAGAATAGGTACAAATCATGATAATGAATTGCAGCCGAAATCTGTAAGGCGAATATTCATAAAAGGAGGGCCGGAACTGTAGTTTCGAACACAGTCTCGATACTGGATGGAGCTGAAGATAGTGCCATTGCCCGGTAGCTACGTCATACAAGAAGTTCTGCGCACTGGCTGCATAGCACAGTGAGTGCGTCGTAGTTGGACTGGATGCATTAACGAAGAGAAAGACTTTCTGCCTCTGCCAGGAATAATTTCTTTTTTGATGCATTTTGACGCAGTTCCAAACATTTAGCAATTCTATAAACGTTTTAACTGCTATATGTTGTGTCCACTCTGATATTTCCTCGGTACGTTTTTCACTCTGGTTTTTATAGTTCTCCATTGATGAATTTCAGCCGAAAACGTTAACAGCAATTCTGGGACAAGTGCTCAGTTAGTGGCGAATTTCGGGTTCGTACCTTGGAATAAGGCGTGTCACGTGATTGGGTAGGTTTGCTGTATGAGGAAAAGGATTTTTATCTAAAGTTGCCCGCTTGTTTAATATTACAGTTGTTTTTCTGTAGACCGAGTGATATTGCAGATATAGTGCAATGACGCCTTATTCACAAAATTTGCCCCCTGCAATGTAAATGTGTACTTTGTACTATTCAAATATTTGTTTCTAAGTTTCGAGAGGTGAAATTCCAGTTCTGTTGGTGGATTGAGAGGGCGCTTTGATAACCGCCGCAGTAATAATATTCGATGTAGTTCATGCTATGTGTGTGGCCTATACTAATATTGACTGGCCTCTTCCCAGTGTTCACGAGAAAACCCATTATTTAACATATTGCACCAGCTTGGATTTCAGAGTGTTTTTGAGAAGCCTGTTTAGGCACTGGGTCAAAGAATGTGCAGTTAGGGACTAAATACCCACATTTTATTTTCTCTTATTCGTTACTCTAACTTTTCGGTTATTTAACGACCTTTGCCTTCAGTCGTACTACAGGTTTGTTAGTAAAGAGTAAACTGCAAGGGATCGTTAAGGTACTCTTTGGGTATCGGCGTTGAGGTACTAAGGTTACGAAAGCAAGTCTTAATAACATTAGCTCGTCTCTGAACAGACATTCGAACGTAGACGTACCGGATACGAAATGATAGTGCTGACCTCTGTACGGTGACGCTGGGTTACATTGAAAGTTATATGGCGTGCAGTAAGCTGGCGTGAAATATGTTAGTAATTTCTGATATCGTGTTTGAACCTGGACCTGAACCTGAACCTAAACACAAGGTACATTAGGCTGCGTTCAAGGCTGTCGTCTGTCTTAGGAAAATTGTATGAAATGCTGGTGACATTACAGGTACCAGTGAATGACTGAGTAGCCGTGGTCTGTCTTACATTACAAGTTTAGCTTTACCGCTGGACCCGGGGGGGGGGGGGGAAAACTTTTATTTTAAAAAATTTCAAACGTGTCCCGAAGGGGACCCTTTTTTTTTTTTTTTTCCCTTTTTTTGTTTCTTTTTCCAAAAGGGCAAACCGCGTTTGTTTGGGTTTTTTTTTTTGGGGGGATTT
>Ga0123354_10013564_pt1 | contig 12655 bp, 11 predicted proteins | sample TergutLab28metaG_2_FD_97872 | JGI IMG/M metagenome (GOLD analysis project Ga0123354, IMG submission 97872) | Labiotermes labralis P4 segment gut microbial communities from Petit-Saut dam, French Guiana - Lab288 P4 | ecosystem: Host-associated > Arthropoda: Insects > Digestive system > Gut ... | reverse complement strand
ATAGGTCTTCACGTACAGATATTACTATAAATGTACATAGGTCTTCACGTACAGATATTACTATAAATGTACATAGGTCTTCACGTACAGATATTACTATAAATGTACATAGGTCTTCACGTAGAGAACCCGTTTTTATTGTCAGATTTTAATAAAAATTGAAATTTCTCGAAAGACTTTTCGTAAAGCACCCAAATGTTATATTTAATTAAAATGATGACAAGATGGCGACGATATCTGTTTAGTGTAATAATTTAATTATTACAGTATTTATTGAAATGTGTTTTTTTTTGTGTGTCCTTGATACATTTCCACAGCAGACATCAATCCTAACCGCCTTCATGAAGATACCAAATGCTATCGCACAAGGTCCTCACCACAACTGCTGTCCATCCGCATTGTGCTAGGGTTAACTATGGCTACCTCTAAGGACCTGCACTAACCCTCGAACTCTCGTCAAAAAGGATTGGCTGCTGTGAGCAAACCTTCCGTGCTTGCTCTGCCTTGGTATTATACTCTACCACCAGCGTGGTGCTAACACCATAAAGGCGAGAAGTGAGCCGATGAACACCTAGGCCATTGATGGCAAATTTTTCGAGAATGAGTGTCATCAAATGTTGAAATTTATACTAAAAAGCCTGTTATGTGATTACAAAATTCCTGGCCAGTAAAGTAATATCTGGGACCTGGAGGCAATTTATGCAACATTTCCAAGGCCAAATTATTTTGATTTGCAAACTTTATTGCAGTAAGTTACTTCAGAAAAGTAACATTTCGTATAGATCATATTGTCGTTACCAGGGGCCGCGAGGTCTAAGGCGTGGGTCTGCGGCCGCTCACCTGCTGAAATTGTGTGCTTGTTGTGAGTTTTGTGTGTTGTCAGGTACAGGTCTCTGCGTCGGGCTGATCACTCGCCCAGAGAAGTCTTACCGACTGTGCTGCTTCCTTGTGTGTGATCTAGAAACCTCGGAATGAGGAGACCCTGGCCCTTTTTGGCCGCAGCGCCACAGGGAGGGTGGGAATCGTTTTATTTATAGGTGTACAAACTGACATAGCTGAGTCAGTGAAGAACGCTCCTCACTGACACTTTGCTGCTTTTAACTTTCAATGACTTTCGTTTTCGTGACGAAGTGTGGCGGGCCATCTCATACGTTCACGTTCTTTTATTCTTGACATAGGACGGTGATCCAGGAGCTGCTGGCCGGTGAGCTATCAAATAAAAAGTGGGCGGGGGTGGGGGCAATGTGGATCGTCGGTGGCCTGCGCCCCTTGGTTGCGTATTTTTGTCACGCGCTGGAAAACCTGGGTGTGTTAGTACCCCCTGCACCTACGGGCAGGAACTGTGTGGTTTTACTGTGCACACCCAGACACGGGAGCTTTAAATTATTTAGTGTATGTATCAATAGTACATTCCATGTGAGGTGAAAAACTTGGTCGGGTTTAGTACGTGCTAAGTTGAATGCAAGGGATATCCCGAACGTTAAATGGAGCGTTGGTACGCCTGTGGCGGCTACTTTGACGTTTCCGAAGCGGTTGTATTTTATGATAGTGGAAGATACGTTCAGAACACGTATCCTTAGCCCATCTGGTCGAGAATCTGTCAGCTCGAGTGGAGTTTTGTTGCGTTTTGCCGGAATAAATATGGACGGCTGCGCGTCACGTCACACTAAAGTGCAACTTATTTATATATATATCCATTATATTCAAGGTAATCAATCTACTTATAGGAAATACTATTAGTTCAAAAGGGTAAATCAACCGACAACTAGATCTCGATGAAAGTTTAGAAATATGCACCTCTGCTAATGATCATACACTGTACAGGTTTCCTCGTTTATATATTTTTGTGACCTGAGGATGGCCCACAGTGGCCGAAACATATCGTCGTCAGCATAATAAATAGGATACAAGACAGTTGTGTTTTGACGTACCCCACCCCTTCCTAATTGACAAAAACACAACGGGGATGATGCATTTAAACATGAAACAGTTTTCGGTAAAGACCCGTTTTTCCATCCGTGTCCGAAAATAACTAATGACTATGTTGTAGGGAAGACGATTAGGTTCGAAACAAATTACAACAATGTGCTTCACGAAATGAGAGCGGTTTCCTGTGATCTAATTAGTTGGCGTTACTTCGTCGAAGCCATAATAATTTACAGCAATCTATTTCGCCAATGATGCCATATCGAATTTTAGCACGCGAAAGTTACAAACAGTAAGATCGGCGCTTGCAATGCACTAGCCATGGACGCACCGAATCGTGTAGTGGGAAAGTTTCATTTCTAAAAATAAATTATGTATTGACTTATGGACTTTAATAAAAATGTATTTAATCTGCATGTGAATAAGTGATAATAAGGCCTACACTCTGGCAATTTGCTGCCATTACTATAGGACCTAATTAAATGGCTTTATTTTCACAAATCAGCTATATTAATGTTATTCAAGTTGGTGCACAACATTTTTGTACTTAATAACCCACCTATATTTCTGTATATGCTTCAATGATGTGCAGTGTCTCCCTGAGGATGATCAAGACAGATCGAAACAAGTTGTGGTTATGACAAATTGTGCGTAAAAAGTGCAATTTTAACTTTGGTGCATTTGTTGGTTTTATTGTTTGAAATCAGCTATCTTTTATCGAGTGGAAGGAGAGATAAAGTGGCGGTATCGAGCAAAAACACACAATGCGTGGTAGAGTTATTAACCAGGCCTTTATTGTCAAACGGCCGTACCGTCATAGTGGTGAGGGGGAATCTGAGGAATAAGCAGCTCCGGCAGATATCTGTCGCGAGGATTATGCAGTTTCAGCAGATGCCTGTCGCAAGGACTAGGCAGCTCTAGGAGATATCTGTCCCGAGGATTAAATAGCTCAAACAGATATCTGTCCCAAGGATTAGGCAGCTTCAACATATATCTGTCCCGAGGATTAGGGATCTGCAGCAGATATCTGACGCGAGGATTAGGTAGCTCCAGTGGATATCTGTTGCGAGGATTAGGCCGATCCAAAAGATATCTGTCGCGAGGATTAGGCAGCTGCAGCAGATGTCTGTCTAATTATGAGACAGCGTCTGCTTGTGAAACGTATTACTTTGTAATGAGGCCCAATATGAGTGATATGGGGTAACCGACAACCTCAACATCCACCTACGCTCCCTCTCCCTCGGTAATCCTCAACATGCCACTACAAGCAAATTCCTACATGGCTTTGTGGCGAATGTGTGACGCGCTCTTATTGACAAACAACTACAACAAGAGCTGCGACATCCGACACTGAATGATCCGGAAAGCTACATTAACCGGAAGATCACAGAGGTCAATCGCATCTCTCTCTTCCATCAACCAGCAAAAATGTTGTGAATATGATCACTAAAAGAGTAACATATATTTCTTTTTTTGGTATTTCTTAGACTAAACACACCGTATTACTTACGATGTACGAACAGGGAATGGGACGTGCTGTAGGAAAAACAAGATAGGATATAATGTGGTAAACAAAATGCTTAACTCTGTACATGTGGTTGTTACGCACACTAACACATACGTCAGTTATAATGTTCTAATATTCGGACAATTATCCGGCAACTGCTTGGTGTCGGAGGTGCCGGATATGGCAACTTTTACTGTAATCGGTCCATTCTTTCCTTAAGGACGTTTAAAAGCAGACTGCAACCTGAAATTCTACCATACGACATACCTAATACTTCCTTTGGAAGACGCTCCTGTCCAAGCCGCATTAAATGTGTAGCTGAGGCACGACGGTGCTCTACCTTATTTCAAGCAAGTCACGGAGTACTTGGATCAGTGTTATTAAAACCGTTGGATTGGTTGTGGGATTCTGCATGCCTCATGAGCCCGCTTGCCAGATTTGACATCCCTTCATCTGTACTTCCCGTGATAAACGAAACAGTTGGTTCATCAAGAAAAATTAGAGATGCGAGATACGTTATAGTTGAACGTCGGAGACCAACGTGCTGTCATGCGGCAAACACAGAAAGTACGTGGCGTTTTCAAACAAGTTTGTTTTGCATGGGCAATACCAGGACAGCATTACGGACAGGAAGTCGCGGAGGTACATGCTCTGTGTCACAATTTATGTTCAACATGAATATGGATCGGTACAGATTATGTCTTGCAGCATGTTGATGTCAAGATTCTTCGCTCAAAATAAGAGGCGTTTTTGAGACATTTCATGGCAATTCGGCACAGCGTCGAACGGCAAGATAAGTGACGAACTGGAAAGGATTTAGATGGAAGAAAATTATCTGGCAGAACATCATATGACCCAACCGCCTGAGATTCAAACCCAGGTACCTCCCGAAATAAAGCCTAACTAATCATGTTACTTCGAGTTTCGGTGGCAGAGAACAGTCATTGTAAAAATGGCAGGAAAAGCCTCTAGTTTATGACTGTTGTAATGTAACGAATTCCCCTGTGGAACTGAAGGCAACTGAAATATATTCTAGTATGCAGAATAGAATTCATCTTTGGTCCTGCGCTATTTGAGGCTGCCGCCACGGTGTAAATGAGATTTGCACTTTTTTTGAGATGTGACGCAGCGTAGATTGGTAGTTTCGCACCGAAATTTCGGGACAACCTATCGGCCCCATATTCAAGGGTAAAATTCGAATAGACGTCATATGCGGGGCTATTACTTCATCTTACAACTATCGGTTGTCATTTCCTGTCTGGGTCGTTTACCATCTTAACGTAGTCCACTCATCCGACAGCCCGCCACGTGAGGGGCTGAGTAGCGAGGGACGTGACAAAAGATGATTGTCAGAAACGTCAAGGATTCTGCATTTTGATGAGATTAATGTTTCAATTTATAAGATCCGTCAGATCATAAATTTAAAGTTCCTTTCAACATTGGCCTAAATGAGTTGTTCTAATGAAGCAATAGCCCCATACAGCCCAGTGTTTCATGTGCAACTAATATTCTCTCGACAAGCCAAATAGCGCCCCCCAGATTTATCGACCATATTCCTTTAACACGTTCGCAACAGCCCTCCCAATGCCTATGCAACATGTTGCAGCATGTTGGTTTATGGCGGTGAGAGTTTGCCTCGTTCAGCAACCAAATTCGTCGGCTGTCTGTACTCAACACAGGCTAGTGGTAACAAGCAAGTAAGTCGCGCTGTAAATATTGAACTAGAAGTTCCTTTGGTACCTGTTGAGTAATTTTGGAGATGTAAATAGCGAAAAGCCAGTACATTCGTTTAAAAAAAAAAAGAAAAAATAAATAAAGCAATTACGACATCTTACGATTGGTTGGCAGACATCTTGCTCTTTGCACGGTGGGCAAAAGAGGGAGGATACGTCTCTCAACGTGTCTCCATTCCAGATGGTACTTTAGAATAAATTTTATACAGAGAAGCTGAACCGAGAGTGTCATTAGTACATATCACAACAGGAGAACAATAATGCAATAATGACAGTTTTATAAGAGCGTTTACAGATACTTTCATGTTAGATCTATCTCCTTGAACATTCATTTGAATAAAAGCCACTTCGAAGGAAAGTTGAGAGGATCAACCAAAAAGGTCACATTTTATGTCACATACATATTCACAGTAAAACCTGAAGTTTTAATGCATTTTTAACGATTCATGGCTTCGAAGGGGATACTTAGCATTTATGAACCTAAAGGTTCACCACCGCCTTTATTAATACTAAAAAAAATTCTACGTTTTGCTCAGAGTATATTTATGAATTCTGTATGGACCCCGGGACAATCATTTCCCTATACAGCATTAATTGAGTGGTTATATGACAGAATCGTGGCAATTCCGCGGTACGAACTGAATATTTAAAAATATTTCAGTTTAACTTCCTTTTTTAAAGGACCTTTTTTCCCCCCCCCCCCTCCCCCAAAAAAGAAAAATTCCGACCTAAAGATTCTGGATTGCTCTGAAATTCGGTTCGCATAATGAGCAACGTGGAAATAAGTTTGAATCAGAATGCAACATATGTTACTGTTGCAATGGAAAATTTCGGAACAAAAGATGAAGCTGGAACTGAAATGATAGACCCAGAACCTGGAATTCCTTTTCGCAGTTCGACACTTCAGAACATTTGTAAGAACACAGATTATTTAGGGAATGTATTTTGGAGATGGCCTTCCTCTGGACCAGGGCTGGATAACCTTTCTGAGGGCGCGTGCCCAAATTGTCTACAGATTTCAAAGGAATCCTACTGCATGCCCATGAGAATGCTGAAGAGCAAAATAAGGTCTTTATAGAGTCTTCCATAAATTATTATTAATTTCTTTGTTATGAACAATAAATATTGTATAATTAACGCGTGGTATAATTGTTATATTTAAAATAAAAGTCTCTTAAAGGAAAGCGATAAGGTAGGAAAAGTGGAAGTATCTGCAGTTGCTGCTACTTCCTGTTTGCAAAGAAGAGTGTAAAACATTTTGTCCCATGTCACGTATTCGCCCAGTCACCGCCAGCCCGTTACCCCAATGACAAATATCCAGTCAACACTTCGCTTCGCTCCCGATTTGTGTAAAAATGTTTCTCACTCGCTGTGTCATTTGGTAGCAACGGTAATTAATACAAAATCTCTACGCAGTCATATATATATATATATATATATGTATATATATATGTGTGTGTGTGTGTGTGTGTATATACACAAACATATATTATTTAAAGTTCACAACTTTGGTCGAGCAAAATATAAAAAATGGGGCACCGGTGAATGCCACGTGCCAAGGAAATCCTTCTTCGTGCTTTGGTTCGATCTGGTCTAGAATATGCAACCTGTCACAGACCTGTAAGGAGGAAGATACGCTTGAAGCACAAATCGACGTCCCTTGGTCCATGTAGACATTCCTACGTACTGAGCGCATTGTTGGACTCGTGCTGCGGAAACATAAAACTGTGGCTGTACTTACGCTCCAGTTTTGCAGTCCCGGCAGAGGGCCTTTACGTGATCACAAAAAGTAACTGCTGCAAACGGCATACAGCCTTCTGGGGGAAGATGAACATTGGTTGCGCGACTTTCTGAGGCTTGAAATCAGAGTGACTCGATCGCCTTCGCTGAAGGTGGTGGGACCTGGGCGAAAGTCACGTCGGTGACGTCTCCGGTATTGGGGGAAAGGTGGGTGGGTGGTTGCGGGTCGTGCACTTTGAACTATACCCCGGCACTTGCCTTTCAATTTAAGAAAATCGCGGCAAACTTTAGAAAGGGTAGTCGAGAAGTGCTGGACACAATTCATTTATTAGATTTGACTGTCTTTTTGTAGAGCTGCCTCGACTGGTCTGTTTTCTACTTACCATAATTAACACCTCAGACCAATTTGGTAGGCTCTTGGTCAGCACAAGTACCTTCCGGGTTGCTGAAATAAGGAGTTCGTAGTACCAACTGACTTCGCATCGAAATTCTCGGTTAGTGCTCTGATTTAGTCAGCAAGCAACGGAACTCACAAAACCTCGCGCATTTGTTACCAACGTAACAATGCGCGTCAATCGCAATGTCAAAACACTTGGACTGAAATCACCTGCAGCTTCCTGACGTGCGTGCTGGCAGCAGATTTCCAGATAGCGCAAGCGTAGTTGATCACAGGACAATTGATCTGCTTATAAATCACAACACAACTTTTGACAGACAGTCTGCTTCTCCTATCAAGAAGAGGGGCCAACAAGCTAAGTCTACGGGCTGCCTGCCCACTTGCCGACGTGATTTATGTGACTCGACCACATCAGCTGCTTATTGACAGTCAACCGCAGATAACGTGCTGTATCGATCCACTGGATTTGCTTACCAAAGACATGGACGGGCCGGCGATTTTTGACGTGCCTCGCGGTCTTAAAGAAATCCGGCGCTTTTCGAGACGTAGATGGCTACACTCCACTCCCGCATCCAGTGCCCATATCTACTGAAATAAGCTCAGGTATTCGGCAAGTAGCGCCATCTGGCGGGACGTGCCTGTGACGGCGGTGTCCTCAACTTACAGTGCCAATTCGACGTGGCGCGAGGGTGTGGTCTTCTCTCACACACAGGCCGAAAAGGACGGGCGGGAAACACGAGTCCCCCGAGACACAAGGACTCGATGTGCCTGAAACCAGCATCGCCAAGCGTCTTCCTGCCATCAAAACAAGTTCCGTGAACTGTGTTTTGAGTGGAGTAGGACACACAGTATTGCACTTTGTAACTGGAATACACTCCAGAAGGTACCCGACGCGTATAAAGAAAGGAAACATCATTTCGGAATACACGTCCGTGCAGCCAGCAGTGCAGCATAACGCCATGGTGACGAAACAGAATACTGAAGCGCTGTTCGATGTGGCCTGCTGAGAGGGGGGGGGGGAATGCAACTATCACGCCGATTACAACAGCGAAGGGATTCTTATGCAGATGTTCGAGGAACATTCAGTTCATGCATGTTTAGGAGTTGTAGAAACAATCTGCCTGAAGGAACAAGCATATGTACGCACCGACCCAGACTAGTCAGTTTCGAACTGACAAGAAATTTGAATTCGGGCAATCCGGCTATATGACTCACGGTCAGTAAGGATAATGCTGCTATTGTCTGGGGCAGGAAGCCTCGTGAGATATTCTTGAAAGACACGACAGTGGCATAAGATTTGCCGATTTGGACATCGACAATGGGGCATAAATCAACTGTGCATGAAGTGAAAGATAAAAAGCATAGTAATAGGGACGGTGTCCAGAAGGCGTTGGAAGACAAAGTGAAGGAGATGGCGTGTGAAGGCGATCATTACTACAACATACGAGGATCTCATAAAGGTGATGAGAGAGAATGAAGTCTTCTGGGATATTAAGCCGCGTCGCATTGTAACAGTCACAGGTGTTGTGGAGCAGCACAGTGTCTTTACTTTGGTATCAGTCTACATGTTAACGACACCCCGGAACAACTGAATTTTCATCTACACCCGTGTGAGAACCTAAAATCTCGCACATTCTTTTATGCTTAAGCTCCCCGTTGACGCAGAACATGACCTTAGATAGATTATTCATATTTTCCTACTATGTTTTAAATTCTCAAGACGGACTATGACCTATGGAGATGGCTGGTTAGTCAGTTCGACAAGTAGTGATGTTTTACAAGTTTATGTTTTTCACTATGAAAGATACTAACGAACGAACTAACTGACTGACTGATTGAATAATTCCATGGAGCCCAGAGTCCTTCTTGGCAAGCTAACAGTTTCTCAACTAGTCAAGAAATTTCGTGTATTTTATTGAACCCGGCAATTCGTTACCACAGTCACCAGGACCTGCCAACTGTCCTTAAAATGAGCCAGATTAATCCAGTCCTTGCCGCATCCTACTACTTGAAGATCCATTTTAAAATAACCCTCCCATCTAAGCCTAGGTCGTTTAAGTGGTCTCTTTCCCTCAGGCTTTCTCGCCAAAATCCTACATGCACCGCTCCTCTCCTCGTACGTGCTACATGCACAGCCCATTTCATTCTCCTGATTTGTTCATCCGAGCAATGTTTGGTGAGGAGTACAAACTGTTAAGTTCCAATTTAAATCAAAATTAGTTCAGCTATAGCCTATATTCTACAAAGCATTGCAACTCAAAATAGGTACAATGTCCAGATGTAACAATTGTTGAGGCTACACCACAGGAAATTTCTCCTTGTCGGTGTTATACCAGTTCATAGATATAATTTCAAACTCACATTTTCAGTCGAATGAAAAGGATTGTGGTAATTGCTGTGCTCGGACCATGTCTGCAGAGGGTGCATGCCTGCAGTGTTTGTTCCTATTTCACAGTTTCAGTTCAGGTGACATTCACGTCTGACTGCAAAAACGGTAGGTGGCGGTAACCATAATTAAAGGCACGGCGAAGCCTACGAATAAACAATGTCTTGATCTATAGCAATAAAGGAAAGGATTACAAGAGTCAAACACATCAGTATTTTATTCTTCTTCCTATAGCGCTACGGCCCTTTCAGTTTGGCCTTCGCTTCCCTAACAGTATTTTATAAAGTTCTTAAAATATGTTAATGACAATACGGGCTACATGTTTCGACTCACATCGAGTCATCTTCAGGCCTTCAAGATGTAGATCCAGATATACAAACGTTTACTGCATTGTGGGATCTGCAACGCTTACACTGTAAGCGTTGCAGATCCCACAATGCAGTAAACATATAGTCCATATTGTTATTGATATATTTTAAGAACTTTATAAAATACTGTTGTGTTTGACTGTTGTGACCCTTTCCTTTATTTCTATACTTCAAACACTTCGGGATGGTAAACGTTACGTTTAAAAAGTCTTGATCTGCCCCCAGCATGACCATTTAGCGAGGCGATATTGTTTTTACAGACTACAAAATAAGTTCAAAATTAAGGACAACGCACAGGTTTTCCGAAGGAACCGAATGAAAACGAAAAGATTTTTATGTTGCTGGGTCATACTGGAAAGTGCAGAACAAGTTTACAGACGGTTTTATAGTGTATAAGATACCACACCATCCCAGCCAAACCACAACGTAACACCAACACGCATTGAACCAGGTATGTGTAAGCTCATATACACGACATCAGAATATGTTCAGGAAACATTATCAAAAAATATACTGCACACAAAGAAAACTCAATAACCATAAGACACCGCAGCAGCCAATATTTGCAGAAACACACTTTCTAATACAACCACACACGTCACGACTAAACACTCGCCACTAAATAAGTACGCTAATGCAAAAACCTCTGTGCTTACAGAGCAATACAACCCGTGAAATAACTCAACAAATAAGTCGCAAGCTCCCGAGGGTGGATGTATTAACATCCGAAACATGTTGAGCATTAAATAATGAAATAATAAAGCAAGTGACATCAAGTTGGTCTCTCTTTATTCAACTATAAAGATGATGCACTGTCCAATAAACATAAGACAGCTTTATGAATGAATACGAGCTGACAGGAAATTCCTAGAATACTACAGAATTTTTTACGAAAGGTTCATTCAGTTGTGGACATAATTAAACAAGACAGTCACTGTACGTATAACGTAACAGTGAGGCGCGTTCGTGCAACCATTGTTGCAGTGGAAAAGCAATGAGTATTGCACAAGCTGAGTGTGTGTTTGTGTAGCCTTAGAAGGCCAGGATACAATGCGCGTGCGCCGTATTTTCATCTGTGGCTTGCCCCGCTCTACAATATTTTTTCACATTATCTCATAAATGGCACGAGTGTCGAAAAAATGTTACTGAACACAAAACGTGTGTTTTGATTTTCTCTACGACGTTTGTCTGAAACATTTCTCATTCTAAGAAGAAATGAGCGAGGTGTGATAATAAGTGAATAACGGTCTTCATGTAAAGCACCCTTTATTCTTGTCCGAATTTAATGGCACTTCAATTTTCTCAATAGATTTTCGAAAAATCCTCAAATATCAAATTTCATGAAAATCCGTTCATTAAGAGCTGAGTTGTTCCACGCGGACGGACGGACATGACGAAACTAATAGTCATTTTTCGCGACTTTGCGACAACGCCCAAAAACTGGTGTGTTAGCTGTCCCTTAGTTACGCCTTAAATGAGTAAAGTCACTTTCAAATTATTAGTCTTCCTTTTAGAGGAAATTCATCGTTCCTTTAAAAATGCACGGCTGTATCCACTCCGCCCCCACCCCGCCGCCCAGCAAACGGACGCCTCTGAAGTAACATATTTATACACTTTCCTTTCGAAGCACACATATAAAAGGTAAAGGTAAAACTCACCCTATAACATGCAGTGAAGTCCCAGAGGGAGAGTAGAGGCATAACTCTACGCTTTCTTTAACCTTGACGCTAGACGGGGGTGTGTGGCCAACGCCAAGCCCCGGCCGCTTTACCTCCGGGAAAGAGACGCGCTACCCACACTGCAGGAGGCTATTTGGGCTCCAGGGCCTGTCAGGTCGGGAGCGGAAAATATCACCCCATTTGGATTCGATCCCCGGACCTTCCAGCCCTCAGCATGTCGCTATACCGACTGAGCTACCCCAGCCCAACACACACACATATATATGTATGTATATGTATATACAATTCCTTTCTAATACAAGAAAACACTCACCCATTAAGTAGTCATGCTCGGTGGTAGCAGGTATAGAGTGACCAGGCTACGGGCTAGACGATGCGGGGTTCGATTCTCGATAACTGCAGTTGCTGTACGAGAGTGAAACTAAAAATTTGGCCACCGTCACACGAGGCACACAGGCGGCACGATCAGAAAGTCCAATAAACCAGAGCTTCGCGCTACTACGTGCAAATATGGAACTGAGAAAAATATGACTTGCATGGAATGAATGATGACAAATGAATGTAGGCCTATGAACATGTACAGTACGCAGGAATTATAATAGGTTGAATCGCTAGTCGATACTCGAATAAACATTTTAATCTTCGAAACAAATATTAGAATAACTGCAAAAAAAAAAAGTAGTCCGTATAGCGATTGCGCTGTTTGTTGGACGGTCCGGAGTTCGATTGCCAGTAAACGCAAAATATTTTATTTTGTCTTCTCCATAACTTCATGACCGGCTCTGGGGCCCATCCAGCTTCATATTTAGTGGGTACCGGGGTTACTTCCAGTGGGGGGGGGGGGGGGGGGGGGGCTGGGGTTTTAAGTAAACCACTCTACAACACCCTGGGCCGCGTTTAAACTTTTAACGCCGACATT
>Ga0123354_10013560_pt1 | contig 12656 bp, 3 predicted proteins | sample TergutLab28metaG_2_FD_97872 | JGI IMG/M metagenome (GOLD analysis project Ga0123354, IMG submission 97872) | Labiotermes labralis P4 segment gut microbial communities from Petit-Saut dam, French Guiana - Lab288 P4 | ecosystem: Host-associated > Arthropoda: Insects > Digestive system > Gut ... | reverse complement strand
TGTTAGTTACCACATAGGCCGTCTGCTTCTTGAGTTGCTGCTGGTTGGAAGTTAAGTGTTACAGCCTTCGGTCCGGACACTCATCCATCCTGCCTGCACTTAACTTCCAACCAGCAGCAACTTGAGAACCAGACGGCCTCTGCGGTAACCAATGCTATTGTTGTGAGCTCCTGATGATGGACATAATGGTGCCCAAAACATGTTGAACCTGACATAAGCATAATAAAGTAATAAGTGGCATCTAGTTGGATTTTATTCTTCAGTTATATTATGCTTATGTTTACAGGTGATAACAGAGTATGTATATGGCCTTCTTGAGACTGAAGTTGGTCTCCAGAGAATGATGGTTCCTCACCAAGGGGCAGTGCAAAAAAGTGCAGTTATCTTTGTTTCATCAGATGCACTGTCAAAGCCAGATGTTCTCCTTGTTCTGATTCCTGGAAGTGGTGTAGTGAAATCAGGGCAGTGGGCTCGGAGGTAATATAAATCTTGTAGGGAGGGTAGTTATTGGTGTTGAACAACCTTTCTGTTTTGAAACATGTGAAAGTATGCTCTCACAAACGAAACTTATTTCAACTTTGAGTCTGAAACATTGTCAGTGAGAGCCATATGATGCTGAGGAAATGTGAAAATAAATTTGCACAGTCCTGTACCATTCTTTTCCAGTTCCCAAAAGAGTGCACGTGTTTATTTTATTTTTCATTTACAATAAAAAATGAGAGTACTACTATCTTTACCTTCATTATTATTATTATCTTTTTTTCTTCCAGAAATTTGATAGAATTGTGCCTATATTTGTGATTAATGGTGAAAACATGTAAAAACTAGAAGACATATATAAACAAATAAATGATAAAGTATAGTAATTCTCTTATATGAGATTTTATACAACAGCAATAATTTTTTGTTCTGGTAAGGTGTAACATTTTATGTTGTGTGTGCAGGAAATGCTGGCCTGTAATTTAACAAGCCAGTCCTAATTTTTCATGCCAAAACTAAGGAGATGCCAGTTTTACATTCATTCATAATAAATCCAAGAGAATTCAATAGGAGAATTATAATAGACAGAGTGCACTGGAAAAGCTGTTTGAATACCTTGGTTTCCCCTGTCACTCATCACTACGCTGTTACTTTGTACCCACTTATCACTGCTCCTTAAGTATGTGACACACATGATTAGCCAGCACAGTGTCACACTGCTAGAACTTTATATGGGACTTACTTCTAGCTAGACATACTCATTGCCATATTTTTCTGACATTAATTAAAATTAACCTGGTTCTGTTTCCAGTCTGATCATAAATGACAGTTTACAAAGTGGGTCGCAAATCCCATTCATCAAACGTGCAAGAGAACTTGGATATGCAGTTATAGTTATGAACCCAAATGAAAACACCAAAGTTATAAATGGTAAAAAAATAAACATTGTGGTAAGTTTAAATGAATTTTCATGGTATAGAGAGGAAATGTTTAACTAGTCCTTCTTTGGTCCTTTGGATAATCTGCAGTATTTCATTAAATGTAGCTTGTTTGCATTGCTGGTGCTACTCTTTGTTCATAATGTGTAAATACTTGACTGCTGTATACCGATTCCACACGTACAGTCGTTATTATTGTAAAAGACAGGCGATGTACTTAAAACGTAACATTAAGGCACATTCATGCAACCATTGTTGCAGGGGAAAAGCAATAAGTGTTACATATTCTTGGTGTGTATTAGTAGCCTTATGTATGCAGCATGCAATGCACGTGTGCCACATTGTTATCTGTGGCCTGCCTGGCTCTACTGTATTTTTCCACATTATCTCATAAATGGCGTGATTTAAAAAAAAACAATTATTGAATATGAAATGTTTGTTTTGATTTTCTGTACAGCTTTTGCCTGAAACATTTCTCATTCTAAGAAGAACTGAACTAGGTATTATCATGCATGTATATTGACCTTCATGTAAAGTACCCATTATACTCGTCAAATTTAAATGAAACTTGAATTTTCTTGACAGATTCTTGAAAAATACTCAAATATCATATTTTGTGAAAATCCGTCCAGTGGGAGCCAAGTTGTTCCATGCAGACAGATGTACAGACAGACAGACATGATGAAGCTGATAGTCGCTGTTCAGAATTTTGTGAACATGTCTAAAAACTGAAAGTGAAATTGTATATGTGTACGAAAATAGGAATGTGGGTGTAAAGTTAACTGCATTTGTAATGAAGTGTGGTACTAAATTAGTACTAGCTACAGGTTAGTGTTCAACTACACTGTTTCTGCTTCAACAAGGAAGAAGGATGAGACTAAACCCCCATTCCCCTTCTTGAGATGGAACTAGAAAAGCACCAGTTACCCGATTGGGAACCAACCATAAATACCCATTTATTGCCCATACTTTATTGCCTGAGCTGTCATTGTCTTTAACCTTCTTTATCTTTTTGTTTTCTTGTTAAACATAATCATAATTTCTGTGTGTATCAGGCATGCATTGCCTTCATAGAAAAATGAATTAAATTCCAAGGCCAAGTGTTGTGACTGAATTTTTCCATGTCTTTTTCAGCCTTAATTTTAATTAGAGGTAGTAGGAATGTGACTGACAAAAGGGACAGCATGTACGAGATTATAAAATGACCACTGATAAGTGTAAATGATTTATCATGTTTGTAATGGTAAAATTGTCCCTTTGCATCCTATGAAATTTGGGGCTGAGGAAATATAGGTCCACCTATTCACCCCAGAGCCAGTTTCAATGCTTTGGAGAAGATAAAAATCTCGCCTGTGAAACCATGATTCATTGGACGTCTGGCCGCAGCCTAGTCATTGTAACCAACTATGCCATCCCATCTCCCCCTTGTCATGTTATATTGTGAAAAATGTGTAGTGCCTACATAAGCTTATTTCTTTGATGCAGAATAGCAGTAATGCCACAGAACATGCAGATTATGTATGGAAGCATTATGTTAAAGAAGGGACTCCAAAGCACATTGCAGTAATTGCTCACAGTTACGGTGGATTCCTGACAGTTGACTTGGTAAGTCAATGACTTTGTACCCCTACTTTTTGTTTTTTTGTGGTGGAAACTGGTATGGGTTTGGTGACAGGTGGTACTAGAGTTCTGCATTGTTCAACTTATAATCACTGATTTCCACTTGACCAAATTCTGAAGTGGACTGCTTCTTTGGAATGCCCACCCTTCACCTCCACTCCCAGTCCCTGTCTTATACACCATATGCGTTGAACCTCAGTCACATGAAAACAATGGGCTCCTACCAGCATGTGTACTTGACAGTTTGCAGGCAAGTTAGTAAACCAAAGGAATAGAGCAGTTTGTGGATCAAAGTGCTGTATTTTTTTATATTTGCATATAGGTGCAGTTGTGCTTCCACATTTTGTATAGTAAATCATATTAATATTTGCTTATCATAGTTAAACTTTAGTTTGGTAATTTGTTGGATGAACTCATAATTAGTTTGCAATATAATATAAAGTATAAAATTTAAAAGTGTAGATAAATAACTTGATGCTTTTGTTGATGTAAAGTATGAAGTATGTAGTCATAAGCTGTTCCTAATTATATTCTTCTAATTCACTTCTCACTGATTTTACCTTCCAATATAAACATTAAATTAGAATGGAGACTAGAAGAGTATTGTGATGGCGTTTTTATGTGTTAGTTGCACCGTATTAACTGGCAGGAATGTGATCCTGCATTGAAGATATTCCACGCCTGAGAAAATCATGTTCATGACAAGTGTTAAATATAGATATGTTACTTGACCTACATTGTTGGTAAGAACATGCTCTCTTAAGAGGAAGTGTAAAGTGTTCACAGATATTTTCTGTGTTCTTATTTAATGTCATATAGTTTGTTTTCTACTCTTGTTTGAAATATATATCAGTTAGATTGATGCGACATTTTGTGATCTGAATTTTTAGAGGTTCCTGTCAAATACTTTAAAGAATGTCACATGCATTATGACAAAATGTAGGTGTGTGCTTTTAAACATGTGTAGTTGAATAGCAGTCATTGAGGAATTAGAAATTAGGCAACAGACAGTAGTGTAATATTATTTAGATGATACAAGCTACTTCAATAAATGTGAATAGCATTTTTTTGTATTTATTACATATGTAAGTGTGACCCATCTCTGAACTGTATTGATTTTAGCCGAAGTTATCAACTGTATACAACTGTTTGTGGCATATTATTTATTAATCTGTATTAGGTATTCATGATTTCAGACATCCACTGTGCAGTAGCTGAGAACTGCACTCTCCTGGGTTATTACGCAGTGAGTAGTGGTAATTTTTTTCTGACATTTCAGGCAACCTATTGGTCCCATCCTCAGGGTTCAAGAATCCAAAAGAAAGCCTGTTGCCCCAATACGATTTTGTATAGGGAGGAGTGTGGGCAGTGAAAAGTCTCAATAACATGGTATGGTGTGGTGAGAAATTACCACTACTTGCTGAATAATAAACCCAGAAGAGCACAGTACTCTGTAGTAGGTATTGTTTTTTATTTACCTTTTCCAAAATGATTAGGGTGTCCCTGTTCTAGTCATGTCAGAATTAGTACCATGTCATATCTTTATTAGTAATTTTGTTCTTTTGTAGGCTACTCGGTATTTCTCCCATTTCCACAGCAATGTGTTTGCCATTGCCTTAACAGATTCTGTACATAATTTGAAGATGCAAAATGTTCCATCCAGAGTTGCAGGGTACTTGCAGAAGGTAAGTGATTTGTGTGTACTTTCTGTCTTCCTTTAATCAAGCCATAGAAAACTACAGTTTTTGAACTGTGATCTTAAAGTGGGTGTCTTCGTACTTGTTTGTAAGACAAGAAAGAACACTGAATATCCTTTTGGAAGCATCACTTTGTATACCAAAATTGTAATTCATATTCATTCATATTCTACTTACTTTACAGGCAGGTGTCTTTCTTTTTGTGCTCTTCCCCCCTCCCCCCCCCCTTAATTTTGAATATAGGTATGTCTTATATAATTTTATATTTATCTCTGTGTCTGGAACAGGAGAGAGAGGAGTAGATTGTGCAGTTGATTCTGTAATGTGTGATAAACTGGAAACTTAAAGCAGTACAGACTTGAATTGTCTCAGTACCAGTACTAAATTGTTCTGAAGAGAATTTTGCACTAGTCTCAAGCAACAACCACAGCTACATGACTATTGATCAAAAAGTGCATTTAGCAGCTCTTTACACTAGTCTGAAGCAACAACTGCAGCTACATGACTGTTGATCGACAAGTGCCTTTAGCAGTTCCTATTATCCATTAGCAATCACATCTCACATAACAGATTTTCAGCATTCTTACTATGCTGCTTCTTGAAAAAAATATGCATAATATCATTACAGGAAGTATTTTTTTAAATATTTTTGTAACAGTATTTTGAGCACTTCTGGGCTTGAGTACTAATGGTAAAATATTCATGCTTAAGTTTCATGAAGATATGTAAATTTGTTCAGAAATGAATATGGGATGACATGTGCTCCAATAGCAAGGTGGTTGGACAAGCGTACCTATGTACTTTTTCTTTCCTCGTTAGCAGTCACTGCATTTGATGATGGGTTAATTCAGGTGTGGTCATGTGTGTTATGAAGTAAGATTAATTTATTTCATGTATTTTGGTACCAAACTTTATTTGTATTTAATTGTAGCTGTCTAATTTCTTCAGTCTGGAGTTCAACTGTGAGTGATTACATAATAATTTGCATAACATGGACCAACTGTCTATGCTTGCTATATTTGCCTGAATATAACATGACGCTATGTATATAGTGCCACTCCCCTTCAATCTTTAGTTGTCAGAAAAGTATGTACACACAACATGTTTAACCTTGTGTGCTATTATAAAGTGACTGTCCTTTTTCAGATGATGAGTAAGAAAAATTGTGGTCTTACATGTGCATAAATACAGTATCCTGTACTCTTTAGACACCCGTGTCATTAGACAGAGTCTGTGAATTCCATTTTTGGCCTCATGTCTTTTTAAGCAGAAGTATTGCTGAACCTATAGGTTTGTGTGTTTGCAAAATTGGCATATAATTGAATGTCTGAGATATGAAAGATGATGCTGGACCTTCAGAGTTGTGGGTCCAAAGTGAAAATTATGTTACTTTACTGTACAGTTAGAATGGAGCAACAGAGGTTAGTGGTAATGAGCTCAGTTTATATTCATTAAATATCCAGTTTGATCCCAGACGAGACACTGGCTGTCCTGACCTCTGTCCATGTGTCCATACATTTACTGAGCTGGTGGGAGTAAGTCCTGGAGTAATTTACAATAGTGGCTTTTGTTGAAGCATTTTTTATGGTTGTGTGAATTGTGAGATATGTGCAACAAAATCTGTATTTATCTAGTAAGTTCTTCCAGAAAAGAAGATGAAAATATTAACATCAACAACAACAATAACACTCCCTCCGGCCAACAGCTATGTCAGGTGGGTGAATGACCAGTAAACCTCCTATGTGGCTGCTAGTCTGAGAGAGTTGTGTTGACTTAGTTACCATGAGAGATTGAAATTAATAACAAAAACAACAGTAATCTTCAACAGTTATGTTTACAAGAAATAAACATTTTTCTTGCCCAGAATTTATCTAATGACCATCTGCATAAGTGCAGCAAGGTAATTTCACAGTTTGAGCATAAATTTTCGTTATCTAAATGTGATATTAATAGCACAGATTTGTAAAACTAGACGTCAGTGCAAAAGAAACATATGCCTAATGAATACTGCCCAACTTTCCTTGTTATTCCCTTGGATTCTTGGTAAATTTTAGAACTTTCTATTCATTGACTGTGGAGCATGCAAATACAAAATTTTCATATCCATCTTGTCCATCATTATCTTGAAATTGTCCAATGTGTATTTAAATTGTAATGATTTTTGTGTTGCATATCAGAAATATTAAGATACAGAATTACAGTGTCGACATGTACATCTGTTTGCAAAATAGTCCGATCTGTATTCTAATATAAGGATGTGATGTGTTAAACGTATGTCACTTGGTACACCTTACAGGCTCTATTATGTCTAGTACCAGTATGTACCAACAGTCTATAAGTTCTGTGAGAGCAGTGCCATCATTTGGTATCTCCATGGCTTGGTAGCATCATGCTGTGCTTATCCACACATGAAGTGTTGATTAGCCAGATCAAAAGGAGCCCACCTGCCAGCATGCTACACACACTCAGAAGTTTTCTGCCTGCTTGAATTCAGTAGCCTCAAATGGTGGTAGTGCTTCTATTTCTTCTGTGTTTTGAGTACATGAAAGGGTAGGAGAGTTGTATGCTGTACCCTCATATCAGGCCAACCCACTGCTTATAAGTTCACCTCATGGAGAAATTTAGGAAATGTGACTATTGGAGAGGAGTCACTGCTGTGTATTGGTGTGTACAGCTGTGAATGCGTCAAACTTTTAATCTTCCAATGGATTATTCGGCATCTTGATCTAAAATGATTAATATGTTTTGTTAACTGTTTAATTCACCTAAAACGTACAAAATAAAGTACATAAATAATAAATAAATTCCTTAAGTCTGAACAAGAATAGTACCCTCCAGTAGTAGCTGTGTCCTAAGGCATTTATTCCATCATATATTATATGGATTGTTGGAATTACAACTGTTACAGATAACTCAGGCACACAGTGGCATAGATAAGACCCCATGGCACTGGCGGTCTAGTGAGTCAGGAGTTCTCCAAAATATGTGGAGTACTAAAATTTGTTATAGGTTCTTTCAGACTGAATTCTGTTCTTCTTACAGAAGGCGGTATTCTGGATCCTTGTTACATATGGGAGTAACTTCCCTTACAGTTATAGGAGGGCCCCCAACTGGTTATTTGGGCTACTGAGGGCACCCTTGCATGTTGGCAGGTTCCTTATCCCAGTTTTGGCCCTGACTGAAGTATCATATTATTTTCGTCTGGTTTTTTGGAAAATACAGGATGGTACTGGAAGACAGAAAAAACATTTTGGAGTTAACATTTTATAATTATCCTGTAGTTTCTTGTTGATAATGTGCAATATTTGCACTTGAAACGGTATAGTTAGATAAGTTAGACCTCTTTGACATACTGGTTGGTGGTCCAAGGAAAAGATCACACCTGGACTTGCTTTGCTCCTTACTCTGAGAAAATTCCATCGTTGATGCCTTACATTCTTACAGTTTTGAAGGTGGGTGCCTTCGGCCCTTACGCAACAGTTTGAATATAATCCCCGTTTTATGCCTCAAAAGAAAATTGAAACATTTACACGTCCACGTGGGATGAGTGAAAGTGTCTGACATTCGATCTATCATGTGTTTATACCTTTTTGAATGCCAGTTCATCGTGCACATTTAAGCTTAGCATTCGTGCCTGCTTAAAATCATTCTTCGAACGCGTAGTATTAATAGTGCGATTTATGTCGTTATGTAAACGAATTATATGTCATGTGTCGCTGATTGAGGTGCAACAAAAATTGTAGCCTACTTTAACGGGTTTTTTTTGGGAGGAGAAATTTTCTCTCCGTCTGCCGTTTCTTTCATTCTCCTACTCTTAGAGAAATATCGCTTCTTTGTCCTGCAACTCAACCCACCTTTCACCTACTTCAAGCTGTGATGGTAGGATACTTGAGGTAGATGCACTGCCATTGTATTACAAGCACTCATACCGTCAGATCCTTACGACTCTGATGACACCAAATGACACAGGCGCCTTATTCTCCCCATCTTCCTTGATGGAGATTGTATCCCATTAAGCACTAGTACATGAATTTCGGCTGATGCAAACGCTGATGAAAGCAGCGTCATTCCTGCTGATCGATTCTTTTACACGAAAGTACCTCGATTATGCTGCACAGTGGATATCCCAGTTCGCATTATAAGGAACAGGGATGTGTAAGAATATCACGCATGGTCATTATTACCGGTGGGTCGATGTAGATTCCGCCACGAACATGAAATGTAGTTTCGAGAGCATCGCTTCGCAGATGTTTTTCTTCGCTACCCAGCATTTTGAGTTTGTCAGCCGGGGGCAGATTACAAGCAGATTTTGTTGTAAATATAGTAGTACAGCATTATATTTTATTGATTATTGTTTTGCCTTGATAGGTACAAAAAAACTTGGTTTTTTTTAATTGACTCCCGCATCGCGACCCATTGAAAGATCGTCGCAACCCATGGTTTAGGAACCCCTGTTCTGGCACGGCTGGAAGTGTGATAGTTCCATGACGTATCCCGTCACGTGCACGACGCTTCGCGTCCTCATGTTCACTCGTAGTACCAGTAGTTTTTGTTCAAGTTACTCGCGTTTTCTTCAGTCCATAGATCAAATATTAACAGCACATTAAAATAACTACGCGACCACTTCCTCGGAGTCGGTGTAGCAACCACGCTGCGGCCTGGACGGAGGTTTGACTACCGGGAGGGGCAAGTGATTTTAATGTTACAGATTCATTTTCTAAAAATCAGATATACACAACATACAAGACAGGATATAACAGGCAACATATTTTGGCCGATTAAACCAACATGAGGCCTTTTTTTAGAACAATAAAAATATACTAATACTGCAATAGACGTAAGATCTCCACCTTTAAAATATAATACATTGTAAATATATTCAAAGAATTTTTCTTAAAAATTGTTTACAGCAGAAACCTTGATGATAAGATGCGTGAATATATATAACGTGAAGGTGAGAGGTTGTTTGATTTTGTGTTTGTAGGCAGAAACATTTTTATGTTCTCCGCATATTCCAGACCGGCTGCTCCTTTGTAATTGTGTCGTGTAGCTCAGTTCATATTATTTCATTGTCCTGCCCTGTCGTGCAGAATATTCACGCTCTCTTCGAGGGAATGCAAGGGCCCGGGTCATATCAACCCATGCGGGATGACCGTTTTGTGTAATTGATTAAGAAATGTTTACATCATGTGCCTTTCGTGTGGTATATTTTAGGGTCTCAAGCAAAGTAATCCTACAAATTTAACAGGTGAAGTTGATGGTTCGTCACTTAGCATTATCACGCCAACATATTTTTCGCGGTCTTATTAATCTGCTCTTCCTATTGTGCATTAACTTCTCAGAGTCTAGAGGTTACTGTGCATAGACTACGTTTGAAATGTGATGGCACACCCGCAGAAACCAGATTTCGTCTTTCGGCGAAACGGACGAGCCCATTTAAATCGGCGGGGGCGTCAGTTCAGTCGATTACTGGCAGCCGCGGTGTGCGCATCAGCGGTAGTAATGCTGGATACACTATGTTCCGAGGTAGTGTGAAGAATACTGGCTACCCACTCTATTCGCCAGTTTTCCCTTCACTTCCCGTACCGTGCGTCACCGTGTGCCATCACATTTCATCTGGACTCTACCACCAGTTTTAACACTGAGAAATTCTACTTTCTATCCACAGACAGCATTTGCGTGTTTTTATGGTTCTCGGAACAAACAGATGTCATTTTCCTATACAGCACGTAACTCGCTGGTTTTTATAACCCAGACGGAGTGTGTTTACTACGCGGTGCGAATTAAATCACTAATGTAATTAAGGATAATGTTAGTTTTTAAAGGGTTGGTAACTTGCATCCGGCTGGCGTATCACCACGGCTGTAATATAAAGACACGTTACATAAAGTCAGGTCCCATAGTAAAAGATCTATAAACGCATAATCTTTCGTGCTTGAGTGGTTTTAATACGCCGACTTGAAGCAACCAAAGTATTCTCCGAATAAGAGCTGACATTTATAGGTGCGTTTCGCACAGAAAATTCTAAAAGACACACATGTTGCTTTCCTCACGTTTCTTGATTCGTTTGCCTGCAAATAATACTATCTAAACCAGCGTGTTTTCAAATTATGATGCAGCGAAACTGTTGGAAAAACGAGTGGGCCTCGACGACTAGTTCGGCGCATACGCCTGGTTTAAGGCAGTGCGTGATATGATGAAAGTTCTGGGAGTCCAGTATGACTGTAACTCATTATTATAGACTTACACTGAATTCTGTTAATCCGTTGACGTTGTGTTCTGGTTAATATTGAGACAGATTTTGAGGGCTACTTATTTGAAACCTTTGACATATGATGATGGAAGTATAGAAATGTTACTGCATATTAGGTGTTCATTCACTTGGATCCAGTACTGTGCTCGTTCATACTGTGATGGTATTACTTTGTACCGAACAACTGTAATTGAGTGATTATATCAAGGAGGGTGATATGGGTGGGGCGTATGGCACGTATGGGGGGGGGGGCAAGAGGAATGCATGCAAGGTTTGGATGGGGGAAATCTGAAGGTACGAGGCCTTTCTGGAGACATGGATGTAGGTGGCAGGATAATTGTAAAATGGATCTTAAAAAGAAATAGGGAGGGATGTTGTGAACTGGATTCTTCTGGCTCGGGGCAGGTAGACGGCAATGAACCTTATAGTTCTTAAAAATTCCAGTTTCTGAACTAGCTGAGCAACTGGTAGCTTCAGAGGAAGAACTATGCTCCGTCGAATTAGTTGGTCTAACAACTGTCAGTTAAATGGACGTTGAAGGTTAATGCTTAAAACAGGATAACTTCAGAGATGTGGTTCAAGCAGATGACATATTGTAACTGCGCTGATTGAATGTGGGTTTAGAACGCGGCGTTTAGTGTGATAAGCTTTGGTTAGTACCGTAGCTTTCGTTACGGAGGTCGACCTCGAGGTCTAGCAGCCTTGATTGATTCCAGATGTCATTAAATCGCCTGCCGTGTTGTGTTCATCGTCATCGGTATGTATAATGACGCTTTTTCAGTACACCGTTAGAGCTGCCCCACTGTGTTGTTTTTCTTAGTATGAGGACAGTATAGGTTGTAATTTCAAGGTATGATTGCTTCCCATTCACTCCACAGAATTAGCAAAGATTCAGAGCTTCGGCAATGAAATGCGTATTTTTGTCAGTGGTGTACCTATTGGTGGACAGTATGGTGATGAAGAATGTAAAAAAATGGCACGGATCTTGTTCAGATAGCGTCTTCTTTCATTTTCCTTTAAGGACTCCCCGTGGTGTGGATATCAGCATAACGATGCGGTATCCTTATGCGGACAGTACAACAGCTTTCCATATTTTCTGCACCTTGTTCAGCACTGAGCAGTTATTTCACAAACTGAGAACTTTGTTAGCATATGGTTATATTAATACCCGTTTCTGTATGCAGTATTATCCGGGTTATAAGATCAAAAAGAATGAGTTCCGCAGGGCATGTGGCACTTTCTGGAGGGGGAGGGGGGAAGATGCATACGGGGTTTGGGTGCAGAAATCTGACGGAAAGAGACCACTTTGAAAACCTAGGTGTAGATGGGAGGATAATAATGGAATTGTTCTCAAATAGGTTGGGGAGGGGATAGATTGGATTGATCTGGCTCAGGATATGGGAAAATAGCAGGCTCTTGTGGACGCGATAATGAACCTTCGAGTTACATAAAATGCGGTGACTTTGACTAGCTGAGGACCTGTTAGCTTCTCATGAAGGACTCGTCTCCATTGGGTTGGTTGGAGTAATGCAGGCAGTGTTTTCGTGACAACAAACAAAGGAAGAAGCATGTAAGTCCTTAGCCCTACCAGGAAGGAAACAAGCTAATGTTTCTGTCAGAATGGCGTGAATTTCCTTCGGCGCCTTGCCTTGCAGGGGGGGGGGGGGG
>Ga0123354_10013559_pt1 | contig 12656 bp, 9 predicted proteins | sample TergutLab28metaG_2_FD_97872 | JGI IMG/M metagenome (GOLD analysis project Ga0123354, IMG submission 97872) | Labiotermes labralis P4 segment gut microbial communities from Petit-Saut dam, French Guiana - Lab288 P4 | ecosystem: Host-associated > Arthropoda: Insects > Digestive system > Gut ... | reverse complement strand
TGTGAATAATACAGGAACCAAATACGTTAGAATTATGAAACAAACTGCATTTTGAAGAGAAAAAAACGGAGAGTATATACCATGTTTAAAATATTCCGTACCTATATTTGTTGAATAAATATATAAAATGTAACTTTAGAGGTTAGCGGTGCGGTGCGACCACTATAGTTGACATTAGGAGTCTAAAGGTTAAGGACGTAATTGCTGCTTGTTGTATATCATTAACCATTCATTAGATCTTAGAAAGAGGCATGTTTGGCTTATGACATTACACAGTACATCCTTAAGAGTATATGTAATTTTTGTCTTGATTTTATTTCTTATTAGTAATGATACCTCATATATTGTAGAAAACATATCATTATTATTCCATATAATTTTTTATTATGTTGTCTCATTAAGTAACTAAATGAAACAGACACATCTGTAGAAGCTGGTAGTTGCTTAATCAGTATAGAAATTCCCTGCCTTTTACTGAACCCAAAGGTTCATACGTGTGTTCCTAAGAATATTCTACAGCCTGGTTGATATTGTGTTAATCCAGTCCATAGTTTAACACACTGTTTCTGCTATTGTTTTTTTAATATTAGTACCTATATAGATGAGGTTTGTCTTAGCCAGTTCATAATTGTACTCACTCTTTGCTGTTTTGTTCAAATTTGGCCTGTATCTGAATGTAGTAAGTGATCACGTGGGACTTGTGTGGGCATCCTTTTGTATGAGTAGGTACATAATGCAGAGTTAGTTTAGGTAGCTTTTGGTAAGTCTCTTTAATTTACTTATTGTTTACGATGCTGTCGGTATATGCGATGATATTGTTTGAAATGGTAGGATGATTTATAAATAATGAATTGGAGAGGATGTGGACGGTATCATTCAGGGCATAATTTGATTTGCCCTTGTTATATCATTGCTCACTCAGTATCATGACTAGACTGCCGGCTGGTTGACAAGGGAATTGTGGCTTCAATAGTGGTAGGAGCAGAGATTTTTCTCTTCCCCACATTGACCAGAGCGTGAAGCTTACCACCTACCTTCTTCTTTTGCTGAGTTAAGAATCCTTAATGCTGTATCTGTGTTCCCCCATGTGCCTTCATGGTTTGTTGCTTCATTTTGCTTGGGGAGTGTTCCACCTTTACCTCCTGTCATCTACCTTCACAGACTAGGGAAAACCACAAAGAACTTTAATGAAATGGGCAGTGTGCAAGCGAAAATTTGTACCTGGGACCTCCCAGGTACAAAGTGGGACTGCAAACTACGTGACAGCATTTGGCTGCAAATCTTCTTAGCTAGTGAGTTTTATAGAAGTAGACATTTCAGGTACATTTATTTAGAAAATAATGTATGGATTTAAACACTGTACATTTTATGTATTTTGGAGCAGAAACATATGTAGATTTATATTATGACCTACATGGTTCAAATAGCCTGAAGTGATACACTTGCTAGCCAAGTTTTGTTTGTAATTTCGTTCCATAGAGCCTGTTGGGAGTGCAGTTCCAAAATTTCCTTCTGTGGATAAATTACAAGGGCTTGAGGCGAAGTGCAACCAGAGTTTTGCATTGCTGTGCCCAGCACAGGGTTTTCCTGTCCCAACCTACAGGTCAGTAGGGCACTGTATTATTTCTGACATTTTGAATCTCACGTATAGTATTACATTATCATTAATAGCTGGCACTTGGCTCATTGATTTGATTAACTGAATTTTTAGTATTGCGTGCTCCATGTTTATCATCAGAGACTAGCATCAAGTCTGTTGAAATTTCAGTGGGAAACACTGAAGGACAAACTTTTTTGAAATACCAAGCTCAGGATAACATCAATAATGAAAGTACATCTGCGTTTGTTCTAAGGGGCAAATCTTGACAGGCCAACAGTATGCACTAATTCATTGTATTACCCTGTGGGCATTTTTTTTACAAAGATAAACATTGTGTAAGACTCGAAGCTTTTCAGGTGCACAAAATCGTGGAAGTGTTCTTGGGTTGTTTGGATGAATTGCAATGCAACATTTTGGAGACCCGCTGTATCCCCATCATTGGGACTGATGTGTTAAGGAACCATGACTAGTTGCTGTAGCGTTGTCTGTTAGTTCCTCTCCATTTTCACCCTGATGACAAAAACAGAACAGGTCTCTGAAATATTAGATTTTGACCCAGCTGTAATGTAGCTGTTGGCCCAGGAATGTTTTGGTGACAGGTGGACACCATAGTACTAATGGATGCTTACATTCCACTGAGGTCATTTTCTGCTCCTGTTCACAAGTATGTGCTAACCTACATAACAAAATTAGGTGTGAAATAACATGACCACAGAAGAGCAAGCCTCATATTTGAATGATACCTAAGAGGGGGATTTTACATAAAATTGTCATTTTATCTTGCATGTGTGTATTAACCTCTTTGATTCACAAGATTTGTTGCCACCTGCTGGGCAGAGTAAGGTGCTGCAGTGTTACGGTGTCACAAACGGTGCTTGAAAATCACAGTCTCTTAGTTGCATGAGTGTGAGCGTATCTATATAAAACAGTATATTTCAGCATGTCTGTTGTTTTGAAATTGATAGTATAAAGTTTGTGGTACATTCACAGTTGTTTATTTGAATGCCAGCTGTGGAGTGGTTGCATAACTGCTAGGATTTTCTGTACGTGAACATAGACCCAAATGAGCTTATTAGAGCACCATAAAACAAAGATTATTGCAGTACAGAATCTGATATTATATTATTATGATCTCTTTTGAGACCCTTCACAATGTCCCTTTGACAGGTGTGTCAAGATATCTTTATTTTCCATATGGTTAAGGGGTTAAATGTTACTTACAGATATGTCTTTGCCTCCTTAACTGTGGTATATATTCATTATTATTCCAAAGTAACGTCCGAGTTCTTTGATTGTGTTTGAAGTCTTAAAAATTAGGCCCAAATCTATCAAAACCCTTTTCATTGTAGAGTTGAAAATGATTATGAATTGTTAGTGTGCCTGATTTGAAACAGTTTAGCACTACAATATGCAGTTACAAGTAAAGTAATGTTCTGAGATTTGATGTTCCCATCATTGGGAGTGTTATGGTTATATGGTCTTTTGGAATGTGATGCCATGCAGTTTGGTAGGTAAAAAAGGTAAATTAGTCCCACTACAGGCCTGGGCAGGCCCAGAGGGTTCCAGGAAGTTAAGGTCCCCAGATTTCGTGACAATGGCACAGGACGGTGATAGGTTGTCAGCCTTACGCACCGGCCATCTTTACGCCCAGGAAATACTCCTGGTACTCATTTCTGTTAGAGGCTGAGTCGATCCCAGGGCCATAGTGCTATTGGAAGGATTTTATGTCTATGAAAAATTCCAATGACACCGGCTGGGATCGAACCAGCGACCGTCCGATTTCTAGCACAACACCTTAACCACTGTGCCACCGCGTTCCCCACATTTTGGTAACTCGAGACCAATATTCTGGAGGAACCTGTGGTTTCTGTCTTCAGTGACTCTGAGAATGCCATTCCATGTTCACCTGAAACATCAGCACTGCTACACATGGCAACAGATTCCAGAAGACTTATTTGCTACTGGGATTTAAACCAATGCAGTTTTTGGTGTCTGTCATAATTAAGTAGACCTCCATTAACTGTTAAAAGACAGTGCTTTTTACGTAGCTTGCAGTCTACAGACTTTGTTTTCAATTCCATTTCATAGAGCCTGTTGGAAGTTCATTACCAAAATTCTCATCTGTGGCTAAAACACAAGGACTTGAGGCTAAATCAAATCAAAGTTTTACATTACTCTGTCCAGCACAGGGTTATCCTGTCCCAGCCTACAGGTCAGTGCAGTTAGATTTTAATATTTGCCCCTATTTGTTGCTTTGCTTGTTATACATTTTGATGCATGGCTAAGTGATAGGATTTGTTGAAGTGATAGCTCAGAGGCTTTTGTGGTCGTTTCCATTATCGAATGCTGATATTTGTTGTGGTTGGCTGATCTGCTAGTATTTTATGAAATCAAGGTGATGTTAGAGGGATGGCTGCAGCTGAGAGGGCACTGCTACAGGGTGATGTTAGAGAGACATGTGCAGCTGAGGGGGCACTGCTACAGGGTGATGTTAGAGAGACATGTGCAGCTGAGAGGGCGCTGCAACATGTGATGTTAGAGAGACATATGCAGCTGAGGGGGCACTGCTACAGGGTGATGTTAGAGAGACATATGCAGCTGAGAGGGGGCACTGCTACAGGGTGATGTTAGAGAGACATGTGCAACTGAGAGGGCGCTGCAACATGTGATGTTAGAGAGACATATGCAGCTGAGGGGGCACTGTTACAGGGTGACGTTAGACTTGTGCAGCTGAGAGGGCCCTGCAAAATTGTGATGTTAGGGAGACGTGCAGCTGAGGGGACACTGCTACAGGGTCATGTTAGAGAGATGTATTCAGCCGAGAGGGCACTGCAACAGAGTGATGTTAGGAAGATGTGTGTGGCTGAGAGGGCACTGCCACAGGCCTAAAAGTAATAAATTATTGTACACCTGAATGAGGCTGTCCATTGCTTTCTTCAACATCTTTGTATGGCTGCTAGGATGTGACCTTGTGAGAGCCACAGCTGTTACCATTCAGCTTGTCATAACATCTTTCCATCACATTGTGATCTTTGTAATCTCTATCATTGAAACAGTGTTGTTAAATACCTTAAGACCCATTCACTTGTGCCATTCCTGTGAAGGGCACTAGAGGTCATATGCCTCTTATGGAGTAAGGATATTGACCTTTAAATAAGCCATAGTTTTTGAGATTTGAGGTTCTCACAGTGGTAAAAATTAACCATTTATGGGCACTGTAATGTGGATATAGCCACAAGTGCCACCTTACAAGGAGTAAGTTTCAGTGCAGATATACCACTTTTCTTATCAAGTTGACTAAATTTGTAGTAGATTTCACTGGCATTAGGTTTACTGCTGGCAGAAAGCTTCAAGTACACAAGATGGCAGCTGCTTAAGAATGGACTTCAAAAATAAAATCCACTTAATGAGGACTACAGTTATATTATTGTGTATTGTGATGTCACGTACTTTTGTAGATAGATGCCAGTTTTTAGAGGAACCTGTAGGTCGCAGTTTCCACCAAAGTGTTGATACAGATCTATGAAACTGGTTTGGGTTGAAACACAAGTGACTGTAACATTAACTCTCTGTGATTCCCCCCCCCCTCCCACCCCAGCTTTTGTGATCCCATTTCTTCAAACACATTGTCTTTTTTACTATTATGACACATTCAAGAATTTGGTAATGTTCCTGCAAAGGATGTGATTTTGAAATGTGTTCCTGTTGGTATAAATCTAACACAATGATGTGATGAACAAGTATACTAGAAAGAAGGAATACGGTCTTCTTGCAGAGCCGGTGGGTGCAGCTGCACCCAAAGTTCCTTCCCTCACCAAAATATATACAACTGACCAGATCCTTGGTGTTAAATTCTCACTAGCCTGTCCAGCCCAGGGCTTTCCCCCTCCAACATTCAGGTAAGATATGAGATATTTTGTTGCCCCACTGCATGCATGGTATGTTACTTCATGTGCTCAGTGGGCTTGTGTGGAGCTGCTATCTGTAGTAGTTTGTTGTAACTACTGCAGATCCTAAATTCGTATGTAATCAAATTTTTCGAGGCTTTTACCAAATCTTTCATGGTGAACAAGACTGCTTCCTTTTGTGGGCACTGGGACAGATCATGTAATATAGATTTGTTACTTTCTCTTCCCTTTCCTGTTACCTGTTCAAGACCTAACAGCAAATGCCAAAAGGTTTAAGAAATTTATGCCGTACTTTTTCCCCTCTGTGCAGTAGCCAAGGGTTGCAGTTTAGTTTCTGGATCCAATTTGAATCCTCGTTCTGAGTTTTTTAGTTACATGAGTAAACTTTAATTTTGCAGTTTGAGTGTTACTCTTGTTTGAAGTTGTATTTACTGTATACTGTGGTACTGACATAGAAGGCAACCATATCCTTGATGCATAACGGGTATTTCTCTTTGTAATGTATGTAATATCTGTACTGAAATGTGACAGATGTGCCCTCTCTGGTGTAATATAGACAGTGAAGTGTCACTTTTTGTGATCACTTTCTTTCATATCCTTCACATTTCATTATTCAGTCATCAACTTTTCATTTGATGCTATATATTCTCAAGTTACTGGCGACATCACTAAATAAATCATAAAAAAACTACAGATACATTTAATTCTATATTTTTCTGCCTTAATTTTGGTATTGCATACTATGTGTCCATTGATTAGCAGTGATGACAGAAAAATTGTTGGCTTCTGAAATATGGTGCCTTCATCTTCTGGGCTGGTGGTAACAGTTTGCCAATCTGCCAAACTACATTACATCACATCCCAGAGGACTGTGGCTGTTATATCACAGTAGCTTTTGAAAGATAAACCTTTGTGCTACCCTGTGATTTATACAGCATTTAAGTTATACATATAAAACATGCTTGTTCCCCCCCCACAGAGCCTGTGACTAGTACTGTCCCTCGTGTTACTTCGGTGGCCAAGTTTGATATGATTGAGCGACATCTTGGCAGACCACTGGCCTTGATGTGCCAGGCTCAGGGACACCCGGTCCCCGGTTTTAGGTCAGTGTACATTTTCGCAGTGAACTGTTACGTACTGTGGTTAGTCTGATTACATTTCTGCTTATGTGTATTATCATGGATTTATATGGCAAGATTTTACATTATTTGTAGCAATATTAATGTATATGTGACATGATATCAGTACCAAATGGGAGGTCATATCCATGTGTCCTGCACTTTTCATTTCTGAATACTCACTGATTTTAGATGAAATTTGTTACTGGAAGGCATGTTTGCATTAGTACCTTACCGGTCATCTGTGACATGTATGTTACATGCATCTGTGAGATTCCAATAACTGTATCATCTTACCTATCACATTTTTCAGAAGCAGCCCCTTTTGTAAAGTTGGCCACAGAATGTAATATGGGTGTAGTTACAATGTCCATATTGTCAAGATGGTCTTTTGGGATATGATGCATTGTAGTTTGTTAGATAGGAACTATTGTTTGGAAGAAATATTCGATGTTCCCTATTAGTCAGTTGGTTAAATCGGTATTCGTACTAATGATGTCCAACAATTTCGGTTACATATAGAGTTAACTTTGAAAGAAAAATGTTGAAAAAGTTATAAGTATAGTTGATAAAGGCATTATTACTCAGTAGTTATTAAATTTCACTTTATGACCAAGTACAGTAAACAGCAATAAGAATGGGTGTTTGAATTACATTTTGCTTTGTACAGGCTGTCCTTGACTTTCGGACATTCAACTTTTGTACACGCTGCACTTTCATTATTATAAATTCTCACCCCTAATCCATCTTTCATATGCCAAATTCAGACTATGTACACAGCTGACAAATATTTCGAGCTATTGCACAGTGGCACTCTAAAACTTAGTCCCGAAATGTATTTTGTGTCTACTAAGTGCCAGAAAGGCTGATCCCAGTAGCCACATGGTTTAATGTGTGGATCTGCTGCCGTTTGTGTCCTGGTATTGTGGGTTCGAATCCCACCGGGGAGATGCATGTCTGTTATGTGAATGTTCTGTCTTGTCAAGTTAAGGTCTCTGCCATGGGCTGATCACTCGTCCATTGGAGTGCTACTTAGTGTGGTGTGTCTAAGGCAGGGATTACACGAGACTACTTGACATGCTACTTGCTGGCTAGTATATGGATTTAGTCGCCATTGAGTTTCAAAGTGCTTGTGAACTCGCTGGTGACTAACGTTAGAGTAGCCTGAGTGTGATCACAAATCCTTGACAATGAAAGTTTATTTGTATTTTTTATATTTTGTAAACCATCCGACAACTTTGATGTTGGTGTGGATGGTTGAGTTTTCATGTTGGCTGATTTTGGTGAGGCCTCATGTTTTTTGTTGTTGGCTATCCTGGCCACTTACTCTGATAGCGGAATCTGGTGGAAGAAGCTTGCCTACATCATGATGATGGCAATATGTAATTTGCGTGTAGGATATGGGCATTGTACTGTAAAGCACACATATAAAAACGTTTGAAACAATGTTGTTAAGGTCACTAATGGCTTATGAGTTTCGTTGGTCTTCTGTTATGCAGCCTTCGGAATTATGGAGGTTATTGGCTCGTGATGATGGGAACGTTAACAGTTACCTTTGGTTGAAGTAATGCATGAATGTACAGGCAATGCTACTACAACTGTTTTGTTTGTTGCCCATACATAGGGATTTTTATGTACATTACAGCAATGGGAATGGAACCCCCGTTGTAACGTACAAGTCTATTGATCGATTTTCATACGTTTCAACTTTCTTACAAGTTTTCAGGAGGGAATTGTGTACGAAAGTAGGGGACTGCCTGTAATTTGAATTAACCATCCTGTTATGGTGATGTGAAATGCTAACACCATGTTAATGAGTGAGAGTCATTTTACCTTATTGTAGAATGTTAATTTCAATAACAGAACCAGTTGGTGCAAAGGCGCCCACATTTTCTGGTGATGCCAAGGGCAGCTGGTTTGTCAAATTGGCGGGGCAAAGTTTCGGTCTGCTTTGTCAAGCCCAGGGTTTTCCTGTCCCAGCATTTAGGTAAGAAATAAGTCTTGAATACACTATATCATTCTAATTCAATTGTGTAGAACCAGTTGGTGCCAAAGCGCCCACATTTTCTGGTGATTCCAAGAGCAGCTGGTTTGTCAAATCTATCGGACAAAGTTTTGGACTACTCTGTCAAGCACAGGCCTTTCCAGTCCCAGCATTTAGGTAAGGCATGAAGATGGAACATGCTTCACTGTTTTAAGTTAGTTCCTCAATTTAATTATTCTGGGAGCAGTTCTGGATTTCCAGGGACCACACCTTGGTGAATTATTCTGGTTTCATCGATGTGGGTATGATGATCCTTCAATACTAACAAGGTAGTTTCCTTAAATAATCTGTGAATATCAGTCAGTCATCAAAGTCTGCCCGTACTAGGATTAATGTACATTTACAAGCAGTGCAACATGATAACTGATACCTCTCATGTGTTATTGCAGAGTGTAACAGGAAACTGACTTCTTGTGTATTTTTCATCTGCATTTTTTTTATGTTGATACTGGTGATTGAGAGCTACCATAGAAACTTTAATTTGAACTACTTTATTGCTGAAAAAATCAGAATTATTTTGTGTGTGAGATTTCGGATTCTGATAGCACAGCGTATCGATGGATGGGGGTACCCATATTTTTGGAGAATGTGCCACCTCTGTTTGCAGGGTAGAAGTTTTGTAGCACTGGTCCATTTCTCTTTCTACTGATGACTTCTGACAGATATCTGTGAAAATGGTCCAAGCAGCCTTCTATCCCAACATTACAGTGAGAAATATTGGTGGACCCGTTTTTATAATGTGATTCAATTGTTTAGAACCGGTGGGAGCAAAGGCACCATCATTTTCTAGTAGTAACGTGCGAGGAAGCTGGGTTGTAAGGTCATCTGGAGAGGGATTTGCCCTACTGTGTCAGGCACAAAGTTTCCCTGTCCCAACATTTAGGTAAGTTAGGGTAACCTGCAGCACTGTAATGAATTGACAACAGTTAAAACATATGGTGGAAGTGTTCTTGGGCAGTCATCTGTACTAGTAGGAGCAGCAAAGATTTGTGAAATCAGTAAACGTGTAAAGATCTAAAATTTCTTTACTGGCACACGCTAGGATTATTTATTTGTTTATTGTCAGTTTGTACTGGGATATGCAGCCTGTAAAATTTACTTGAAATCTTAAAATTACTGTAAGTGAAAAGTGTAACTGTTGACATGTTCTTTGAGGGTCTCCCATACACTAATTACATTGTTTTGTGCACAGAGCCTGTTGGAGCCAAAGCACCAACATTTGCGAGTGATACAAAAGTTCTTTCATTTGTAAGACCCTCTGGTCTGGGGTTTGGCCTGCTGTGTCAGGCTCAAGGCCTTCCTGTGCCTGCATTTAGGTAAGCAGGACACAGTTTTTAAAATATTAATTTAATCTGCAGTTTTTTTACCATCTTATTTGTATGATTGTGAAATGGGTCTCCTACTTGTTTGGAAGCACATAACAAATGCTTATGAACTTCTTGGCAAGTGGTCTTCAATCCACAGATGGAAATGGGCTCCATCTTATGGACTCAGATGAGTAGGTTTTGTTCTTCATCTGATGGTGGAAACTCCTGTATAGATTGGATGTAGCACACCATTCTTTTTTTTTAACAAAAAACAGGATGGTGTATGATGTCCAATCTATGTGTCAGTGTAAAGAATGTGTTGAAGTGGCAGAAAATGCTCTTCTCTTGGCCTGTAGCATGTCAGAGAATTATTTTTGTTATTTCATGTGCCTACAAAAGGAGGGCAAGAGTAAGTCTTGCAAGGAGTGTTCTGATTTCTGTATTCAGCAAATTTCTATTATTTGTCCCTCTATGCTTGGGATCATTTTGAAGCTGGTTTTCGTTTGTTTATAGGAATTTTTTTCTTTGTATTCATTTGAAATTTATGACATAGTGAGTCTATAATACGGTGTAAATTTTACCCGTATCCAGCATGTGTTCTGTGGGGTACCCTGTCCACCGTTCAGGTATGTACCTCTGCATATCTCACTGATGGTCATTTTATTAAATGTCCATTTCAAACAGAGCCTGTTGGAGCAAAGGCACCAAAATTCTCGATTGAGGCAACAAGTAGCTCATTTGTAAAGTTTCGCGGTCAAGGATTTGCACTGCTTTGTCCTGCTCAGGGGTATCCTGTCCCATCGTTCAGGTAAGATGGTGAAACATGCTTATCCGTTCACAGATCCTGTTGGAGCAAAAGTCCCGAAATTCTCTACCAATGATAAGAGTAGTTCATTTGTGTTTAATTCAGGTGAAGGATTTGGATTGTTGTGTCCAGCGCAGGGTTTCCCTATCCCCACATTCAGGTATGTTCCAGTGGTTATGCACCATCCCAGTATTGTTCAGGAGGTGTACCTTAGTTTGAAGTATAATGTGGTATCAGCCAGTTAGATATCTAGGTGTTTGAAGAACAGAAATGTGTGGTGTGAGCTTGCTGCATCCATCTTGACCCTCCCTTTCTGAAGATGGAGGCAGCAGATTTTTTAGAATTGTATTTATCTGTCAAAGTACCCAGTTTTACCTCACAGAAGATCACAATCTTTATATTCACCATTGTGGGAACTTCAAATATTTCAATTCATTTATTGTGGAATTCATAGCATCACAGTCTAGCACAGAATGGCTGGTCATTTTTTTGCGCATTGTTGTGGGTCATTCTTTATGTATGTTGTACAAAGAAAGACAGGTATATTATATCACCATGCTGCTGTTAATAGTGAAACTTGGTGTGAACGTCATTACATTGGGGGTCATCCAAGCTTTAAAACTGTTAATTCCTTACTGTCATTAATTATAACATGATGTTCAGATAAGAGCATTGTCGTCATCGTCGTCATCATCATCATCATCATCATGTATCTTAGTGTCCTGGAATTTTGTGTGGTCACAGATAGTCAAAGAACAAGTAACTTTTGATTAGGTTCAATTATCCAGGGTAGTCCATTTGGGATTTCTGGTGTACAAAATGCCTTGGACCAGGTTTGCATCCAAAAACATGAGTTTTTCCTTGACCTTTGTTATTCCACCAGTGCTCCAGAGTCACCTACCATCACTGTTTGGTACATTGTGCTCATTTGAGGTTGTAGTGTCAATGGACTGAGCTTCACCCCACTGCTGCAACTAAAGTAGGGGTAGGAGGAAAAAAAAGTTCTATTTGCAGAATGTACAATAATCTTGTGGCCTTGTATAATCTGTATGCAGGTTTCCATTGCATAGTGCCAACTCACGAACTGTTGCAGCAAGGCATTTAAAAGTTGTCATAGTGATTGTAAATACTGTACAGACTTTGTGGGAAGATTCTGTTTAGCAGTGCTAAAAGTTGCTAAGCTTTGTAAGTTATACTTGATGAAATGATGTAGTAAGGTCCTGGCATAATGCAGGGACAGTTCACAAGTGGTGTGTGCTTGTATATTTCATGATAATCTTATGCATAGACAGGCATATTTAAAGGGAATGGTTTTTGTGATTGTTTCCTCAGTATTACTGTTTGTTGCTGATGCTTTGAATCTTGGAAGGAAACTTGTCTTATATTTTACACACATGCAGGATGAGCTTTAGGTTAGCAGAAGTTTCTTCTTTGCCTTGTATTTATGTGTTTCTTCTAGTTTGTTTTTTGTGTGTGTCAGTTCTTTTCTTTAGTAGTTGGTAGCTTTGCATTTAGCAAAAAAGTTGCCAATAATGGAACCTGACAGTTCATTATGAAACTCATGTAACCTGAAATCATTGGCATCTTCACAGCCTAGTTTTCCAAGATCTATTTCATATTATCTTCCCATCTTTGCTCACATTCTTCAGGTGGCCCTGTCACTTCTGCCCTTGAAATGGAAATGTTGTTTTTATTTTTTTTCACTTCCTGTGTGTGTGTGTGTGTGTGTGTGTGTGTGTATGTATGTATGTATGTATGTATGTGTGAGTGATACATTCTCTGTGCTTGATGTCCAGTTTGTCCATCCCTTTTCTTGTGAATTTGTATTATTTGCTGTACTTTTGTTTGAAATTCTTCCCTTTTTTTTTTTTTTT
>Ga0123354_10013557_pt1 | contig 12658 bp, 9 predicted proteins | sample TergutLab28metaG_2_FD_97872 | JGI IMG/M metagenome (GOLD analysis project Ga0123354, IMG submission 97872) | Labiotermes labralis P4 segment gut microbial communities from Petit-Saut dam, French Guiana - Lab288 P4 | ecosystem: Host-associated > Arthropoda: Insects > Digestive system > Gut ... | reverse complement strand
GAGAGAAAACCAACAAGATGCAACAGTTAGATGTTTATTGTCTGCTAGAAATTGTTTCCACACAACCATCTTTGTTAAATGGTGTCACATGAAAAAGGCACTGAAGTCACACCACTTTTAATAGAGTAAATTCTCAGAATTCGCGAATCTTGATGCTTTGAATTTCAAACTTTTGTGGTCACCTGTTTTAATGCCATTTCTTCAAACTATTGTGACTGTGTCAAATGGGGATGAGATCACGTGGCTCCTAAGTTGGCTACCTCCGCTGTCCACCAATTTTGCAGATCACTGTCAACACATTTAAGCTGTCTGAAAATTATTGGTACTACAAAATTAAATTGTTGAAACTTACAGAAAATATAAAATCTAGTAACCTAAGTTAGTGCTTTAGTCCACATTGTATTCTGTCCAAACAGGTCTGTTAGTATAGTTATCTTGTGTTGTTTTGGTGTAATGTAAATTGTATGTTGCAGATAATGGCTCACCTGTGGAAACTTGGTTATGCAGCAGAAGATATTATTGGAAACGTTTTCCGTGTCACTAAATCTATGCAGATGTCAGAGGAATTGAAACTTGATTTTATAAAGGTAGTTACAAACTCCTAAGAATTCTGAAGTCCTTCTTCAAAGTTCAGGCAGGTTGTACAATACAAATAAAATCTTACAAACTACAAACCTTTATAACAATTATGATAACAATTTAATAAAAAACCAAAGGATATCAGACTGTCTCATTAGAACATTACAGTGTGACAATAATAGAATAGTGAATCTTCTGTAAATGGTTATTGAGTGCAGGGGTGTACTAGTTTTTGAAAACCTAGGAGCTACCTTGAAATTTCAGATGCCAGAAAGGATACATGAAGCAAGGCCCATATTGGGGATGAACAGTGTTAGGTGCCACCATAAAAAATCCAGTTGCCACAGCAATCTGGCACCCAGTATTTGTGCACCCCTAATTTAGCATGTTCACTTGATTATACTGTAGGTCATGGTTCACTGGCAATCATTACTTATGACAATGCAACTTTGATAAAAATGTGAGTATGAAAGACAGGCAAAGAATTCAGGTAAGACCTTGCACTGGAGAATAGCTTATTGCTGGAAATGATTATGAATGAACAGATATTTTGAACTTAATAAGTAATGGGCATGTGTCATTTGAGGGTTCTCATTATTTTTCTCTCCCAGAAAATTGGAATGACACACCTGAGGATAGTGGATGGTGTCACAACTCTTCTCCAGCTTACAGGCCTCCTAGCAAATTGTTGCCAGGCAGCAATGGAGGCAACTGGAAATATATAACAACAGAATTGCTAATCAACAAATGTGTGTGAGCTCATGGAAGGGACAGGAGTTCCTATATTGGTCCTTCATTGTCTCCCCGGTAAGATTTTGGTCATTTGTTGAGAGTATAACGTAATATTGATTGTGTTTGATATGAATAATTAGACTGAAACATTTCAGAATTCTTATGTGAATAATTTATATTTGGTAATAACTTTTGTGTACAGTTGACATTAATTTTCTAATCACTGCTGATTTTTCAATTTCACTGCCAAATGAAATGTATAGAGCATTGTTTTACGATGGATCTAAAATTTCTAGCTTTCTGCTGCAGTCACTTCCATCATGTTGGTGATTCTTGTAAATGTGTTAGACTCTGCCTTTGGGTGTGAGGGGCAGTCATATGCCATCTCTTAGCACAAGGAGATGAGTAAATGAAGTTTTATGGTACCTGAAATTATGTTAGTAACTTCGGTCATATTTAATATTTAAAATTTAAAGTTCCAGCCACAGTAAGCATATCACATTCGATGATGCTACAGTGCCTGATGTGTTCATAAACCTTGATTAACAAAAATGTGTATCTGTATTAACTATAACCTTCAGGGCTGCATAAGATTATGCAGCATGTTCTATATGAAAGCCATGCATTACTATTCTATTCCATTGGCATGTGCATAATGCAACGATTCCTTGCCGTTCACAGGAGCTTCTTCCTCTCCTCTCTGTTACATACTTTTCCCACCCACCCGTCTCCATCAACTATTCTTCCATCCTCCCTCACGTCATCTTGCCATCTATTTCTTGGTCTACCTCTCAGTCTTGTTGTTTCCAAATTCATATACATACAATACTCTTTTAGGAATTCTGTTTTCTTCCTTTCTCTATACATGCCCAAACCAACGTAATCTATTTAACCTTATTGTGTCTGTTATAGTGGGTTTTTGAACAATTGCATAATTTCTTTATTGATTAATATCCTCCACTTTTCTTTTTCATTTTCATATACTGGGCCTAAAATTCTTCTATACACTTCCTTTCAAAAATGTTCATTTGCATCTTCTCTCCCTTTGTTAGTATCCAGGTTTCTTATGCATATGTTAATGTTTTGTCTGTTACTGTGTTCGTTAGTCTTCATTTTAGTTTTTTAGATATGTTTTTATTTTTAAAAATTTTTTTGTAGCATAAAGTACGTTTTGTTAGCATTTTTTATTCTTTCTTGTAAGTCTGTTTGGTGATTGTTATCTTCATTGAGTATAACTCCTAAATATTTAAAATTTTCCACTCTTTCAAATTTGTAATTTTTTATTTTCATATGCCCTATTTCATTTTTCTTTAAACTGTTTTTCCTTTCCACCACCATATATTTTGTCTTTTCATGGTTTATCTGTAGTCCTAACTTTCTGGCAATGTTTTCCATTTCTACAAAAAGTTGTCTTTTTTCTGTTTCATTTTTTCCAATTAATACAATGCCATCTGCATATGCTAATATATTCACTTGTTCTTTACCAATCTTTATGCCACTAAGAGCCATTTTTATACAGGGTTATTCATAAGTCCCTCCGGGATTTCCGAACTCGACTGCGCAACAACCAATATTATATTTGACAAAATTTTGTAAGCTGCATATCCTAATACTATTCCCCTGTAATTCTCGCACCTATCTCTCTCATGCATACTTCACAGAATAAATATATTTCTATGCCTACTTTCCATATACCATCTGATTTTGGTGTGTTATCACTAAATAACATGATAAAGTGTGTTATCAGTATACAACCGTGTTGGTATGGAAAGTACAGTAAAACCCTTTTAAGGAATTTTGTAGATATGTTTAATGAATTCTGTATTAAAATTGACATTCCCTTCATAGAATATTTTTCTATATAAATTGCAATTTAGTGATTCATTGTCACCATCAAACTGCATTTCAGTTACTACTGTCTTTCTTGGTGTTCGCACATTCTTGAACAAAGAGCAGGATTAGTTTTTTAAAGCACAGGTGGTAGATAAAGAGCCTGATCTTGCTGAAACTATTCTATAAATATTAATTCTGTCACAGTATTCTCAGCTGTTCATTGGCACAGAGTACTGTTTCTTGTATTTTAATTAGCATCCATTGCTTTCTCAGTATTCATCTTTTCTTGAATTGAGAACAACTTACATTTTGTGCTGTATTTTGAAGTAATGTGCTGATCATATCTTCTGCAATTAATTGCTCTGCAGGATAAAAACTGTACACAAGCCATTTGAACTGAACACAAACCAAATATGTCTTTTGAACACATGCTATAGGAATGAAGGTAAAACAGTCATGGTAACAACACCCTCTATTTAAGTAATCCTGATGTACATTGTAAATTACACACGGACTATTGACATTTTGTCACGCTGTGTGAAATTTTCAGTTGGAATGCGACGTCATTTCTTGCCACATGTCTCCAGGAATTACTGCATTAGAGATGTGCCATTTATTGAGATCATTATTTTGTCACTGTATGTTGATAACATATTGAAGGAATAGGAAATTGTTCAAGATTCTGATGCAAAAACATATTAATTGGGTGAAAAATTCATTGCATTGTGAAGTGTCTGTGCATAGGCAGGAAATCCTTTTATGCAGGAAGTGTATTGTAAATCTAATGGGAACAATTTTTTATTAAATTATTTGGATTTATTAGGCAGAGATGTGTTAACCATGTTATTGCTGTGAGAGAAACATGCATCTGGACATTTTTATGGAGACAGGTGACACAAGAGCAAAAGAAATGGACTATTTTATGTTGTTATACATGCAAAAGAAAGAAGCTGAATTATACATATTGTATTTTTTGGACAGTAAGACAGTTTTTCCTGGAAGATGTTACCTAAAATTCCCACATATAAAGTCTGAATGTGAACTAGGTGCATACAGTGATTTTCTTGTTTTACAGCAAACACTATGTGCACTGTTGCCTTGAGTATCCAAATCAGACCTTATTTCTCACTAGAACTTGTCCTTTATTCCCAAGAACAATATCAATAAACACCTGCTTCTTTTTATAAAGCTTTTTTGGAAATAACTGCAGGGAATTAATGTGGAGCTGGACTCTGCCTTCCACATATGACACCTCATTCCACCTTCCCACTGCTTTGATTTATGTATGCAGCAGTCAGCAGTACACTCAGTCCAAATTAGTAGTGAGTGGTCAAAGTCATTCCTTTGAGATCAGTCAGCCTGTAGTCGAGGGAGGTCGTCATTTGTTCATTGGTACATTTTTCTCTGTTGCATTGCATATATACAGTAATCATTTTGTTATAAATTCATAGTCCTAATGCAATGGGTTCAACCATATGAGGCTTTTGTACACTCATTTCAGAATTGATTATGTTAAATTTTGCCAAGGAACACAGAAACAGGACAGTTGAACACTATGGTTGTCTCCCAACAAAGAAATTTATATATGAATGGAAGAAATCACAGAGGGAATTACAGTATTTAGAGAAGAACAAACACCATTTGTTAACATGTCACAAAGTGGCCACAATGAGAAGAAGAGATGGAAGAATGGATAACAGGCCACAAGGGGGGGGGGGTTCTGATGTCTCAACATGTGACCTTATTTACATCGAGATGGTTGTTAGTCAAATGCACTATCACTGAATTTGATGGGACAGTTTCTTGGGGGCTACAGATTTGTGAAGAGGCATGACCTAACCATTCACACTCAAAGTAGGATAACACAAAAATCCTGGCTGAGTTTTCGAATATGAAAACAAGATTTTGCAGTTTCAGCAATTTGTGATTAATACAAGCAACAGTTCATGATTGCAACATCAGGTGGATAGTATGGATGAAGTTGTAGTAATGTTCAGTGTTCCATCAAACAAGGATATTCAGGAAGATATAACTGCTGGCCACTTGACCTACCAAACTGTTCCCCACAATCAGAAACTGATATTGCTCTTATTTTCATCATCTTCAGTGGAAGTTCATCTTGCGTCATGGTTTGCCGAGATGAAATGTTGATTATGGTTGTAATATGAAAACCTACAGAAACATGTTCTAGTTCATGAACTGATTTTACCAGTAATGAAGCTGAAGTTTACCAATATGAAGGTGCTGATAAAAATTTAATAATGAATGATACATATTCATCTGCAAATAGTTTCCAGGCAGAAGAAAAGGATCTTTATCAGGTGTGTTTGCAAATTGGTTCCCACTGGATGGAGTTTCATGAAATTAGATACTTGAGGTTTTTGAAAATCTGTGGATAAATTCAAGTCTGATTAATATATGACAAGAATAATGGGTACTTTACATGAAGACTTAAGTAAAATTATGATATCTTGCCTAATCTTTCTTAGAATTCAGCATCGAGATGACAACAGTTGTACAGAGGAACACATTTTATGTTTGATAAATTTTTTTTCCAAAAATCATGCCTTTATGAGATAATGTGGAAAAATATGGTGGAGCCAGATGGGCCACAAATGCCAATATAAATCAGCATAGAAAACATGATTTTCATGCTGGATAACTAAGGCAATAATATTTGTTATTTTTAGCAGCAGTACAGAATATTTTGCAGCTACAACAGTGTAAAGGGAACACACTGTTGCATTTCCATGGCAACACTGAACACATATTGTTGACAGCCACATCTGTGCCAACAACAATATTATATGATATTGGCTGAAGTTTAGTACAACTAAATAAAAAATTACATCATATAGTTAGGTTTGCAGCAAATTTGATTATATCACAAGAAGCTGACTTGCAGCAGACATGACTACCACGCACGAGAAAATGATGCCATCAGTAAAAAGAGTAGTTTTAGTTCACAGCGCTCATGCAAAATGAAGTATCAGAGACTACAACACATCCACTGTAGATAGCGGAACAAAAATTTGTTGGCTAATGCTTCCAATGTGTTCATTTCTTACAGATCACAGCTTACTATTCCTGTAAGTAGGAGTAGCAGAGTTGTCTTTCTTCAGAGCTAAAGTTGGTGAAAAATATACTTTTCTGTGTATTAGGTTAGAGTAAACTGACCATACTGATGATTTTTTCAACAGTTACATCAGGTAAAACATGCTAATATGGGCTACTTAAAATTAACCCTTAAACCAGACCTACAGCATGAAAGTCATTATTTATGTTTTCTCAGTGTCAGCTGTTACAAAGCCAAGTATACAATTCTTGGATCTCTGAAAATGAAGTAGAGCTTGCCCCAGCATCCACTATGAATACAACACTTCAGTTATGTAAAAACATAGCTATTAACTTCTGCTGTGTATAACTGATGCCTGGGCCTTGGAAGCTGAGAAAATTCTGTGTGCCTGTTTCTGAAATTTTTAATGCCATAATTCTCTCTCTTTTATTACACCATAATGTATTTTGTGCAAAAAGAAACATGTTATATATATTTGGTCAGATTTTATTTTATTTAAGTAAAGGATTAAAAATACTGGTGTACATTCAGCTAGTAACAGGTAACCAAGACAGGTCATTAAGTACTGAATTGCACATAGATTTTTATTGTTATGTAATGTGTATGTGTTTTTTATGTTCTGATGTTCACAATTTCAAGGGTAGTGTTTTCCACCAGCCTGCAGGTTTTTGTTTCTCTTTTACATTATTATACAACACAAACATGTAATTCAAAATACCCTTCATGTGTAGGATTACTACAGAGAATTTTTGTGAACAGGTTTATCACAGTCATTAAAGTGACTGGCTAAGGAATGAATGACCATGGTTTGACTCCTGAAAGGAACATGGATTCTTGTCTTTGCTACAAGACAGATCAGCTCACTGGCTGACAAAGTTTCTTGTCCAGTTGGTGCATCACCCACACTAGACTGGGGCTGATCTGTTCTCATATCCATTTGGTACTGCAACACCCAGACAAGTTCTTGGGCCAGCCTAGTTTATTGATGCTGCGACACAGAGTGGCTCTGTGACTGAGTCAGTGTCCTATCCAGCTGGTGCTAGAGTAGAGTAGCTGGACTACCAAAATTAGGAATGCAAAGCCATTCTTCCAGACATAAACATGACATGGTTCTTACACAGAAGGATGGTACATTTGTCTTAAAGTTTTATCTTCAACAATCTCACTTCAACTATAAAGCTGCCAAGTTCATTGTTCACAGATATTCCAATGTCCATACATGCTACAATTTCAGTTGTTAAATTGCAATTGTTGTTTCTGCATTTGAACTTGAGAACCACTGTTGTTATATGCTTGCATCACTGTTTTTATACACTGGCACCAAGATGAGTACCATCGTATTACGCATCTACACCCACCACTTCACAAATAAATCAAAATCCTTATAATCTTAATTCAACTTCAATCTTTTAATGTCCAAGATCAGATGATGTACTAGTCAGTTATGCAGACTTGTGTGAACAAATACATTTTAATGGAGATGAAATTTTTTCCAGTAGGGTCAGTACTGTCCAATGTAAGACATGTACAGTGGACAATACAGGCCCTAATTTATGACAATAATGCATATCCTCTTTTCCTGAACAGGTAAAAAAAAAGTTCTGACTTTCCTTTAATATTGTCAGTCTTCTTTGTGTTAAATTTATGTTTCATGTAACTGAAAAGTGTTATGTAATATTGACCATAACTGATGAATACATTTTTATCTGCTACCTTGCAGCAACTCTTAGATCTTGTCAAATTGTGTTACCTTTTCCACTGCCACCTCTTAAGGCAGTTTATAAGGAATAATTCCCTTTATAATGGAAGTCCCTTACTCATCATCCTCATGATGAACATCCATAAAACTAACACCACTTCTCACTTGCGTGGCCTAATGGCAGTGTGCCACTGCGTGCTGTCTTAAGTATGACAGCCTGATGCAGAGCAGCAGCAGGCGAAGGCCACTGCAGAGCTGACTGACATGATTCTGCTCGGGATGGTGTCCTTGGTGGGGGTTGGGGAGAGTCCTTACTGATCTGTATCACAATGGGCGTTGGTGGGGCTTCACCTTTATGATTTCGTTTTGTTGGTTTCTTACTGCCCTGTGTGTAGTCTGCTGGAATTGGTTGGGTGACAGTAACAGATTGAAGGCTTGTTGCTCTGTGTAAAGATAATCTCAGAGGTTTCTTTGGTGGTGTAGGTCTTTGGGGTTTGCTCTCAGTACAGCTGCTATTTCCATTATGGTGGTTGTGACGTTTCTTGTAATTGTGAAGAACTGTGTGGCTTGTTGGCTCAGATCCATAATCCAGAGATCTAGTGCTCTGGGTGTCATTATTTTGAGAAATGGAATGTGACTGTTGATTCCTGTCATGAATGTAGTGCTGATGTGTTGATGTTTCAGAATCAAAATCCAAAGATCTTATACTTTGACCATCATGTAATTTATGGATGTGTTGGTTTCCTGAAAGAGAATCAGATGTGGAATCCATTTTTGTTTTCATGTCTGGAAGTAACTGGTGTGCTTCATGTTGTTGGTGATGTTCTTCCAAGTGTTTTCTGTGGTAATGTTTTGAATGATGAAAGCCAGAGGAAGTCTCTGAATTATATGCACATTGCTCACCAGGTTTGGCATTTCTTGTTGCTTCATACAGTCTGTGATGAGAATGATGTTTAGTTTTTGAATGGAGTGTGGATGTTCCGTCTGATTTGTTCATATCAAGTGAGTTGGTGCTCTGAGCAGTCTGCAAGTGGTGATGGCAGTGGCGATGATGTGAGTGTTTCTCATTTCGATGATGACGTTTCATTTCTCCAGTTAAAGAACAGTCTGATGCAAAATCTAGGGACTTTGTACTATGCACATCTTGGTTCTTTATTACACTATAATGATGCATGGTTCCACCTGATGATGAATTTGGAACATTTGGTTTGGGTCTAAGTGTAGGTAAAATGTGTCGGGACTCTGAAGGACTACTACTTCCCACTTCAAGTCCTGGGAGATTTGCAACCAGTGCTGTCACTTGTGGTCCTTTTTGGAATACCTGAACTTCAGGTTTACCTGTAGAGGGTTTTGTAGGTGTATGTAATAAACCAGGTGCATTCACAGATCCATTTGATAATACTGAAGATGATGAGATATGGGGACTGTGTGTGACACTGTTTGAATGTGCTGGAGTTTCTTCTTCCTTTGTTCTCTGCAGAAGTTCTGCAACTTGTTCTTCTAAGTAGGAGATCCTGTGTGTCAGGCGAAGATTGTCATTCCTGAAGCCGTCCTTAGCACGCTCTGCATCTTCTGCACGCCCTCTGAGACTACCCATCTCTTCACGGAGTAATAGCAGTTCCCGTGAATGCTCAAGCTGGTGCATAGTGGCTGTTGTAGATAGGAGGGATGTTGAAGTTGAGAGGTGTGTACGCATTACAACCAGCTGAGCAGGGTCAGGGGTCACTGCCAGAAGACGCAACATATCTTCCTTGGTCTTTGTTAACACCAACTTTCCATTCACCTCGAGCAACCTGTGTGTCAGATAAAAAGTTTTAGTATGCATTCCTTTGATGAAAGCACCATACCTAAGTAAAAGTACTGTGACATCTACATTTCAAAGAACTTGTTAGAAAAATATGGAGACCCTGTTGGATATGTAGAGTAACAGATGTAATACCATAAATGTTAAAAATTGTGAAGGTGAAATTCTTGGTGTCAGATCGAAAAAGACTGACAGCATGATTCATCTTCAAAAAGTTGAAGAAGCATTTAAACCTTGGAGGACTGTCATTACAGCATTGTGCCTGATGTAACTTGCTGTCAGAAATACATACTGTTCTAGACATCTTAGACTATTAGGAGTTATATTTTGTGGCTCAATAGAATGCAGATCATCCCTATGCTCAATTTAATTAAACACTATACCATGAAGGCGTATGGTTAAGTGGATGTACACTTCCACACATTCTTAGTATTGGCGCTAGGGTGGTAAGTGGGCAGCTTCATGTCTTGGGCATTTTTACCCTGGAGAAGCCCCCATTACCCACTACATAGGAAACTGAATGGGCCCCCGAGCATGTCTCAGCATGACAAATATCCTGCCCCTGCCAGAAGTAGATGCGCATTACTTGGTAGTCCAGCCCATAGCCTGGTGACTGTACTGAGAGTCCTGTCATGCCTCATAATATTGCTGACATCAACATGACAGTATTGTGTCCAGTACTGTTTGAAGATTAGCATTGGACAGAGATGATAACTATTAGGGATAATCAATGTGAATTTTGATGTGACAGGTCCAACTGCCAATGAGATATTCTGCATACATCAGATATTAAAGGAAAAATGAGAGTACTGTGGAAGGGAAAGTAGTAAGTGATGACAAGAGGAGTGTTGTACAGTAACATTCTGAGTGAATCTGAAATGCTCATGAAACTGTATGTTTGTTTCCTCATTTTTTTAGGTGCAACAGTACATTGCTGCATGAAAAGAATGTTTTACTTGAAACCAGTTCATTACATATGAAAATTAATTTTCCATTAATGTGTAGTATTAAAATCAGAGATACTTCATAATCAACTAAACTGAACATTCTCAAATTTGTGTGAAAGTATATAAAGGTACATTGTAGTATGTTTAACTGAATCTAAAAGTGATATGTCGTCATATTTTGAAGTGACCACTGTTCCCTTCTGGCAGATCTTTTGCTTATTCTACATAATACAATTTACTTTTTACACAGTAAATTTTCTGCCTGTGGTATACAGTGTAACACTGACTAGAGTTTGTGGATCGCAGTCTGCAGCCTCCTGGTTTAGACATATTCAGTTACAGTTCCTGATGTTCTTTTGAAAGTGCATGTGTCCTTGAAACCCCAGTTATGTCCCAGCGCACTGGTTCTCAAACTTTGCTGTTCATGACACACACACTTGGGACGTATTTTATGGCACACTAAAATCAGAGCATAGAACTAAAATTTAAGTAACAAAGGACCTACTCTTAAGTAACGTAATTCGGTGTATAACAACAAAATTATTATCAGGCAAAAAGATGATATTGTGATGTAAATATCCATTGAAAACCAAAGAAATTGCAGTGCATTTACAGGTACTTAATGGTGCCACTCAGAATGGCTAAAACTTCATCAAACCCCCCAATCTCTGTCTTAATTCTGTGTGTGCACATGTCTAAGATTTTTAATTGCATACTTGATTTTATGTAAACAGCCTCACAGCACACTGGTTGAGAACCACCACCCGAATGGTTGTGGCAGGGGTTGAATAATTTCATGAACATTATGTTGGGACATTGCCCATTCCTGAGATATGGTTGATAGACATGACTTTTGGGAATTTCTGTGTAATTTTTAAGTGAATTTTTGTTATGCTGAGAGGCTATTGTCAGGAGTTTCGTTTGTGGCAAGCCTGCAGTCAAACTGCTTTATCGCACATGCACAAAACGCGACTGCACTTCAGCTCTGTGTTTTCTTAACTGGAATACATCAGTGATTGATAACAGAGAAGGGACGGTCAGGTTTCTCCAACGCAAACAGCTGCAAACTCCTCAGTCAGTAACATTAATACAAAATTGGAAAAGGTTTGATGTAATTATGATAGGGAGACGGTGAACTGGTAACGATTCGAGTCAGCGCCACTTCCGTTTCTTTGTGCACCTGCTTGAGTTAGGAAGTTGAATTTCAGTGCGAAACGTATTACTCAGCGGAAGTGGCCTGGACACCTGACTAACAAAACCTCGTCGTGGCGTAATTCCGGTGCGTTCACTTCTTCAATGCATGCAGTGAGCGCAGCAGTAAGAAGCCTACTGTTTCTGCTGTATTCGGTGTTGTCGGCTGGGGATTCATGGCAAGAAGTGATGTTAGTCTAAGGGAGCTTTCTACGGTGTTGCCGTTCTTTACACAACGGCAAAGGTAAAATTTGGGGGGATGGGTAGAGGTAAATAATTAAGGTGAGCGGTCAGCTTCACGCCACAGCCGCTTTTCGCCCCCTCCCCCCGTTTTCACATTTAGTAGGATGCTGCTGGGTGGGCCGCAGTGTCGGTTACTTTGGAGGAGAGAGAGATCCCTTGCCCACGCCGCAATCCGTCCCGCGGACGTCCTGCACGTAGCCTAGTTGCTATATCGAAAAAACTAACTCGGCTGTCAGTTTTGGCAAATACTATAGATGAGAATATCAAGGCAGGCTATGTACGTATAACGTAACAATGGGGCGCGTTCGTGCAACCACTGTTGCCGTGGAAAAGCAATAAGTATTACATATCCTGAGTGTGTGTTTGTAGGGTTAGGTATCCAGCGTGCAATGCGCTGTGCGCCGTGTTGTCATCTGTGGCCTGTCCGGCTTCGCAGTATTCTTCCTCGTTACCTCATAAACGTCACATCCCCCCCCCCCCCCCCCCCCACACCAAGCACTCAAAAAATATAATAGATTTTTTTTTCTTATTTTTTTTATTTTTATTTCATTTTC
>Ga0123354_10013556_pt1 | contig 12658 bp, 4 predicted proteins | sample TergutLab28metaG_2_FD_97872 | JGI IMG/M metagenome (GOLD analysis project Ga0123354, IMG submission 97872) | Labiotermes labralis P4 segment gut microbial communities from Petit-Saut dam, French Guiana - Lab288 P4 | ecosystem: Host-associated > Arthropoda: Insects > Digestive system > Gut ... | reverse complement strand
TGGTAATTCAACAGAATAGTCACAAGCTCCTGATGATGGATATATTAATGTCCGAAACATGTTGAGCACATAAGAAGTGAAATAAAATAGCAAGTGACATCAAGTTGGTCTTTTATTCTTCAACTACCACAATGACGCACGGTCCAATAAACATAAGATCTTAAAGTCTCGAATTTCCGGCTCTATACATGTATGGTTCTAGTACAGCATCATACTGTGGCACAGTTATAAACCTTATTATTGGAATATATGAATAACAACAATAATTGTAGTAATGGTAACAATCATAACTTCAATAATAATAATAAGAAGAATAAGAATAATTGTTGTTGTTGTTCTAAAGATGAAATGTGATGAGTGTTCAAGGACAATATACACTTCATAGTGGAGTAAAAAAAGAAATAAAATCCAGTGGCTATTTAAGTGCAGACTTAAACAGCATTGGGTAAATGTGATGATGATGATGATACGATATGATACGGTATATTCGTTAACTGCGATTGGGTTTACACCCGGTGGCAGTGGTACAGTACACATTTACACATAAACAATACACGACACAACACAATGAAACACAATACCTAGAACAGAACATACATAACAATAAGAATACATAATATACAGAATTAAACAGAAGCGTACAAAACATACAACCACACATACAATGAGCCGCAACAGAACCAAAAGAATGTGAAACAAGCAGTAAAACTTTACATGATCTGTGTATCTTCTAATAATGATATACACCCTGTTCCCAAGACCTTCACTACACTTCACTCCACTTCACTACACTTGTCGACACTTCACTTCTTCCCATTTAAACTTTACCCATCTACACTTCACTACCCTCTCATTTGGGTTAACCCCATTTAAATTTCCTACCGCTCCATTTCACCTCACATCACTACATTTCACCTCAGTTCACTTCATCTCACTTTTAGACTAAGACGAATACGACGACGACGATGATGATGATGATGATAGTAAGGTGAAAGCACGTATTTAGGCCATATTAATATACATCAACGTATTTGGAACAAATTAATGTTAAATAACTTCTGACGACAAGTTCCCTCCACAGATTGTCTATTTAGAGTATATTATAACTTCGGTTACTCTTTTCAACCAAAGTTACTTTTCATGTATGGGTACTTGGGGATTTTGTGACCTAACAGGCTTAAAAATTCGAAAGGTAACTGGTATATAAATGTAATAAAACACATTCCATTGCCAACTGCTCTTTTTCAAGATTTATATATTATGGACTTTCAGTTTGGCTACCCGAGGAAGAAGCTCTTGCAGCTTCGGGAGCGACAGTCCTGCCTTTGGCACAGTTGTATAGCTTATGGAAATAGTTGTGTCAAGAATATATATATATTTGGTGATAAACTTATATCTTATATCTGCGGTGTCTGAAATTGTGCTACAACAAACTGTTTTTGTTAGTCTATGCACTTTTTAGGGCTCGCTAAGTCTTGGAGATGATTTTCAAAATCAACCCGGTTCCTAATCCGCAATTTCCTTTAAAGCTTTGGTTTTACCTGACGCGGTGCTTTTTAAGAGGGTATCTCATTTGGCGAAACTCTGTTGCATATTACTTCCTTTGCGTGACAAAATTTTGAGATCATGTTTAGAAGAGAATTGAGTTCTTATTAGATCAAGTCCTCTTCTAACGGTGTATTTCAAAACTCGCTAAAATCCAAGGTGAAATGTGATCATAGAATTTACAGAAAGAAATACGGAAAACCAAAACAAAGACACAAACAAAGGAAGTATATTAATGAATGAAACAACAAATAAAATGAAGTGTGAAGTATGAATGACTTAATTGACATAAGAATAAGTGGGTGAAAATATGAATTAAAGAATTAAGGAATGAATGGTGAATAGATAAATGAATAAATGAATGAACGATTGCACTGATGAAAGATGAATGAAAGAGTAAACAAATCGATGAATGAATAAAAGAAATTACCAAAAAAAAAAATGAAAGAGAGAATAAATGAATGAAAGAAAGGACAAATGAATGATAAATGAAGAGAATACGGAATAATTCACTACATTCCGAATACAGAAAAGAATATTGTTCGCTGGGATATAAAGACCACCAAGACCCCTTATGACACGTGCACTACATAATAACACGTGTAGAACGAAAGCCAGGGACAACCATTCACACCGAAGGTATCTGTTATTTAGTATATAGCAGCGGCCTTTGTCAACTGTCTGCTATTGCTCAGCCTTTCAGTCTAGTTTCTATGGAAACGCAGAACATGATATAAGTCTGTCCTACGTGCATACAATGGACGTTATTTAATGAGAATTCAGCACAGAAAATAGAATCCATTGAAATATAAGGGACATAATTTTTTTTACATGTTCCACTTTTATTACAAAAGACGAGGATATTCTGAATACGAACAAATTAAGGAGATTGTAACAGACTTCTTGACCACATTTAACCTTCTGATGTTCCGTTATTTCTGCAGGTCTCACGTGCTTTAACACAAAACAAGGCTGCTTTCTTCCTACACACAGTGTCCGTGCGGTTTATATGTTTCTCAGAAAGAGCAGTGGTTATTTGCCTTCGGTAGTAGTAACCTTGCTGGGGAAACCGGAGAGAAGGAGACCACTGTGGAGACCTAGGCGTAGATGGGTGGATAATATTAGGATGGATCGCCAGGATGTGGGATGTGGGTATACGGACTGGATTGGGCTGGCCCAGGATAGAGACAGGTGGCGGAAGCTTGTGAGTGCGGTAATAAACGTTCTTGTTCCGTGAAATGCGGGGAATTTCTTGATTAGCTGCAAACCAGTTAGTTTCTCAAGAAGGCCTCTGCAACATGGAGTAAGTAAGTAAGTAAGCAAGCAAGGAGTAACCGACTGGTTGTTACTGTGGAGGTACAGGCTGCTCTCTGAGGGTGGGAGGTAATTTTTTTTCCAGATTGCAGAAGAGAATCCAGTACTTTCCTGCACCAACATGAACAATAATCATTTAAATTTCTAATTTTCTAACTTTGTGAATCAAATTTAAAATCCAATTAAGTATCAATCATATTTAAGAACGATACTTGAGGAAATGTAGTCTGTATAGAGATTCTTTGCGGTCCGAATACCTCTGGTGGGGACGATATTTTCCGCACCCGTCCAGACTGGTCTTGGAGCCCACCCAGCCTCCTATGCAGTGCGTATCGCTTCTTTTTCCTGAGTGTACAATGGCCGGGGTGTGGCGTTGAAAAATTAGCCCCTCATACAGCGTTGAGGTTATAGAAAGTGTAGAGTTATCTGGACCTTCATGACCTCTTCTACGATGAAATTAATCTTTACCTTTAACATTTTATTTCTCAAAACCTTAGTGTTATGGTTATTGTACACGATGCTAAGCATAATGTCGGGCACCAAAATAAGAAACCAAATTGCACATTATTAACAAAGAAAATGCTAATACTGATATACAACTGACGGAAAATTTTTCTTTGAAATATAGAGTAGTTTTAGAGAACACCAAAGCTGATTATCTTACATACATAGAGCTCTTAGTGCAAGAAATCCGGACACTATTGAATCTACTCCAAGGCTTCGCAACTTCCATTATTTTAACATCCATTTTAAAGTTTACCTTACACCGACGCCAAAAAAGCTAGTGGCACATTTAGTTCTGGTTTTTCGACCACAGTTATTTAAGGTATGCATACTACTTATTCTGCCCACAGCATCCTCTTTGTTTGTCGGCCTAAAAGTGTATATCAAGGAACAAAATTTATAAAACTCCTCGTCACTTCTCTCACTGACACCCTAATCTATTTTTCCCCTTCATGAAGACTGACCAAGTTTCACACCCACAAAACAAATGCAATATTTTCTTTAATATCTCTTATCTTTAAGCATTTAGGTAGGTAACAGAGTGATAAACAGTTCTGTGCTTAGTGGTAGTAAGCACTTTATTTATTTAATAGACCTTAAAGTCTTCTTCGTTGTAGTTTTGATTGATCCTTGTCCTTCCTTATTATTATTATTATTATTATTATTTCAAAGAAAGCTCTCATCGTAAAGCTCGTCTGCACTCTTGCTTTTTACCTGAAAGTTCCGGGAAAAATTTTTAAGCCTGGTAAATTAGGCCTAGCCCGATAAAATTCTGATTCTTCTTACTCCTTAAAACGCTACTGCTGGACTAGAATATATCACGTGATCTTTCCCATAAATAAGACGTTATTTATTTGTGACCACAACGTTAAAGTCACAACCTGCTACTCGGTAATAAGGCCTTGTTCCTTAGCGGCGACAATCATTTCAGTTATAATTCTATACTTCTACACAGGATGGGTCTGACACCATAAGCGTTCTTCGCATATTTCTTCTCTTAGCAAGCTATAATATTCTCAGCGGCCACAAGACATTTATCTCTACACCAGACACTGAAGGGTGCATAGGTAAACCCTTTGAAAACATTAAGACTTAAGAATCATCGTGTCCGAGAACAGGTTACTGAGGAAGATATTTGGAGTAAGTGGTACGAAGTAACAAAGTAGCCGACTGGAGAAGACTAGGTAATGAGGAGCTTCATGATCTGCACTCCTCATCAAATATTATTCGGGTGATCACATCGCGAAAAATGAGATAGAAGGGCACGTGGTGCCTAGGAAAAAGAGGAGAGTTGCATATAGGATTTTAGTGGGGAGACCTATGGAAAGAGAATATTGAGAAGTTCTAGGCTTATATGGGAGGATAATATTAAAATGCTTCTTCAAGGAGCAAGACGGAAGGGTGAACTGGGTTGATCTGACTCAGGGTAGAGCGAAGTAGAGGGCTCTGGTGAATGCGGTAATGAACGTGGGCGTTCCACAAAATTCTTGATTAGCTGACGAAATGTTAGAAATTCAAAAACTCTGTGAGTCAGTTAATTAGTTAGTTGGTTGGTTAGTTATTCAGTAAGTCAGTTAATTGGTTGGTTAGATAGTTAGTTAGTAGGTTAGTTAGTAGGTTAGTTGGTTTCTTAGTTAGTTAGTTAGTTAGTTAGTTAGTTAGTTAGTTAGTTAGTCGTTCAGTCAGTCACTTAGGTAGGTAGTCAGTCAGTCAGATAGGCAAAGTAAGGTAAAGTGATCCCGTTACAGGCCCGGTGTGGCCCAGAAGGTGGGTAGAGGTATAGCTCTACTCTTCCATGACCGCGGCACTAGAAGGGGGTGAGTGGTAAGCAGCACGCCCCGGCCGCACTTTACCCCTGGGAAAGACCCGGAACCCATTTTACAGGAGGCTGGGTGGGCCTCAGGGCCAGTCTTGACGGGCGAAAAATCTCGTCCCCACCGGGATTCGATCCCGGACCGTCCAGCCCTTAGTCAGTCACTATACCGACTGAGCTATCCGGCCCACTCAGTCAGTCAGATAGACAAGAAATAATTCACGATTAATGTCAATGATAACATCCTCTAAACCAGAACAACAGAAGAACTTCTAGTTATTTACTTGTGGGCTTTATCGTAATACACCTGTGACTGTCCTAACAGCGCCATACAATGTTTAAACGTATTTGGAAAGATTCCCACTGTAACTAAATCCGGTAAAGGATTTCGTATTGAACAAGATAAAAATGTAGGGGAGGGGACAAGTTGCTATAAATTCAGTACAAAATATGTTTCCGGAGCTTTGTAGCATTCACGGTTAAAGTTAGGTGAGTGGGAGGTAAGAGAAAGGGTAGTGTGTTTCCGAGGATTTAGCCTACTGCCGCAGTAATCTCCACAGAAGATGCACATATCCCCAGTGAAATTTTCTTTCACAACAAAAAGAGTTTTCGTTAGCTAGAAATTGCGTGTTCCGGCCAAACTCAAACTGTGTATGTAGTCTGATAATCTGCTTAATGATCTTCAAATGCAGTCAACTCTCATGCACCAGGCATAGCTGGCATGAAACCAACAGTTCTAATGGCGCTCAGAAAACTTATCTAACATTACTACTTTTAGCAACAAAAACGAACAACGTTTGTGCTTCCTTATTCTTCCAGAAAACTTCTGTTAGTGACAAAAGAGATAAAAACTTTTGTTTAACGATCCTGTCAATTGCTACGTTTTGATTTGAACAGCATCGGTGGTGGGAGTAGGAAATGAGAGCGTGGAGCAATGGTGGAATGAACACAACCGGGAAAGAATGAAGTACTGAGTGGGGAATGGAGTACTCTGTGAAGAATGAAGTACTCGGTGAGGAATAAAGTACTCGGTGAAGAATGAAGTAGTTGGTGAAGAATGAAGTAATCGGTGAAGAATGAAGTAGTCGGTGAAGAATGAAGTACTCGGTGAAGAATGAAGTAATCGGTGAAGAATAAAGTAATCGGTGAAGAATGAAGTAGTCGGTGAAGAATGAAGTAGTCGGTGAAGAATGAAGTAATCGGTGAAGAATGATGTAGTCGGTGAAGAATGAAGTAGTCGGTGAAGAATGAAGTACTCGGTGAAGAATGAAGTAATCGGTGAAGAATGAAATAATCGGTGAAGAATGAAGTAATCGGTGAAGAATGAAGTAGTCGGTGAAGAATGAAATAATCGGTGAAGAATGAAGTACTCGGTGAAGAATGAAGTAATCGGTGAAGAATGAAGTAGTTGGTGAAGAATGAAGTAGTCGGTGAAGAATGAAGTAGTCGGTGAAGAATGAAGTAGTTGGTGAAGAATGAAGTACTCGGTGAAGAATGAAGTACCCGGTGAAGAATGAAGTAATCGGTGAAGAATGAAGTACTCGGTGAAGAATGAAGTAATCCGTGAAGAATGAAATACTCTGTGAAGAATGTGTTTCAGTGTCATTTATTCCAAAATAAGCAACAGATAAGCTAGTCCGGAATCGAACATTTGTGTGATTAAATGTAATTATTTTGTTAAAGAAAACAAACAATTTAAAAGAAATATTAAAGTGAACCTTACACCTTCCATAATGATGCCAGACTACATTTGAAGAAATGCTTTAATATTAACACACTTTACGACAAATTACGCATCATACTGTAGGAATTATTTAATTTTCGAGATAAGATCGGACAAATTTAATTCACATATATTCTATTTCACGTAGCAAATTTATGAAAGAGCAAACGTTTTCCAGAGGGCTATCTTACTCTGTTCCTTATAACGTTACAAAATTTTAAAATAGGCAATTATTTTAAGCAATATAAATCTGCAGTTTGTTAAGTAGTAACAAGCAGTAACAAACGTATGTGGCAGCTAACACCCTGGTAGTAAGTTTGACTGTCGCTAGCACCACAGTGGATATTATTTTGTCAGAACTAACCAACTTCCAGTCTCACAACTCATTCTCCTAAAATCGGTAACTTTTCTTTCCTTCAAGTGAACATTTTCTCAGAATATTCGTTACAAAATCTTCGATTAACTCTCAATTTCTGTCCGGAATATTATGGCTACCGACTAAACTTGTGTGGTGGGAAATAGAATATATCCATTCAGTTTAGGTTTTTCCAAATTTACTTCTAACATTATCGACTGACTACGGGTTGGACGGTCCGGGATCGAATCCCTGTGGAGACGAGATTTTCCGCCCGTCCAGACCGGCGCTGGGGTCCACCCAGCCTCCTGTAAAATGGATACTGGGTCTTTCCCGGGGTTAACGTGCGGCCGGTGCGTGCTGCTCACCACTCACCCCCTTCTAGTGCCGCGGTCATGGAAGAGTAGAGTTATACCTCTACCCACCCTCTGGGCCACACCGGGCCTTTAAAGGGATCACTTTACCTTTACCGTTACCTTTTTACCTTTAACATTATGCACTTTTATTAGCCTTTCATTAACATGACATGACATCTCTCAGAGGTTGCGTTCTGAATACTTAGGGTTTTTTCATATTTTTAAAAAATCATTGAATAAAAACCATCACAATTTAAAGCTAAAGATCTCTTCCATTACAGCAATATATTACATTTTGCCACTGCAATTCTGTCCAAATTGGAAAGTCTGTTTAGATAAAAGCTGTATGGAAAGGGTATAATATTCAAGGGAATGGGCAATGTGACTATGGCGAACATGTGATAACCTTTCTTGTATTGCGCAGAATTACGTGACCAATACCGTAAGCTGCATAATTAATTTCGTGTTTCTACCATACATTCTATGCAGCTAGAAATACCTGAAGCAAAATGGGCTTCACAATTGCCTTTCAATTTAATTCCGAACAGTAATGTAAAGAACTCCAGGACTGTCGACTACTGAGACACAAAGTGAATGACGCCTAATCGATCAAATGACGTTGCTGCCAGCCATCTTCCTTGTAAGCAATTTAATAAGCTACAAAGTTTATCAGAACGATGTCACTTTCCCTCTTCCGTGAGCTAACACGCCTTTACCAGTTTTCAATTTAAAACGTACAAACCAATTTCTCTTCTTCCCTCTACTTTCTAACAAAAACTAAACTTTCTAAACTCGGTTCGAGTTTTACGACTTGCATGAAAAGCTTCAGTTGTGAATGGAAGTAACCTTAAATATAAACAGATAAAAAGGTAATGTTAGTTAGGGATGGTCTAAAATTCCCCTCGAATAATTTAGTAAGAATTCGCGGAGTAGAAAGATTCGATGGCGTGGCAGTGGGAGGGGGGGGGGGTTGTGGCGTGAGATTAAGGGATGTGGCATGCTGCATAAGGGTAAGGGACGTAGGGAAATCTCTTTGTAGCACGCCTTGTGCCAGTTTGTTACTTGTGGCTTACAAACTTGGAAGTTGTACAATGCTGGTTGGGGCGTCAGACCGCACTGATAACTCATGCTTCTTCACCCTCCGTGGCTCGCAGGGGTAGCTGCACCCTTTCCTCAACTTCAGACTGTGGATTGGAGTGAAAAACTGCCAAGAACTCGTGGCTGTTTTGCAAAAAAAAATCGGTACTTGAAAATTCCCTCGTCGGAACAATGTTGCTACAGATGTGGGAGTATCGGTTCAGTACTGACCCTGCCTACAGCAAGCAGTTCGGATAGCCTAGAGTATATGCAGTTCAAATCAGTACTGATCCAGCATACAGCCATGCACTACGGATCAGTACTGACCCTGCCTACAGCCAAGTAGTTCGGATAGCCTACAGTATATGCAGTTCAAATCAGTACTGATCCAGCATACAGCTATGCACTACGGATCAGTATTGACCCAGCCTACAGCCAAGTAGTTCGGAATGCCTATAGGTCAAGCAGTTCGGATCAGTAATGCTCCAGCCTTCAGCTCAGATCAGTACTGACCCAGCCAAGACGCCATGCATTAAGGTCTGATGCAGTTAAAGGCCTACAGTTCCGATCAGTACTAGTATAGCCTACAGGCCATGTAGTTCGGATCAGTTCTGATACAAGCTACAACCATAGAGCTCGGATCAGGTCTGATCGAGGCTTCATGCTGCGAAGGATGGGGCAGTCACTAATAGCAATGCACTGTAACACAAATTCACTTTTAGCACACCGCTGAATCAATTAGGACGATGGCGATAGTGATGACGATGATGATGATATCAATTCAGACAATATTTATTAAAGTATGATGAAAAATACAGACGACGGTTGTAGTTGGTCTAAGTGATTTCTGTTGTTATCAGGATTTTGGAAATTTTGAGTACGTACGTTTTATCGTTGCACATTTTTGTGTTCCGCAGTACTAAAATTACATTGTTCTGGGATATGAGCCATTTAGCTTTGAAGATATACATCACAGTTTCGGAAAAGTTTTTCGCATTCCAGTGCAACACAGCACAGCGCCATATCAAACCAACAGGCTGCATTAACCGTGGTCATGGGCCTACACAGTGCCATAAGTGTCTAGCATCTGCATGCAGGTGCATTTGGGGGGGGGAGGGGTGGGGGGAGGAACGCTTTTGATGTGGACTTTCCTTGTTAAATTTTTAGAACAATAGATTTTGATAATAAGAAACAATAAATGGGTTCAAATTTACATTTGCAGAATAAAATGTCTTTCTGCATCGGAAGCCACACAGACGTCCCGCTCGACCTTATGCAGAAAGCAGCAAAATAAAATGTAGCAGGCCTAAAATGTCAGTGTGAAGGGCCGTGTAGTGGTAAAGCCCTGTGTTTGAATTTGGGGTATGAACAGACCATATCTCGGCATGGTAAAGGTAAAGAAGTCCCGTTACAGGCCCGGAGGGACCCAGAGGGTTCCAGGAAGTTAAGGTTCCCAGATTTCATGACAACGGCACAGAATGGTGGCAAGGTTGTCAGCCTTACGCACAGGCCGCCTTTACCCCCAGGAAATACTCCTGGTACTCATTTCTGTTAGGGACTGAGTCGACTCGGATCGAACCAGCAACCTTCCGATTTGTAGCACAGCACCTTAACCACTGTGCTACCGCGGTCCCCCTATCTCGGCATGGACCCTGGTTATTGTGAGATTCCTGTGATATTTCTCAGCCCCTACAGAAAAATTCTGGAATATTACCTGGATTCAGTCATGACCACTTCCTTTCAAATTCTTCCAAATTCATAATTTCCAATTCATGAAATCACAGAAGGGAGATAATCCTAAAATAAATTACCAAAATATTCCATGCCACGAAACACCACGAACACACATCGGTTTTCAGTCTTTTTATGTAAACTATATTTTCATTTACACCAGGAAAACGCTCTCGAAAATTCATGATTTTCGAAGATCTGTTACCATAATTTCAGGACTGCCTGTTAAGTGTCTCTGGCTGGGTGAAACTGGGAGTTACAAAGTCTTGAGTAACTCAAGATCATAAATTTCACACCAGTTTCGTTAGGAAAACGACTACTGGTTCAAAGGTATCAAAGATAAAATACACATACATGCGCCAAAATACACACGCGCGCGCGCGAAGCATGGTGATCTCTTTTTTTCCCTTAAACAAATAAAAACATAAATAGCCAGTTTGGGAAGAAATGCGGACATTTAATAAGGATACTTTTAACAGCACCAAATCAAGGCGGAAACTGCTTAAAAAAGAAATAGCAGCAAAGGTCAATGAAGGCAACACAGAACAACCTAAATAAATTTAAACGTTATTAAAGCTCTTTCAATCTTTGTTATGTGTATATGAATGGATCAGTCAAGATATCGCAGTATATCAATCGACAAACATTTCTCTGCAGTGATTTAGCAGTGGCATTTGGCTAAATCCACAGCACAGAGTGCAGAGTACTAGAGCCTGACAAATTATATTAGGTTGAAAATAGTGTTATTTAACCGCAGGGAATTGCAATCGCTGTGTGTCTGTGTGTTACAAAGGCTGTCTCTCATATACCAGTGCATGTGGGTGTGTGTACGCAGTTACAGAGCTGGTCAGAGCCATGAAAGGCAAAACAGCGATACCACTGGAGCCTTTTAATTTTCTCGTAGCTGTAATAAACAAGTTATAGATTTTGATTGTGGACGATCAGCACCAATCCACAATGAACAATGCCATTTCTCCTACATAGAGTTTAGCTATTAGCCAATTTGGCAAATAGACTCTCCCGACAGACCCTATTATCACCCTATACATAGTCACACACACATCGACATTAATCACACTTATTCGTCACAAAATTAGATTACAAATTACCGTTTCGAAATTTGAGGAATGAACGAAGCCCGCTTCAATACCACTTCACGCGACAATGCGTCATTTCCCCCTTCGTCCCTGGCCACCGACATCACAATTTCCATTTCTCACTTCATTTCATATCACTTGGGAGTGTAATCAAATTGTCTATCAACCCCCCTCCGCCTCCTCCCCACCTCTGTCTACCGCATGTTCTGACCCCTCCGCTGTAACACACACATGCTGCGCGGTTCGACGGGCGACTGTCACACTCCATTCCCAACAAAGCCGTGACTTGAAGGCTGAATGCAGTAGGAATATGATAGTAAGAGGAATAAGCAAGTTGTGAGGGAGGCACAACAATCACAAACCGAGATAATGAAGTTGAGGAAGGGCCCAATACTTATTATTTGATTCGCTACATAAGCACGTCACAGTACCTCTGTTAGGAAGCATTACTGCTTGTTAAGTATCAAGAATTTTTGTTCACAACAACGAAGGAATTTTGTGGAATTTAACTGAAGTTTCAAGGTCGGTAAGTATATAATAAGTTCACTTGCCTTATAATTTCATAACTAATTCCTAATTCGACTTTGACGTATAAAGGAAAAATCTTGGAAGATGTAGGCGTAGATGGGAGAATGATATTAAAACGCATCATCAAAAAAATAGGGTGGAGATGGACTGGATTACTGCGGCTCGGCAGAGGGACAGGCGGCGGATTTTTGTGAATGTGGTCATGAACCTTCGGGTTCCATAAAATACGGAAAATTTCTTGATTAGCTGAAGACCTGTTACTTTCTCAGGAACGACTCTGCTTCATGAAGTTAGGTAATTAATTAATTAATTAATTTGTTTGTTTGTCTGTCTGTCTGTTTTTTGTTTCTTGTTTGGTTCGTTCGTTCGCTAGTTTGTTGGTTGATTGGTTAGTTAGGTAGGTAGGTAGGTAGGTAGTTAGTTACTTAATTAATTTGTCAGTCAGTCAGTTATTTAGGTAGGTAGTTAAGTAGTTAGTTAATTTGTCAGTTAGTTAGTTGGTTGGTTAGTTGGTTGGTTGGTTAGTTAGTTAATTTGTTCGTTAGTTATTTAGTTGGTTGGTTAGTTAATTTGTCAGTCAGTCGGTCAGTCAGTCAATCAGTTAGTTAATTTGTT
>Ga0123354_10013555_pt1 | contig 12659 bp, 11 predicted proteins | sample TergutLab28metaG_2_FD_97872 | JGI IMG/M metagenome (GOLD analysis project Ga0123354, IMG submission 97872) | Labiotermes labralis P4 segment gut microbial communities from Petit-Saut dam, French Guiana - Lab288 P4 | ecosystem: Host-associated > Arthropoda: Insects > Digestive system > Gut ... | reverse complement strand
GGGCCACACCACGCCTCTGGCCTTCACCAGCCCGGAAAAAAGCTCAAGAACCGGCTCAATCCGGCGGCCCGCCCGGAAAAAACCACCCGCCAAAATCAGATTGCCGATGTTCGCCCCGCGCAAATCGAAATCCGTGCCGCGCATGGCCTCTAAAAAAAATCCCAGATGCGCGCAAATGATCTCCCGCAGAGGCTTCGGCACGGCTTGCACCAGCGCGTCGCGCCCCTCCCGCATCGCGCGAAGCCGTTCCGCAAGCTCCCCAGACCCCGGCTCCCCAGGCAGCCGATACGCAAAAAGATCGTACACCTGCGGATTGCCGTCCACCGTGCGGTCCGCCAAGGCCATGAGCCTGTTGCGCAGATCGCCCACCGCCAGCATATCGAAGGCGTCGCGCAGCTTGGCCGAAGAGCCGCCGGAATCAAACGGCGTCACCAGATGCGCCGAGTTATGCGTATAGTTCGTAAGCTCCCGCGAGAGGTCATGCAGGGCCGTGCCGCCGCTGAAAAAGAGGATACGCGGCCCGCCGCCAGGAGGCGCTGCCCCCTGGCCCCCCGCCAGAGAGGGCTCCGACATCGAAGGACTCTCTGGCCAAAGGGCTGCGCCCTTTGGAATCCCTTTTTGCTTCGCGGGGTTCACACCGACTGCACAACCTCGCGCACCACCTCTGGATGATGCGCGGCTATCTTTAACAAGGTGCGCGCGGCCCCGGAAGGTTCTCTGCGCCCCTGCTCCCAATCGTGCAGCGTCCGCACGGAAATGCCCAGCAAAGCGGCAAATTGCTGCTGCGACATCTCAAGACGCGTCCGCGCGTCAAGGGAGAGACGCTGCCGCGCGCTGATCGTATCCTCGGTCACATTTCCCGCTTTGTCCGTAACCTGCCGCACAATGGAACCGTCAGGCTGGGGGACTAACGCGGTCTTACGGACAGGCCGCAGCATCTCCCCGGTCGGGTCGTCCATCATCCGACGTAAAAGTTCATTTGTCTTGCTCATCGAAACACTCCTTAAGCTTGCGAAGCCACTGGCGCGGCACATCTTCTCGTTCATTCTTGCCATAGGCCGCCACCAACACAATCTGCCCGGCCTCTGTCCGCAAAAAATAAATCACCCGCGCGCCGCCGCGTTTCCCCCTGCCTTGAACCTGCCAACGAATCTTACGGCATCCGCCCGTCTCAGGGATCACGTCCCCAGCAGCAGGGCGCTGGCACAAATACCACTGCAATTCCAGAAACCGCTCCGCCGCGAACAATTCATCACGCACAGCGGCAAAAGGCGCAAGCTCTATGAATTCGTAGTACATGCCCCAACATACGGCATTGCCGTATGTTGTCAACGCCTCAACGCTCGGAGCTTTTCATTCGTCCGGCAAAAACAAACGAGCCCGGCGATATACATCGCCGGGCTCGTTTTATTGCGGGTTCCAAGGGGGATCATCCCCCTTGGCGGGTGTAGGGCAGAGCCCTAACGGGGTCCAGGGGCGGAGCCCCTGGCGGCGGCGTACCAGCCGCTGGCCTCTTCCAGAATGGCGTTTATGCGCCTGACCATCGCGTGCGGGTCGGCGAGGTAGCCTTCCAGCAAGAGCGCCGACTCGAAAAGCTGCTCCGTGGCCTGGGTGATGAACGGATCATCGGGGCCGGCCGAAAAGATGGCCAGGAGATTGCGGGTCAGGGGGTGATCGGGGTTCACCTCCATGATCTTGTCCGGGATCGTTTCATCTTTGTGCATAAGCCGCATGATGCGCTGCATCTGGGAGCTTGTCCGGCCGTCGGCCGCAACGAGAAGAGACGGACTTTTTTGCAGGCGCTCCGAGCCGCGCACGTCTTTGACGCGTGAGCCTAAGATGTCCTTCATGCGGGTGAGAAGTTTCGTGAAAGTTGAAGACTGCTCGGTGGTGAGCGGCGGGGTTTCGGGGCCGGGAGCGGCGGCATCGGGGAATCCGGCCAGATCCTGGGCCTTGGCCTGCTCGACGGATCTGAAGGCGAACTCCTTGAAGACGCCCATGGATTCCAGCATAAATTCGTCAATGGGTTCATAGAGATAGAGAACTTCGATCCCCTTGCGGCGAAACATCTCCAGATGCGCGGTGATCTCCAAAGCGTCGCGGCTTGGGCCGGAGAGGTAGTAGATGGTCTTTTGTCCCTCGCGGGCGCGGCTCACGTAGTCGTCCAGGCTGGTCAGGGCGTCCGGGCCGGACAGGGACGAGGCGTCGAAGCGCAAAAGTTCGGCAAAGGCCTCGCGGTTCAGGAAATCGGCGTAGCCGAGCTTGAAGACGCCGGAGTGCTGTTTCCAGAGGGCTTTGTAGCCGTCCGGGTCGGTGGAGGCCTTTTTGCGAAGCGCCGTGAGGATGTCCTTGGTCACCACCTGGGCTATGCGGCGCAGCACGACGTTCTCCTGCAGGGTCTCGCGGGAGATGTTCAGCGGCAGGTCTTCGGTATCCACCACGCCCCGGCAGAAACGCAGGTATTCGGGAAGAAGCTCCGGGGCCTCTTTCGCGATGAGGACGCGGCGCGCATAAAGATCAAGCCCGCCCTCAACCTTTCTCATGCCGAGCATTTCATCGGCCTTGGCCGGAACGAACACCAGCGCGGAAAACTGCACCGGGGCGTCCACGTTCATGTGGATGGTTTCGATGGGCGCATCGGGATCGTGGGTGAGGAAGGCGTAGAATTCCTTGTATTGCTCGGGTGTTACGGAGGTCTTAGGCTCGCGCCAGAGCGCGGGCGTGGTGTTCACGCGTTTGCCGTCCACCAGTATGGGGAAGGGGATGAAGTGGGAGTGGCGGTTTATGATGTCCGTAAGGTGGTCCGGGTCGGCAAAGTCCTTCGCGTCGTCCTTGAGATGGATCTCGATGGACGTGCCGCGTGGGATCTCGCCCTGGGCCTCCATAAGTTCGTAGCCGGAAAGACCGTCCGAGGTCCACACCCAGGCTTTTTCATCGGGCAGAGCCGAGCGGGTGGTCAGCACCACTTTGCGGCCCGCCATAAAGACCGAATAAAACCCCACGCCAAAGCGTCCGATGATGGAAGAGGCCTTGGCCGCGTCCGGACCAAGGGCGTTCATGAAGTCCTCGGAGCCCGAATGTGCGATGGAGCCGATGTTGTCCACCAGTTCCCGTTCGGTCATGCCGATGCCGGTATCGGCGACGGTAAGCGTGGCGTTGTCTTTGTCCGTCGTGATGGTAATGGCGAGGGACAGATCGGGATCGTGGATTTTCGTTCCCCGGTTTTGCTCGAAGCGCAGCTTTTCCAGGGCGTCGGAGGCGTTGGAAATAAGCTCGCGCACGAAAATCTCGCGGTTCGTATAGACCGAATGGGTGATGATATCCAAAAGTTTGACGATATCCGCCTTGAAGGCGCGTTTTTTCGTTTTCTCGGGCATGTTGGACCTCGCTCGTTCGTATTTGGGCGCAATCGTCTGGAAAACGTAAGCAATCGTCCGTGTCTGTCAAGAGAGTCCGTCCTTTTTGCGGACAGTGTTGACGCACCAATACGTTCTGCTTATATCATAAAAAATGAATATTCCCGCCGCCAAGGCGCATCACTTGTAAGGAGGAAAACACAATGGTCATTGATTTCAGTCCGTTTTTCGGACGCGAAACGCCTCTCGACCGCATCTTCGAGGCCTTCTGGACCCCAGGCATGGCGCTGGCCCAGCGTCCCTACGCCTATCCGCCCGTGAACATCTCCGAAGACATGGACACTATTGTCGTGCGCTGCGAACTGCCGGGCATGGACATTTCCGAGATCGACCTGACGCTCACCGAATCGTCGCTCACGATAAAGGGCGAACGCCGCTCGGCCAAAGGGAAATACTACCGGCAGGAACGCCCCACCGGCGCGTTTCAGCGCATCGTGAACATCCAGGCCGCCATTGACCGCGAAAAGGTCACGGCCAAGATGAAGGACGGACTTCTGGAAGTGACCATCCCCAAGTCCGAGGCCTCCAAACCCAAGAAAATCTCCATCGACATCGCGTAAGCCAGGAGCGACACATGACCGAAATCACCAAAACCCAAGAAAAGACCCTGCCCCGCGTCAAGCCTGTCACGGACATCGTGGAGGCCGAGGACGGGTTTTATATTTACATGGACATGCCGGGAGTTGCCAAAGAGGACCTCATCATCGACCTGAACGAGGACGAAATAAAGGTCACAGGCAAGACCAGCTACCCAAGCCCGGACGGCGAAAAGCTCATCCACGTGGAGTTCGGCAACGGCGAGTTCTATCGCGGCTTCACGCTGTCGCAGATCGTGGACAAGGCCAAGATCAAGGGATCGCTCAAAAACGGAGTGCTTGAACTGCACCTGCCCAAGGCTGAAAAGGCCCAGCCCCGCAAGATCGAAATCCAAATGGGCTAGGGCGCGGCATGCCCGGATAAAGAGGGACGCCCGCCGGGCGTCCCTCTTCGTTTATCCGTAGTTTGCCAAAACCGGCCCTTTGGCCTATCTCAGGCCCCTCACATCCTTACGAGGTAACAGGTATGCCGCTCATTCTTGACGGAAAGGCCACCGCGCTTTTTATCCGCCAAAATCTCACCGTGGAAGTAAAACGCCTGTCCAAGGCCTTTGGTCGAGCGCCCCATCTGGCCGTGGTCCTGGTGGGCGACGACCCCGCCTCCCAAATCTATGTGCGCAACAAGGAGCGCACCTGTGCCGAGACTGGCATTGTCTCCAGCGCACACCGCGTGGACGCTGACATTTCTCAAAAAACCCTGGAAGAGTTGGTTGGCGGCCTCGTGGAGGACGACGCCATTGACGGCGTTCTCGTGCAGGCGCCCCTGCCGCGCCATCTCGATCTCTTGGCCGTGCAAGCGCTCGTGGCCCCGGACAAGGACGTGGACGGGTTTCATCCCGTAAACGTGGGCAGGCTCTCGATCGGGCTGCCCTGCCTTGCCCCCTGCACTCCGGCCGGGGTCATGGAACTGCTCAAACACTACAACATCTCCTGCGAGGGCAAAAAGGCCGTGGTCCTCGGGCGCTCCAACATCGTGGGCAAGCCCATGGCGATGATGCTTGTCGCGGCCAGCGCCACGGTTACCGTCTGCCACTCCCGCACCGCCAATCTGGCCGGCGAGTGCCGCGCGGCGGACATCCTCGTGGCCGCCATCGGCCGCCCCCGCTTTGTGACTAAAGATATGGTGAAGCCCGGCGCTGTGGTGATCGACGTGGGCATAAACCGCACCGAGCAAGGTCTGTGCGGCGACGTGGACTTCGAGGCGATAAAAGACGTGGCGTCGGCCATTACTCCCGTGCCCGGCGGCATCGGCCCCATGACCATCGCCATGCTTCTTTCCAACACCGTCACCGCCTTTAGGCGGCGCATGGAGGGATAGGCGCGGCAGAGACCATTACTCTATAAAAGGCCCCGCATCATTTCTGATGCAGGGCCTTTTCAATCTAGTGGGACACCGCCTTGAAGGCTCCAAGTCCGGTTTCCGAGCGGACCTTTTGATCGTCAAAGGCCTCCCGTTCTTTTTTGGCTTGGCCGCCGCGGTCAAGCAAAGAAACTATCCAGATGCAGAGAAACGCCAGCGGCATGGAGAAAATGGCCGGCGAGGAGTAGGGAAACGGAGCGCTGCCCGCGGGATTGCCCAGGGTGGCCACCCAGACGGCATCCGACAGAAGCGTCATCACCAAAGCCGAGATCAAACCGACAAATCCGCCCACGACAGCGCCTTTGGTCGTGCATCCTTTCCACAAAACCGAAAGGATGAGCGCCGGGAAGTTGGCCGACGCCGCAATCGCGAAGGCCAGGGACACCATGTAGGCGACGTTCTGCTTCTCGAACGCGATACCCAAAAATATCGCGAGGATGCCGAGAACGACGGTCGTGGCCTTGGAAACCTTCAGTTCTTGCGCTGAAGTGGCGCTGCCTTTTTTTAGCGCCGCGGCGTACAGGTCGTGGGAGACCGCTGACGCGCCGGAGAGCGTCAAGCCAGCGACCACCGCGAGGATCGTCGCGAAAGCGACCGCCGACATGAACCCGAGGAAGGCATTGCCGCCCACCGCGTTGGCCAGATGCACGGCCGCCATGTTGGCCCCGCCGCGCAAAGCGCCGTGGGCGTCAAGAAATCCCGGATTCGCGCTGACGAAAACAATCGCCCCGAACCCGATGATGAACGTCAGCACATAGAAGTAGCCGATCCAGGTCGTTGCCCACAAAACGCTCTTTCGCGCCTCTTTGGCGTCGGGCACGGTGAAAAAACGCATCAGGATGTGCGGCAGGCCGGCTGTGCCGAACATCAGCGCCATTCCGAGCGAAATCGCGGAAATGGGGTCTTTGATGAATCCGCCCGGCCCCATGATCGAAACGCTCTTTTTGACCTGGGTCGCGGCCGAGAAAAGCCTCTCCGGACTAAACCCGTAATGGGCCAGCACCATGACCGCCATGAACGTGGCCCCGCCAAGGAGCATGCACGCCTTTATGATCTGCACCCAGGTCGTCGCGGTCATTCCGCCGAACAGCACGTAGGCCATCATAAGTATGCCGACGATGATGACCGCGTAGTGATAATCCAGGCCGAACAGCAGCTTGATAAGCTGCCCCGCGCCCACCATCTGCGCGATCAGATAAAACAGCACCGTAACGAGCGTCCCGGAAGCCGCGAAGATGCGGATGGGAACCTGCTGTAATCTGTAGGCCACCACGTCGGCGAACGTGAACCGTCCCAGGTTGCGCAAACGCTCCGCCAAGAGAAAGGTAATGAGCGGCCAGCCCACCTGAAAACCGATGGCGTAAATGAGTCCGTCAAAGCCGGTGGCCATAACCGCCGCCGAAATGCCCAGAAAGGACGCGGCCGACATGAAGTCGCCGCCAATGGCCAGGCCGTTCTGGAATCCGGTTATGCCGCCGCCCGCCGTATAAAAATCCGCCGCCGAACGGGTCCGTTTGGCGGCCCATTTGGTGATCCACAGGGAAATCCCGACGAAGAAGGCGAACATGGCGATCGCCGTCCAGTTGATGTCCTGTTTCTGCGTTTCGCCGATGGCTTCCGCCGCCAGGCACAGTCCGGGCCGGATTGTCGCGAACAAAGCGGTTATGGAGAAGCACATCGCCTTAAGGACATTCTTGCGCCCAAAATTTTTTGGTCCCATTGACTTCATGACTGCACCTCTTCCGCAAGAATTTCTCTCACCAGACTGTCGTAATCGCGATTGGCTTTGCGAACGTAAATGGCCGTTACGACAACAGTCAGCACAATGACGCCAAACCCCGCGATGATTCCCCAGGTTGTAATCATCCCTTCCGCAATCGGCTTTGCGAAGAGTGATTTATCGAAAGCGATCACCAGAATAAAACCGTAGTACGCTAAAAATACCAGAATCGTCAGCCACCAGCCCAATGTACCGCGCGTCTTGATCAAATGCTGATACTTTGGGTTTCGCTGAATTTGCCGGGTCAATTCCGAAGCCATTTCTCTCCTCCTTGTTGCTTTTCCCGCCGTTCGAGCGGGAAGTAACACGAATAAAATGGGAGAGGTTCGCTTTCCCGGCTTTTTTTGGTCAATGGCGCTTGTTTTGCGGCGGCCGGTGAACGGCGCGGTAAACGGCGGGAATGTTCAAGTCTGCGGCGCGCCATACCCGCGCGATTGCAGCGACAGATACATCATGGCCGCCGTTATCGCGTCGTTTAAGGCGTCGTGTCTTGGGAGCGCGGGGATATGGAGGTTTCTGGCCATCGTTTCCCATCGCAGGTCGATGTACGCCCCTGGGTGATCGGCAAAACGCCAATCGTAATAGTGGCCGGAGACTTCAATCCCGTAATTGGGCAGGGCTGTCCCCAATATCGGGCGCAGGTATTTGTTCAGCACCGCCAGATCGTACTGCAGGTAATAGCCGAGCAGTGTTCTGCCGCCGATGAATTGGAGAAATTTTTCCAAAGCCTCCCCGCACGGCGATCCGGCGCTGAAATCGCAGGGGCGAAGTCCATGCACCCGGATATTCTGACGGTCAGGGGCCTGGCGCGGCTTGACCAGCGCATAGAACGCGTCTTTCGCGCAAACGCGGCCTCCCTTGATGCGAACCGCCGCGATGGAGAGCAGTTCGGCCTCTTTCACCTTAAGCGACGTGGTTTCGCAGTCAATGCTGACCAGAGCGCCGTCGTCCTGACCCAAAAGGGACCGGTACGGCTCCCGCAAGCGGCGCGTCCGCCACAGACGCCGCCCCATCCGCCAGAGCCTTCCGGGCATATCAGAACCTGTCCAGGCGGTAACGCTGGCTTATCATCTGCTTGAACCGCTTCACCACCAGCAGGGCGTCTTTCAGCAGATCCTTGTCCAAGGTGGACAAGGACGCCGTATCCACATCGTTGGTCACGGCCTTTTTCGCGCACAGCGCTTCCAGACCGGCGTCCAGACGCAGCCGCATGAGAAAAGCCAGGGATTCCGCGACATCATCCGCCAGCGCCTTCTCCAAAACATTTTTCGCCGCCAGCGCGTAGAGCCGGTCAAACGTGTTGACCGCGCCGATATCCGCCTCCAATGCCAGCACGCGCGCGCCATGCACAATGGGGAAGATGCCCGCTTTTTTAATATCCAGCCGGGCGTTTTCCTCGCGATTCAGCATCTGCCGCCAGAAGTTGCCCTCCGTTTTCGTGTTGTGGAACTGCTCGATGGGCAGCGCCATGCGCGAAAACCAGGCGGGGTCATCGCGCAGTCCCGCGCGCAAGGCGTCCCGGCAGGCCGCAAGCCACGAAACCGGCCCGCTAACCGTCTCCGCATCACAAAAAATAGCCAGATTCATGAGCGCTTCGCCCTGCGAATGTCCCGCCCACTCCCTAAGCAGCCGCCCCCACTCCGGGACCGTGTGCCGCCAGAGCTTCCGGCTCACCATGACGTTGCCCGGACAGGGCGGATACCCAAGCTGAAGCATGTGCCGCGTAAAGCTCTCCGCCGCCTGTTCGACCTCTTTTTCATCCAATCCGTCGGCGACGATCAGCGCATTGTCCTGGTCCGTTTTGAGAATCTGTTCACCGCGCCCCTCGGACCCCAGCGCCAAAAGCGCGCTGCCCGCAAAAACGCCGGGAGAAGCAACCATCCGCCAAAGCCGCGCCATGAGCTGCGTGCTGAGCGCCTGAACCAGACGCGCCAGCTGCGGCATTTTCATTCCCTGCGTCGCCAAAACCGTCACCAATGTCTCCATGTCCCGCGTCGCCCGGACAAGATCATCCACCGTCGCGGCCACTTCCAACTGCCGCGCGATGGAAAGCGAATGGTTGGAAAAATAGGAGAGGAGATCGGCCTGGGCCAAAACGCCCACCGGCGCGCCCTTTTGCGTAACGACAACGCGATGGATGTTTCGCCTGGTCATCAAAAGAAGCGCATTGAAAAGATGGTCGTCTTTTTCGCAGCCAAGGAGCGAAAACCGCGAATACTCCCGCACCGGCGTTAGGCTTGAAACGCCGTTGGCCACGATGTCGCGAAAATCGCCGGTGGTAATGATTCCTGTCTGCGCGCCGTCTCGCACGAAGAGGGACCGGCGATGCTCCTTTTTCATAAGCCGCGCCGCGTCGGCCAGGGTTGCCGACGCGTCAATGAACACCGGCGGCCTGAAACCCGCATCGCTCACTTTAGCGGAAAAAAGACTCTGCCATTCCCGGCGGTCCCGCTTTTGCGCCAACTGCCCGAATTTGTCGGACACGGTCGCGAAAAAATACGCGCCGAACGCCGGATTCTTCTCTGTCAGCGCAAGAACGTCCTGTCCCGGAAAAACGCAGAGCAAGGTCTCTTCGTGGGACACGAATCTGTGGATGGTCTTTCCCGTGGCCAGCGCGCGGCAATCGAAGGTTTCATGTTCACGATAGACCCCGGCGACATCCTCGCCCGCCATCTCGCGCACAAGCCCCTTCATCACCAAGTACAGGGAATCGGCCGCGCCGCCGGCCGCGAGTATCTCCTGGCCGTCGCCAAAAAACAAAATATCCGCGCAGGCCGACAATGCGGAGGCTTCCGTCAGGGTCAAAAGATCAAACGGCGGGTGCGACAGGTCAAAGCGAGTGGCTGTCATGGTGGGCCTCCGAAACGCGATGCCGCAGGTTCCGCAAGGCGAATTGCCGGGGTCCGGGGGGAGGCTTCTCCCCCCGGCGGGGTCTGGGGCAGCGCCCCAGCTCTTTAACCGAACAGCTTTTCCTTGCCCTCGAGCAAATCCGTCACCACACCCGGATCGGCCAAGGTGGAGGTGTCGCCCAGCTGGCTGGTTTCGCCCTCGGCGATTTTGCGCAGGATGCGGCGCATGATCTTGCCGGAGCGCGTCTTGGGAAGCCCCTGGGCGAACTGAATGACCTCCGGGGCGGCGATGGGCCCGATCTCGGCGCGCACGTGCTTTTTAAGCGCGGTCAGAAGCTCCGGGGAGGGTTCCACGCCTTCTTTTAACGTCACGTAGGCATAGATCGCCTGGCCTTTGACGTCGTGGGGCATGCCCACCACGGCGGCCTCGGCCACATCCGGGTACGCCACCAGGGCGGATTCGATTTCAGCCGTGCCCATGCGGTGTCCGGACACGTTCACCACGTCGTCTATGCGGCCCGTGATCCAGATATAGCCGTCCTTGTCCACGCGCGCGCCGTCGCCGGTCTCGAAGGCTCCGGGGAAGGCCGTAAAATACTGCGTCTTGAAGCGTTCCGGGTCGCCCCACACGCCGCGCAATATGCCGGGCCAAGCCTGGGTCTGGATGAGGATGCCGTCCTCGCCGACAGCGGCCGGTTTGCCGTCCTTGTCCACCACCTTGGGCACGACGCCGGGCAGGGGCAGCGCCGCCGACCCGGGCTTTTGAGGAACGGCATAGGGTAAAGCCGAAATCATAAGCCCGCCGGATTCGGTCTGCCACCAAGTGTCCACGATGGGCAGTTTTCCGCCGCCGATGTTCTCATGATACCACACCCAGGCTTCGGGGTTTATGGGTTCGCCCACGCTGCCCAGGATGCGAAGCGAGGAGAGATCGTGGTTCTTCGTCCACTGGACGCCCTGGCCCATGAGCGACCGCACGGCCGTGGGCGCGGTGTAGAAGATATTGACCTTGAATTTTTCGACAGTGGCCCAGAAGCGGTCGGGGCTGGGCCAGGTGGGCACACCCTCGAACATGAGCGAGGTGGCTCCCAGGGCCAGCGGACCGTAAACGATATAGCTGTGCCCCGTGACCCAGCCGATGTCCGCGGTACACCAGTGGATGTCCTCTTCGTGGAGATCGAAGACCATCTGGGTGGTGTGGGCCGCATAGGTCAGGTAGCCGCCCGTGGTGTGGAACACGCCCTTGGGCTTGCCGGTGGAGCCCGACGTATAGAGGATGAACAGCACATCCTCGGAATCCATGGACTCGCAGGGGCAGGGACCGGCGACATCCGGGGCCGCCATGGCCTCGTCCCACCAGATGTCGCGCCCTTCCACCATATTCACTTCGATCCCGGCGGATTTATGCACAATGACCTTGGTGACGCTGGGACATTCCTTCACGGCCGCGTCCACGTTGCTTTTCAGGGCAATGGCCTTTCCGGCGCGGCGTACGGCGTCGCCGCACACCACCACCTTGGCCTGGCAGTCGTTTATGCGGTCGCGCAGGGCGTGGGCGGAAAACCCGGCAAAGACGGCGGAATGTACCGCGCCGATGCGGGCGCAGGCCAGCATGGCGATGGCCAGTTCCGGAACCATGCCCAGGTACAGGGAGACCCGGTCGCCCTTGCCGACTCCGAGCTTTTTCAGCACGTTGGCGAATTTGCAGACCTCATCGTGGAGCATCTGATAGGTGAGGACGCGCACGTCCTCCACGCGGTCGCCCTGCCAGATGATAGCCGCCTTGTTGCGCCGGGGCGTGGCCAGGTGGCGGTCCAGGCAGTTGTGGGCGACGTTCAGCTTTCCGCCCGCGAACCACGTAAAAGACGGCTTCATGAAGTCCGCGTCCATGACCTTGCCGAAGGGGCTGAACCAGGTCAGAAGCTCGCGGGCGCGCTCGCCCCAATAGCCTTCGGGATCCTCCACGGAACGCTTATAGATAGCTCGGTATTCGTCTAAGATCTTAACATGGGCCCGGTCGTGGTACGGTCCGGCGGGCGGCGTGAATATCCGTTCTTCAGGGGGCGTTGTCGCGGTGTTGTCGGTCATGCGCGGCTCCTTTGGGAATGATGGTCAGTGAAGAATGTTCTTAAACGGGATGCCTCCGCTTTCCCAGAACTTTTTGGCCAACGGCGCAACTGGCCCGGTGAACGGCGGGGGCCCCTGTTGCCGCAACGCCAAATTCCCGCTACCAGAGAGACAAACACAGGCCCTGCCATGCAAATAAAGACGCTTATAGTCCATGCCGATCCCGTTGTGCGCGCGGGGCTGCGCCAGCTGCTCGCGGGCGTGGAATCCCTGCGCGTCTTGGGGAGCGCGGCCACGGCGTTCGAGGCCTTGGAAATGCTCGATGCCATCGACTACGGCGTATTTTTTCTCTCCCCACAGCTTCCGGGGGAAACGACGGGCATGGAACTGGCCGGGATGCTGGGTCAGCGGCGCGCGCGTCCGGCCCTGGTGTTTGTGGCCGCAGACGAAACCGGAGCGCGCCAGGCCTTTGACCTGGGCGCGGCCGACTATCTGGTCTGGCCGGTTGCCCCCGCGCGCCTGGAGATGACCGTAACGAGGCGCAAATCCCTTTCGCCGGGATTCAGGCGGGCGCAGGCCGCCGGGGCCTGG